>OLOU01001552.1_pt1 | contig 15389 bp, 6 predicted proteins | sample 1672101 | NCBI WGS metagenome assembly OLOU01 (sample SAMEA3136645, study PRJEB25190) | human gut metagenome | biome: human gut; feature: human-associated habitat; material: faeces | place: Austria | collected 2013
TACGAAATTTTCGGGGCGAAGATAGCAAGAATGAGAGAAAAAATCGCACTTTTTCCAAGAAATAGTCCTTACCATTTGATTTTATTCAAAAAATTTTCCGATATTTGCATCCCGAAAGGGTTTCACAAAACTCCCTATTGCCGAAATAGCTCAGCGGTAGAGCACTTCACTCGTAATGAAGGGGTCCCGAGTTCAAATCTCGGTTTCGGCTCAGAAAGCCAGCGACTTACAGAAATGTAACTGCTGGCTTTTTTGTTTCTGCACAGCGAAAAAAGGGGTTGAAAAGCTGTTTGTGCTGTATTGTTGTACCCTTTGTTGTACCCAAAATCTGCTACTCTCGATTGCTTGCGCAAGACGCAAGTAAATGAAAATCAAAGTCGTTTTACGAACAGGTAAAATCAACAAGCAAGGTCAATCCCCGTTGATGCTTCGATTTACCCACGACCGAACCACAAAATTTGTTGCTTTGGGGCTATCGGTAGAGCCTCATTATTGGGATAAGGATACAGAACTCGTGCTTCCTACCTGCCCCGAACGCATTACCCTACAAAGTCAGATTGACCGCACATTGGCAGGTTATCACAAGAAAATCCAGCGGTTGGAAGCATTGGATATTCCCGTGAACTTCGAAACGTTGTTCGATGCAAAGCCCGCTTGTTCAGTCGGAATTACCATCGAGGACGGTTTCAAAGCAGAAATCGAACGGTTGGAATCGCTCGGCAAGATCAACTCGGCTACCAAGCACAAATACGCCCTGCAAGTGCTGGACGGCTACAAACCAACCACTATGGCATTAGAGGCTATCGATCTCGACTATCTGAAAGGGCTGGAATTGTACCTGCGTCAGCGAGGGAACAAGGACAACAGCATCGCTACACGGTTCGCCATCTTCAAGGCCATCTACAACAAGGCGGTCAAGGAGGGCAAAGTGGCGGTAAAGCAAAATCCTTTCAGCATCTACCAAGTGGGCAGTTTGTGGGCTAAAACACGTAAGAGAGCAATCGACAAGGACGACATTCAACGGCTCATCGACCTTGAAATTACAGAGGGACACACGACCGAATATCGACGCCTTGCCAAAGATTTATTTCTATTCTCCTATGTCTTTCTGTTTTGCTTGGTATCTTCGCAATAGATGTATTTGCCGCAGGCAGTCAATACTATCCTGTAATTACATATAACGACGGGGAGAGTTCTACAACAAAAACGCTTACGTCTGCTGACAAAATTGGTTCATGGTCTTATGAGGCACCTGGTGCAGACGTATTTGTCATTAGCTTACCTAGTGGGAGCGAAATCTCTAATATAACTATTCCAAATACAGATGCCTATTATGTTGGCTATGAAATAGCCGGAAAAAACGACTGGATGGAATTGGAAACATTCCCCCGGTTGACTGATATAAGAGATGAGGTCGGGCTTGTTTCAAATGATGAATTTCAAATAGCAGATGGTTCCGACGATGCATACGGCTATTCGTATAATATCTCATGCTTTGATGACGACCTGTCAAAGATACCGAGTATAAATGTAGAAGGTTATATGGTAACCTGCTATGTGAAATATGGTAAGAATGGTCTAACAATAGATTCACCAGGTATTATCGTTCAGTACAGCACTGGTGGCGGGAGTGGTGACACCACAGAATTAGCAGCAGAGGTATCTAAGGTCACAGGAGAACATACTGATGACTGGTATCATACAAATGACCGATATAACGGAAAAGAAACATCTACAAACGGCTTTTGGAATGATTTACAATCTCCGCTTGCAACTGCACAGGCTATATTATCCAGCGGCGGAAGCGACAGCTATATATCCGAAACGACGCAACGGTTGCGTGACGCGATTGAACGATTGATTCCAATAGACAATGTAAATGCAACACTGCTATATGAAAATCTTAATTCAGACTGGTTCTGGTGGAACAGCGAATTGGATAGCGAAACCGGCACACCGGTCAGCGCAGACAACTGTACTGCTATTACATGGTATGCCTATGAGCAAGCCAAGGCTGATGGTCAGACATTACTGGACAGTCTGTATGATGACGAGGGCAACCCCATTGAAGGTGTCAACACAGCGGCCAAGCAGGATGCAGTAAATGCCGCTGCGGAGGCCGCAGACGCACACAAGCTGGTCAATGCCGACCTTTACAACACTGCCTATGAGAACTATCTGAGCAGCAAGGCAGAAGCCGAAGCCCTGATTGAGCAGTATGACCCGGCCAAACTGAGCGAAAGCGATTACAGCGCAGAGTCGTGGGCAGCGTATGTCAGCGCCTACAATGTGCTCAAGGCCGATATGGAGTACCGCATTGTTGGCGGCACGACAGAAGATTACGCCATGCTGAAAGCGTTCAAAGGCTACGATGCTTATAATGAAAGCGGTCAGTGGACGCATTATCCGGCACATATTGACGCGCTGAAAACTGCGCGCAAGCAGCTCGTCAGCGGTAAAGACATTACAGTTTCTTTCACCTATATCAACAACTTCTCGGCGCTGTACGAGGGATTCCGGGGGAATGGGACTGACCTGTATGCCAATGCCAGCCTTGGTCTGACAAGCGGAAACGCCACGCTCGGTGCGGCGTTTGATGCCGCCGGGATCACCGTCGATATGCACGATGATTCGACGCTCCCCGGCATCGGCCCGATCAACAATGGCGACACGAACCCGGTGTTCGCGCTCTATGTCAACGGCAGCTATTACGGGGACTACCGCTGGTTTGGAAAAGCAAGCTGGAACAATGTTCAGCTCCATGACGGCGACGTTGTGCGCATGGTGCGTATCCCGCTTCAGATGTTCAACAGTGAGGATTCGTCCGGCTACGATTCTTCCAAAGTCTCGATCCTCCCTGCATCCCCCGGTTTCGGTTACTACGAAAACAGCTATGCCATGATCCACGCATCGGCTCCTGCCAGCACGACCGTGGGCGATCAGGCTGCGTTCTCGGCTACTGTGACCGGCGCATACGCAGGTGCATCCGGCAGTAAGAGCGCAGAGAACATCACGCTCTTTATCAGCGACCCGTCGGAGACGGAAACGCTGTCGCAGCCGACGCACAAGACAACGGCGACAACGGATGCCAGCGGCAATCTGGAATACATTTTCAGAGAACCCGGCTATTATACCGTCGCCATGTTCAATGTGACGCCGGACGATATGACGTATAAGTCTGTGTACGGCGAGGTCACGATTGGCGAGTATTACTCCCTGTATGCGGGTGATTACGCGATTGTCCATGTCACCGAAGCAGCAGACATCAATGCGCTGATTGCCAAGTACCGCAGTGAAAACCTTGCGGCGGCAAAAGCGTATTATGAGAGCTTCCACGACTACGATTTCACAACTGCGGACTATCGGACATTCACATCCGCATATAGCACGCTGAAATCGCATCAGCAGTCTGCGGCATCGTTCAAAGAGCTGATGGATTCGTTTGACGAGGACTATGCGGCCTTGCAGGCTGCCAGCGCGAAAAAGCTCGACCATGCGGCAATTCTCGCATCGCTTCGGAAAAACCTCTCCTATCTCCCGGATGATCTGACAACGCTGACGGCCAGCGATAAAGACTTCGTTGTGGAGCTTCAGACGGCATACGCCGCGCTGAACGCCTATCAGAAATCGCTCCTGACCGCAAACGAAAGAGCGACGCTGGAAGCGCTGGCCAAGATCAATGCGAATGAGCTTCCTGCCGTTGCGACGGTCAACCTGAAGCTCTCCGAGAGCGGAACGTTCCCGCATAAGACAGATAAGGGAAATCCGTACTATGGATGGCCTGAGATCAAATGGGTTATCTCGCCGCGTCTGGATGGAAGTGTTCCCAATCCGACGTGGGCAAAAGAAACCACTTCGATGCCCACAAGCGCAAATGCTGGACAGTATGTGTTTATCCGTTATTATCTGACAACCACGGACACACAATACTGGCCGGTATGGTCGATTGACGGCGGCACAACGTGGAATCCGGCAGAGCAGCAGACGTTGGCTGACTTGAAAGATAACGAACTTGTGTATCCCGGCTACTATCTGATCTCCTACCAGATTCCGAAGAACGCCGAAGATGGCAGCATCGTCACGTTCAGCACGAAAATGGTTTCCAAGACGGATTACCAGCGGATGTTTGAAACGCTCGACGATAATGCGATCACCAAGCTCAAAAAGGCGGCCATCGCCGTCGTTGAATCCGCGTTCAATGCCTGCGAAAAGAGCAAGTATGATGAAGCTGGCATTGCCAAGCTGGAAGCTGCGCTGAAGTCCGGCAAGGAAGCCATCAATGCAGCGGATACGGAATCGGCAATCAAAGCCGCCCGTGATAAGGCTGTCGCAGCGATCAAGGCTGTGCCGGAAGCCGGAAAGACCATTACGACAGGCGAAACCAAGTATAACTCCGGCACAATCGTCGGCACTGTGACTGTCAGCGTGGAGAACACGACGTACAACGCAGCTCCGTTCACCGGCACCATCGTCTCCGGCGAATATGAGCTTGGCCAGAATGACAGCATGATGACCGTCGTACTCAAGGCGCTGGAGCTTGGCGGTTACACATGGAATGGCATCGAAGAGCTGACTGCGGATTCTTACACACAGACCACTTACATTGCATCCATCCATAAGGGCGGCAAGTCGCTGGCCGAAAAGGATGGCAGCAAGGGCGCTGGCTGGATGGGAACCAAGAACGATTGGTTCGTCAATCAGGGTTTCGCGGCGTTCACCTACAAGAATGGCAGTCTGAGATCCGGCGATGTGATCCGCGTCATGTTCACCACGAATCTTGGTGAGGACATCGGCGGTTCGTGGACGAACAATGAAACCACGCTGTCCAGTCTGACCTTCAGCAGCGGCGAGCTGACCCCGGCGTATGCGAAAGCGACGACCGACTATCTTCTGGTCATTCCCAGTGAGCAGGTCGGCACGCGCATCAACTATTCCGCCGCAAATAAGAACTTCCAGACCAGAGCTTATCTGAACACCTACGGCAGCGACAACGCCTACTACGCAAACGGCGACATTATGGCTGTTTCGTCCGGCGACGTGATCTATGTCGGTGTTGGTGATAAGAATTGGCCCACCATGAATAAGGCGTCCAACTACACAACAACCCGCTACACCATCGCTGTTGTGCAGAATGGCAATGCGTCCGACGTGGTGAAGCTCATCACCAAGCTTCCCGCTCTGCGCAAAATCACGCTGGCAGATGCTTCAGATGTGCGTACTGCAAAGGCACAGTATGATCTTCTTACGCCCGCGCAGCAGGCAGACATTGATGATGCGCTGAAACAAAAGCTGGAAGCCTGTTACAAAGTTGTGGCAGACTTGGAGGCAGCTAAGATCGTCTCTGACGCGATTGCTGCTCTGCCTGCAACGCCGACTGTTGATGACATTGGCGCAATCCGTTCCGCGGAAGAAGCTTACAACAAGCTGACAGATGACCAGAAAGCCTATCTGACGCAGAGCGAAGTGAACAAGCTGAACGCGGCTGTTTCCACTGTCTCTACGCTTGAAGTTGGATATGTGTACGGACTGATTGCTGCACTTCCCGGAAAAGACACCGTAACGGCAAAGGATCGGGCAGCGATTGAAGCTGCACGCACTGCGTACAACAATCTGAGCGAAGCGCAGAAAAAGCAGGTCAGCAATTATTCCAGACTGACCGATGCGGAAAAGGCGCTTGAAGATCTCGGTACGACCGCGATCTATGAGGAGTACCTCCGCAATGTACTCGAATACGTCAAAGCGGAGACGTACAATCCGTCTCTCGGCTCGACCTATGGCGAGTGGGCGGTTCTGGCCGAAGCCAGAGGCAATGTCAGCGCATCGGTCTGGTACGACAAGTACCTGTCGAACATGGCAACGACCGTTGCTTCTAAGAACGGCAAGCTCGATAACACCAATACGCAGACCAAGCATACCGAGTATTCCCGCGTCATTCTGGCACTGACCGCGCTCGGTGAGGATGCGACGAAGTTCACCGGCTCCAACGGCACGGTTTATAACCTTGTTGAACCGCTGTTTGAGAAGAACGGCAGCACCTATCGCGTTTCCGAGCAGGGCAACAACGGCACAGCATTTGCACTGATTGCGCTGGATTCCGGCAACTATTACGACAATGCGACCGGCACCACTGCGCGTAATGCGTGGATCAAGAGCTTGTGTGATGCACAAATCAGTAGTAATGGTGCATGGGGTATCGATGCAGATTTCCCCGGCTCCAACGTTGATATGACTGCAATGGTCGTGCAGGCATTGGCTCCGTATTGCAGCACAAATGCCAACGTCAAAGATGCGGTAGATAAGGCGGTGAAATGGCTGTCTGCTGAATACCAGAAAACCGGCGATTATGGCAGCTCCGAATCCGCCGCACAGGTCATTGTCGCGCTGTCCGCACTGAACATCGACGCAAAGATAGACAGCAGATTCCAGCATAACGGCATCAGCGTTCTGTCCAACTTCCTGAGCTATGCGGACCCCAACTCCAAGGGATTCCTGCACGACAAGCAGCCGAACAGCACGGTCAATCAGATGGCATCCGAGCAGGCGGCCTACACGCTCGTTGCGTATGACCGCTATGTAAACGGAAGCAAGCGACTGTACGATATGTCCGACGTGACAAAGCGCGAGAACGCGGACGCACAGGCTGTTATCGACATGATCAACCAGATTGGCTATGTCGATGAATCCAGCTATAACGCGATTGCGGAAGCGCGCAATGCCTACAACAAGCTCTCTGCTGCTGACAAGGCAAAGGTAGAAAACTACAATACCCTGACCGCTGCCGAAACTTCGTACAAGGCAATTCTGAAGCAGAAGCGGACAGAACAGTACAATCTGCTCAAGACACATTATGACGATCTTCTGAGCGACAAAACCAAGAAGTACGGTACCGCCGCAAAGAAGAAACTCGCAAGCATTCTCCAGCAGGCACAGACGGATATGAACGCTGCGGAATCCTGCGAGCGTGTCACGGCAATCTATGATCAGGCGGTCTATGATCTGGATGCTGTCAAGCCCGGCGATATTGAAGTCACGTTCAGATTGATCGGTGCGCTCGAAGCAACGCAGGATGTTGACCTGACAAAGGACAGCTATCTGCCCGAATACGTCACATGGGTTCCTACCAAAACGTATGCGCTGCAAGAGAACGCTACGGTTTATGACCTCTTTACCGAAGCCATGAGCGATGCAGGCTTGCGCTACATCGGTGCGGAAAGCAACTATGTCAGCACCATCTATGCCCCGTCCTGCCTTGGCGGATACGCACTCAGTGAGTTCACCAACGGCAAGAAGTCCGGCTGGATGTACACCGTCAACGGCACGCATCCGAATCAGGGTCTCAAGAACTGGACACTGAACGACAATGACGTTGTTGTCTGGCACTATGTCAACGACTATTCGCATGAGGTCGCAGACTGGTTTAACGATCCGAAGTACCCGTCGCTTGGCAATGGAACCTACTACAACGGCTGGCTCCGCGCTGCGGACATCAGCCCCGAACAGTATGTCAATGAGCTGCTGGGCAAGATTTTGAAGGTTGGCAAGAACGGCACGGTCGAACCGAAGCTGACATTCCAGCACATCGGCAAGTCTGTTACCTTCACCTTCAAACCGGACACCGGCTATAAGGTCAAGGACGTCAAGGTCAACGGCAAGTCTGTCGGCGCAGTCAAGACCTATACCATTGACAAGCTCACGGTATCGACCAGAATCGAAGTTGAGTTCACCAATGGTAAACTTCCGTTCACGGACGTGCGTGAAAGCGACTGGTTCTACGAGGATGTTGCATTCGCGTATGAAAACGGTCTGTTCGCAGGCACGAGCGACACAACGTTCTCTCCGAACGCATCCATGACCCGCGCGATGCTCGTCACGGTTCTGTACCGACTGGAAGGTCAGCCCGCAGTCAACGGACGCAGCGGATTCTCGGATGTCCAGTACAACGGCTACTATGAGGACGCTGTGACGTGGGCAGCCGACAACGGCATCGTCAACGGCACCAGCACCACGACGTTCTCTCCGAACGCAAACGTCACACGTGAGCAGATGGCGGCAATTCTGTACCGCTATGCGCAGCACAAGAAGTACAATACCGCCGCAAGCTCCGGCTTGAATGGATTTACAGACCATGCAAGCGTGTCCGGCTATGCCGCGGCTTCGCTGGAATGGGCTGTTGCCGAAAAGCTGGTCAACGGCAGCGCCGGTAAGCTCATGCCGACCGGCAACGCTACCCGCGCACAGGTTGCAGCCATTCTCCATCGCTTCGTGGAAAACGTGGCGAAAACCACAAAATAATCACTTTGCAGCACAGGACTGCCCCCATTTGGGGGCAGCCCTGCTTGCCGCATTTATAGGGGGAAATACAAATGAGAAGAATCAAACGAATTGCATGGATTCTGACCCTCGCGATCCTTTTGACGCTGACGGTTCCCGCGTTGGCGGCGTCCAGCGTCCAGAATGAAGTACAAGGCAGCGCCGCCTATATGGTGTCCGCTGTCAAAGCGCCGGAGGTCGGCTCCATTGGCGGCGAATGGGCAATTATCGGTCTTGCCCGTTCCGGTTACGCTGTTCCCGCAAATTACTATGAAGATTACTATGCGCGCGTCGAGAAGTACGTCAAAAACTGCTCCGGCGTGCTGCATGAAAGAAAATACACCGAGTATTCCCGCGTCATCCTCGCTCTGACTGCCATTGGCCGCGACCCGTCCAAGGTCGCGGGATACAACCTTTTGACCCCGCTTGGCGATTTTGAAAAAACGATCTGGCAGGGCATGAACGGCCCAATCTGGGCACTCATCGCCTTGGATTCGGGGAATTATGAGATTCCGAAAAATCCCGCTGCAAAGACACAGGCCACGCGGCAGCTCTATATCGACGAAATCTTGAATAACCAGATGAAAGATGGTGGCTGGAGCTTGACCGGCACTGGCGATTCCGACGTGGATATTACTGCGATGGCATTGCAGGCATTGGCGAAATATCAGGACCAGAAAGCGGTCAAAACCGCAACGGACAAGGCACTGGCCTACCTGTCCAATGTGCAGGACAGCAAGGGCGGCTACGCATCGTGGGGCACGACCAACGTCGAATCCGTCGCGCAGGTCGTGGTCGCGCTCTGTGAGCTGGGGGTTTCTCTGGACGACAGCCGCTTTGTGAAAAGCGGTCACACGCTGACGGAAAATCTTCTCTCGTTCCGGCAGTCTAACGGCGGCTTCTATCACGTCCTCGACGGTTCGGACGGCAATAACCAGATGTCCGCCGAGCAGGGCTTCTATGCCCTCGTTGCCATCAACCGGGCGGAAAACGGCAAGAACAGCCTGTACCGCATGGGCGATGTCATAAAGGCTACCACAAAGCCCAGCACCACCGTTAAAAAAGGCAGCGCCGATGCGTCCGTCAGCGTTCCCGCTGTCACGGCCCCTGGCACAACGTTCTCGGACGTCAAAAACCACGCCAATAAAGCTGCCATTGAAGCGCTTGCCTCCCGCGGCATCATCAACGGCATGGGGCAAGGCACATTTATGCCCAACAAGACCATGACACGCGCGGAATTTGCTGCTATTGTCACCCGCGCCCTCGGTCTGGCTGCAAAGGATACGAAAGCCTTTACGGACGTTCCCAGCTCCAAATGGTACGCCGGTTACATCGGCACAGCCAACAGCAGCGGCATTGTCAACGGCGTTGGCAGCGGCAAGTTTAATCCGGACGGCACCATCACCCGGCAGGAGGCTGCCGCAATGGTGGCAAGAGCGGCGAAGCTCTGCGAGCTGGATACTGCGATGGACGCGGCAGCGACAAAGGATATGCTGGCGCAGTTCGGAGATTACCGCAGCGTGGCATCCTGGGCGAAGGAACCGATGGCGTTCTGCTACTCCGTCAATATCCTCGACCAGAGTGATCTCAATATCGAACCCACAAAAGCGATTTTGCGCTGTGAGATCGCACAGATGCTTTACAATATGCTGAGCGCTGCGGAGTTGATCTGATATGACATTTTGGCAGAAACACAAATGGAAAATCATTGTTCCGGTATTGATCGTTCTGGCGCTGGCTGCGGCCTTTACCTTTGGCGACCGGGATATGCCGAAACAGAAAGACACGTCGGAACAGCCGACTATCGCCGCTCCGGTGGAGACACCAGAGCAGGACACAGCGACGGCAGACGTGCCGGATGACGTTGAGACGGAGCCGGCAGAGATACCCGCTGAAACGACACCAGAGCCGTCTGACGACCCGCAGACGGGAGAATCTGCACAGGCTAATACCGAACAGCCAGAATACGTTTCGCCGGAGGAAATCCAGGCAAGTGCAACCGGCGAATATGAAGAAGTGGGCGGCATGCTGATCGACACCGGCACGGGCAAGGACAAGTACCAGACGGACCCCGTGCCGGAGGGAAAGCCCATCCCGGTCGAGCCGGAGGACGTGGAAATTGGCGATGCGGAATACACCTGCACGCTGTCCATCTCCTGCGCCACGATTCTTGACAACATGGAGCTTTGCAACAAGGAAAAGCGTGAGCTGGTGCCGGAGGACGGCTGGATTCTGAAACCGATGACCGTCACATTTTATGAGGGTGAGAGCGTTTTTAACATCTTACAGCGCACCTGCAAACAGCAGAAGATCCACATGGAATTTGAGAACACGCCGATCTACAATTCCGCCTATATCGAAGGAATCAATAATCTCTATGAGTTTGACGTTGGTAACACTTCCGGTTGGATGTACAAGGTCAACGGCTGGTTCCCCAATTACGGATGCAGCCGCTACCAGCTTCAAAACGGCGACGTGATTGAATGGGTCTATACCTGTGACCTTGGCAAAGACGTTGGCGGCGATTACTGGAATGAAAGCGAATGAGAAATAAAGACGCCTTTTCGGGCTATCATCCGACAATCAATTTTTTATATTACGCGCTCGTCCTGCTTTTTTCAATGTGCCTGATGCACCCGGTCTATCTTGCGATTTCCTTGACCGGCGCGCTGGCGTATGACATCTATCTCAAGGGCAGAAAAGCGGTGCGCTTTGCCGTCATGGGACTGCTTCCCATGGCGGCGCTTGCCGCGCTCGTCAACCCGGCGTTCAATCACGAAGGTCAAACGATACTGACGTATTTGCCCGGCGGCAATCCGCTGACGCTGGAGTCCATGCTGTACGGCGTGGCCGCGGCGGTCATGCTGGCAAGCGTTGTTCTCTGGTTTTCCAGCTACAACGAGGTCATGACCTCGGACAAGTTTGTCTATCTATTCGGGCGCGTCATTCCGGCGCTGTCGCTCGTTCTCTCCATGGCGCTGCGCTTTATCCCGAAGTTCAAGGCGCAGATGCAGGTCGTTTCCGAGGCGCAGGCGTGCATCGGGCGCGACACGAAAAACGGTAGCGTGTTCCAAAGAGTCGGGAACGCCGTCAAAATCTTTTCCATCATGGTAACGTGGTCACTTGAGAACGCGATTGAAACAGCGGATTCCATGCGGTCGCGCGGCTACGGTCTGCCCGGACGCACGGCGTTTTCCATCTATCGTTTTGATGATAGAGACAAAAACGTTCTCGCGTGGCTGATCTTCTGCGGCGCGTACATTCTTTCGGGCTGGTTGGCAGGCGGAATGTATTTTAGGTATTACCCTACTGTTAAAACCGCCTTATGGACGCCATTGACGATCAGCTTCATGTGCGTCTATCTCGCGCTGGTGCTGACGCCGGTGATTCTCGACCGAAAGGAGGACAGACAGTGGAAATCTTTACAATCCGAAACCTGAATTTTGCATATCCGGAACAGGAAAAGAACGCAATCACCGACCTGTCGCTGTCCGTCCAGCCAGGCGAGTTTCTGGTGCTCTGCGGCCCCTCCGGGTGCGGCAAAAGTACGCTGCTGCGGCAGCTCAAAACCGTTCTCGCGCCGCATGGCCGCAGAAGCGGCGAGATCCTGTTCGATGGCAGAAATCTTGATTCCCTAGACCAACGCGAACAGGCCGAGAAGATCGGCTTTGTGCAGCAAAGTCCGGAGAATCAGATCGCGACCGACAAGGTCTGGCACGAGCTGGCGTTCGGCTTGGAATCCCTCGGCTACGATACGCCGACGATTCGCCGCCGCGTTGCGGAAATGGCATCGTTTTTCGGGATTCAGGAATGGTTTTATAAGCCGGTCACAGAGCTGTCCGGTGGGCAAAAGCAGCTCTTGAATCTCGCATCCGTTATGGTGCTCCAGCCGAAAGTTTTGATTCTCGACGAGCCGACGAGCCAGCTCGACCCGATTGCCGCGTCGGATTTTCTTGCGACGCTTGGCAAGATCAACCGCGAATTGGGAACGACCATCCTCCTGACCGAACATCGTCTGGAAGAAGCGTTCTCCTTTGCGTCGCGTGTCGCGGTCATGGACGGCGGCAAGCTCCTTTGCACCGGCACGCCCGCCGAAGTGGGCGCGGAGCTGAAAAGCAGTGGGAACGCGATGTTCCTCGCCATGCCCGCCGCCATGCGCATTTGGGCGGCGACGGATTCCAAGGCGGCCTGCCCGGTCTCCGTCTGCGACGGCCGAAACTGGCTGCTCGACTATGCAAAAACGCATGAATTGCAGCCTATCCCAGAAGAAAATAAAAACGCACCGGACACGGAAACCGTTGTCTCGGCGCGGGAACTCTGGTTCAAATACGACAAAGACCTGCCCGACGTGGTAAAAGGTCTATCCTTGGAGCTGCACAAAGGCGAATTTCTTACGCTGCTCGGCGGCAACGGCACGGGCAAGACCACCACGCTCAAGCTGCTGGCGAGGCTGCAAAGGCCGTATCGCGGCGAGCTGACCATCACGGGCAGCGTCGGAATGCTGCCCCAAAATCCGCAGGCATTGTTTGTGAAATCCACGGTGCGCGCGGATTTGTTGGAGATTTTACCAAAATCCGAACGCAAAACTGAGCGGCTTGCACAAGTCGTTTCCCTCTGCAAATTGACCGAACTGCTCGACCGTCATCCGTATGACCTTTCCGGCGGTGAACAGCAGCGCGCAGCGCTGGCAAAAATCCTGCTTCTGAACCCGGACGTTCTGCTCCTTGACGAACCGACAAAGGGACTGGATGCGGAGTTCAAGCAGGTTTTCGGGCAGATTTTGCGGACGCTGCAAGCATCCGGCGTAGCGATCCTCATGGTCAGTCACGACATCGAGTTCTGCGCGAAATACGCCGACCGCTGCGCCCTGTTCTTTGACGGAAATATCGTCACAGAATCTACCCCAAAAACGTTCTTTTCTGGCAACAGCTTCTACACGACGGCTGCGAACCGCATTGCGCGCGATGTGCTGCCAGATGCGGTCACGCCGGAGGACGTCATTGCTGCCTGCGGCGGTGCGGTCGAACCGGAGGCGGCTTTACCGGAATATCAGCGCATCCCGCCCGCACCGGAGAAAGAGACGCGGACGGTGAAAAAGCTCCCGGTCTGGCGAAAAATCCTTGCCGCCGTGTCCGGTGCCGCTTCGCTGGTGCTCATCGCGCAGGCCATCGGCGTGACGGATTTGACAAAGCTCATCGACGCGAACGGCATGACGGCGCTGGCAGGTGGGCAGCTCAAGCTCTACGGCATTTTGCTTGCCGCGCTTCTTGTGTTTGCGCTATCCATTGGCCGCAAGGCCGACCGACCGGATTATCTCATCCAGACACCCGTGGAAAAACGCAAGCTCCAAAAGCGCACCGTGACTGCCACGCTGCTCATTCTGCTTTTGATTCCGCTGACGCTGTTTGTCGGCGTGTACTACTTCGCGGGGCGAAAATATTACTTCATTTCGCTGCTCATTTTGCTGGAATGTATGCTGCCGTTCTTCCTCATTTTCGAGGGCAGAAAGCCGCAGGCACGGGAGCTGGTTTTGATTGCCGTGCTCGTTGCGCTGAATGTGGCAGGACGCGCTGCGTTCTTCATGCTGCCGGAGTTCAAGCCGGTCGTTGCCATGACGATTCTCGCGGGCGTGGCCTTTGGCGGCGAGACGGGCTTTCTGGTCGGCGCGATGACCATGCTGGTGTCCAATATGCTCTTTTCCCAGGGGCCGTGGACGCCGTGGCAGATGTTTGCCATGGGCATCATCGGCTGGCTGGCAGGTGTCTTGTACCGCAAAGGTGTTCTGCGGCGCGGGCGGCTGAGCCTTTGTATCTTCGGCGTGATCTGCTCGACCATCGTGTATGGCGGCATTATGAATCCCGCGTCTGCCCTCATGTGGGCGCACACGATCAACTGGAAAATTATTCTTAGCTATTACATTACCGGCCTTCCGGTCGATCTGGTGCGCGCCATTGCCACGTTTTTCTTCCTGTGGTTGATTGCCGAACCCATGCTCGAAAAGCTCGACCGGATCAAGACCAAATACGGCTTGGCAGAGTAAGCAGTTTTGTGGAAAGGCCATTTGGACTACAGAGATACACGATAGCTATCAATGTGTACGGACTTGGTTGCTTGGAGTAAAAAACTCCGCCATTGAGATTCCAAGCACCCTGCAAATTTGCTCAATGGTATCTACAGAAAGCTGGCTGCCTCTGCAGCGAGAGACGCGAAGCGTCGTATAGGGAATGTTTCCGCTTTGGCATAGCTGGTATAATGTCATGTTTCTCTCATGCAGTAATTCATCCAATCGTGCGTGCGTATTCAATGTCCTTTCACTCCTATCAAAAAAAGCAGGATAAACTTTTGATGATAGTATCATATCACAAATACTGTCCAATAAACAGGACTTATAGAACTCGGCCTACGATTCGGAACTCCAGTTCCGGTGAAGCTGGCTTCGGTGCATATGCCTTGTTATAAGACACCATAACCGGCTGCATCCGCCGCACGCCATCACTGCCAAGGTAGGCTTCTGGATCGTCCGGTTCCTGTTCGGCATACGCCTTGATATAGCCTTGTCCATCGTAGATCATGACGCCAACTTCGCCGGTACGGAGTGTCTCACACCGCTGCACCCAAACGATCTGACCGTCATGATAGACTGGCTCCATGCTGTCGCCGGATACGCGAACCCCGAACTCTGCACCATCTGGGATGCTGCTCTCCGGAAAGCTGACCATTTCGAAGTTTCCCTCGTCCAGAAACGCGCCTGTACCAGCGGATACCGGCAGGTCGCTGACCGGCATGTCCAGATAGCGGATCTCCAGCACTGGCGGTACCTCCCGATACTTCCCGGATGCAATCAGATCCTCCTTGTACTCCCGTACCTTCCGAAGTCCCTCTTCATTCAGGGCATCCGATGCCGCAGGGCCGTCCATAAAGAACGTCTTGGGATCTTCGATATTAAAAATATGGCTCAAGGCCATCAGCTGATAGGCGTTGGGAATTACAGTGCCGCTTTCCCAGCGGCCAATGCCGGTCTGCTTCATATCAATGCCATACTGGCGCAGAACATAGCTCAGGCCCTCCAGACTGACGCC
>OLOU01001555.1_pt1 | contig 15374 bp, 9 predicted proteins | sample 1672101 | NCBI WGS metagenome assembly OLOU01 (sample SAMEA3136645, study PRJEB25190) | human gut metagenome | biome: human gut; feature: human-associated habitat; material: faeces | place: Austria | collected 2013
GGAGGGAGAGCCAAGGGGCTGCATGTGCTGGCACAAGAAATGGAGCGTATCTGTACCGATACGCTCCATTAACTGTTTTCCGACCACCTATTAAAGCTGGGGCTGCTTTATGAGAAAATCCTTACTCCGTAACGGTGAAGGTGATGACCGTAATGGCCAGACCGTTAAAGTAAATGCTGAGTGAGTAATCGCCGGGGGCGTCGGGGGCGGTGGGAACATCCAGCTCGCCGTAGTGGTAGTCGCCCGCGTACCAGATCTCTTTCCAGTCGCCGGTTGCCTCGGAAATGTACTTGGGGATGACATTGCCGTAGCCGTCCCGGATGACAAAGAGGATGTCCAGCGGATCTTCGGGGACGTAGAAATTGGTAGTGCCCTGCAGGACTACAGAAATCTTGTCGCCCACGGCAAACTCACTGGTATAGGCGGCGGTGCCGATGGACTCAAAATGCCAATCCTCCGTGTCCGGCGTCTTGACCAGATGGGTGGTGATGTGATCCGCGGACAGACCGTGGTCGTCATACACGCTGGCATTGCGGATGGTCTGGGTCTTGACGTTTCCGAAAATGGAGGTGCCGTCTGCCGCCTGAATGGTGAACTGGTACTTCGCGCTGGGGATCAGGGGCGAGATAACCGCAGAGGGCTGGGGGCATTTGACCACGTTGGGCGTCGAGCTGCCGTCGATCTGGTACATCAGCAGCCAGCCGCCGGAGGGGGCGGTGCCGGTGTATTCCCAAGTCACGGCGATCTGATCCAGCGCGCTGTCATCCACGTTCATGCTTGTAATGTTGATGGGATTGGCGGTGACGCTGGTGCGGGCGGGCTGGGTCATGCCGGCGGCGGTGACCTCGATGGTGTAGGCGACCGAGGGGTCGATGTCCGTGAAGTAGACCTCGGTATTGGTGACGGTGAGCTGCTTGTCGTAGCCGTTATTGTCGCTGTAGCAGCGGACGCTCCAGCTCTCCACGACCACATCGCCGGGGGCGTCCCAGCGGACGGTCATATCACTGCCGCTGCTGGCGGCGACGGTCAGATTTTCCGCGAGAACCAGACGGGAAGCCGTGAATTCCAGCGTATTTTCTCCGGTGAAGGTCTCCTTGGAGGCGGCGCTGGCAGGCTCCAGCGTGAAGGTGTACAGCTTACCCACGGTCAGCCCCCTGACGGTGACGGTGTGGCCGGAGAAGCTTTCGCTTTGCGTCTCCTCGCCCTCGGCAGAGTAGCTTACGACCCATTCCTCCGGGTCGGCGCCGCTGACCGCGAAGTTCAGCATGACGGAGCCATCCTCGGCGCCGGTGATGGCGGAGAAGCTGGCGATCCTGGTGGAACCCTTGGTGGTGAAGATGTCGGAGGTCTGACCCACCAGCTTATGGAAGCCGCTGATATCCAGCTGGATGCGGTACAGGGAATCGGGCAGCAGGTCGGTAAAGGTCGCCTTGCCGTCCACCACGCCCCGGGTCACGGCGTTGCCGTAGTTGTCCATGCAGATGACGCTGAGCTTGGAATCGTCTACTTCGGTGTCCACGCTGACAACCAGCTGGTACTGGTCGCCCTCAATGGAAATGCTGTTGATGGTTTGCAGGTAGTATTTCTGGTACGCCCAGAACAGTCCCGCGCCGATGGCAGCGAGGATCACCAGCGTGATGACGGCTGTTGCGGCCTTTTTCGCCTTCTGTCTGCGTTCCTGCTTCTTCGCTTCTTTTTGCAGGCGCTTTTCTTCCTCCGCGTCGGCAAAGGGTTCGTTGCTGTTGTCGGGCAGCGGCTCGTTGTCCTCTTCGTCCTGTGCGAAGGAGAAGCGGTCGGGGGAATCCTCCTCCGGTTCCGGCGTGACCGCCGTCTGGGGAACCTCATGGGCAATCAGCGCGTCGGCCTCGTCCATAATCTGGGAAACTTCCTCAGACATCTGGTGGGGCAGAAGATCGGCCGCGTCCGCAGGCTCCGGGAGAGTTTCATCCTGCGTATCCTCCGCGATGGTTTCCTCCTGCTGGGCAGGCGCTTCGGTGGGAGCGGGGGCGGGCTGCGCCGGCACCACATCCTCCGGCTTTGCCTCAATGGGGGTGTAGATGGTGATGGGGGTGTCATTGATGGAATTGCGCTGCATGTAGGCGGCCAGCGCCTTGCCCAGCTCCTTCGGCTCCTGCCAGCGCTTGGCGGGGTCAGGGTCAATGGCCTTCATGATGATCTCCGCGATCTCGTAGTCGGCATTGACGGGAGAAGGAAGGGCTTCGTCGGGAGCCTTGTCCTTGAAGGGCAGGCTGCCGTCGTTGTAGAGCTGATAGAGGATCATGCCCACGGCGTAGGTGTCCGCCGTTTCGTTCAGCGTGGCCATGGCGTCGTGCAGCTCCGGGGGAGAATAGGGGCTGCGGTACTTGTCCGGCAGGGACGTGTAGCGCAGCGTGTCCAGCGGGATGAAGCCCAGATCGCCGATGCGGTAGCTTTTTTTCTCGGTCAGGAAGATGTTGGTGGGCTTCAAGTCCACGTACAGGCATCCCGCCTGACGGCAGACGGAGAGCGCGGAGCACAGGTCAAGACCAAGATTGATCGCTTCCAGATGGGTGACCGGATTGCGGCGGATGTACTTTGCCAGCGAATGCTTGTAGGGGCTGACGAGGTAGACCTCGTAGCCTAAGCGGCGGCGCTTGATGGGCACGGTCTGCCAGCCGTCGTAGGGAAGAAAGCCCTCCAGCTTGGAAAGCTTCTGCAGGAACTCCGCTTCCTTTTCCACGTCGTCGGCTACGCCCTTGAAGTAGTCCATGGCGCCCGCCATGTCCTTATAGGCGCCAGCCAGAAGCATCGCATCCATCTGCGTCTGCGCGGCTGGTACGGAAATGATTTTGACTATGTATTTTTCGTCCGAATTTTCCTTGATGGCAGGACAGCAGCGAACGCCGTCATGGCTGCTCATGGGGTTTCCCATGGCAAATCCGTCAAGCAAAGGAGAAATCAGTTCGGTTTCGGCAAGTTCAGTCAATCGTAATCGCCTCCTTTAACCTTTATATCATAAAATAAAAATCTGAAAAAAGCAACCACTTTGTAGTTGTTTTATTTGGAAAAGAGTGTTATAATGGCGCTTGATAATGGTACAGTATGTGTATTTTTGTCAGGAGGTATCATATGAGCAAGGTAATTTGTGAGATTTGCGGAACGACTTACCAGGACACAGCGGAGTGCTGCCCCATCTGCGGCTGCCCCCGGGATATGTCCGGCAATGTTTCCGATGATGATTTTGTCATGGATCAGATGCCAGCGCTGAACAAGGGCGGGCGCTACTCGTCCGGCAAAAAGAAAAAGGAAATTTTTGATTTTGACGAGCAGAGCGACGATTTCCCGGAACCGGAGAATGAGCCATATTCCTCTGACCCGGAGGATGACGAAGACAATTATGACGAGCAGCCCAGGGAGCATAACACCGCCGTTGTGGTGATCCTGACGGCGCTGATCGTGATCCTGCTGGCGGGAACGGCGTTCCTGTTCTTCCGGTATCTGCTGCCCAATCTGCACGGCGTGAAGGACACTGCGCCCACCGTCCAGACCGAGCAGCCCGTCCAGACGGAGGCCGCGACTACCGAACCGCGGATCCCCTGCCAGGATCTGTCTCTCCCCGGCGGCGCGGCGGAGCTTACCCAGCCCGGGTATTATTTTCTGCTGAATGTAGTCGTCATCCCGGAGAATACCACGGACGAGCTGGTGTTCACCTCCGGTGACGAGAGCGTCGCAACGGTGGATGCCAACGGCCGTATCACCGCTGTGAGCGAGGGCAAGACGGTCATCTACATCACCTGCGGCGACAAGCAGCTGACCTGCCCCGTGACCTGCCAGTTTGAAGCGGAGACGGAGCCGTCCACGGAGGCCACCGTGGCGGCCCAGACGGAAGCGACCATCCAGACCGAGCCTGTGGAGACGAAGCCTCAGGTGGAGCTGAAGCTGGACAGAACGGACATGCGTTTGCAGGTGGGCTACAGCACCCAGCTGAAGCTGGTGGACTGCGGCGACCTCAAGCCTGAGGACGTGGAGTGGAGCGTGGAGCACGCCTACATTGCCAAGGTGGAAAACGGCTATGTCACGGCGCTGCAAAGCGGAACCACGGAGATCACCGCGAAGTACGGCGACCAGACGGTCAAGTGCATCGTGCGGTGCCACAACTGAATGTAAAAATTGGGCAGTTCCATTCCGGAGCTGCCCATAATTCATTCCCCATCCACAAACGTCTTCTTGCGGAACAGGAAGGAAATGCACCAGAGACCTGCCAACCCAACGATGGTGTAAATGATCCGGCTGAACAGGGAGCCGGAGCCGCCGAAGAGCCAGGCTACCAGATCAAACTGGAAAATGCCTACCAGTCCCCAGTTGACACAGCCGATGATGGACAAAATCAGCGCAAGGGTATCCATATTCTTACCTCCATTTCACATCCCGGATGCTGATAGGATATGCGCATTTTCGGATTTTATCACGAAGAAGTTGCAAAATTCCAATAGTTCCGTTATAATAAAAAAAGATGCACAGAAAGGACAATTTTGCAATGACGACATTATATGAAGGCGCTTTTGCCAAAATAAACTTAACGCTGGACGTTCTGGGAAAGCGGGCGGACGGCTACCATGATTTGCAGAGCGTGATGCAGACCATCTCCATCCGGGACGATGTGGAGATCGACGTGGGGACGGGAAAGCCGTGGCGGCTGCTGTGTTCTGTGGAGGGCATTCCCACCGACGAAAAGAATCTGGCGTGGAAGGCGGCGAAGGTCTACTGCGACACCATGGACAAAGATCCGGAGGGGCTGGAGATCCGCATCGTCAAGCGCATTCCCGCCGGGGCGGGCTTAGGCGGCGGAAGCGCCGATGCGGCTGCGGTGCTGCGGGCGCTGAACCGGCACTATGGCGACCCGCTGTCCGTTCTGGCGCTGGCGGAGCTGGGCGCACAGGTTGGCAGCGACGTTCCGTTCTGCGTGGTGGGCGGCACGGCCATGGTGGAAGGCCGGGGCGAGCGCCTGAGAAAGCTGCCGGATATGCCCGACTGCCTGTTCGTGGTGTGCAAGCCGGACTTCTCCGTGTCCACGCCAGAGCTGTATGGGAAAATCGACACCGTGGCGATTCCCCATCGCCCGGACAATCAGGCCATGGAAAGCGCCCTGCTGGCCGGGGATTTAGGGAAGGTGGCGGAGAACGTATACAACGTCTTTGACCCGGTGGTCACGTCGGAGCATCTGGAGCTGAATTATATCAAGTCCATCTGCAACAGCTACGGCGCGCTGACGGAGCAGATGACCGGTTCCGGTTCCGCGATTTTTGCCATTTTGCCGAACTTTGAGTACGCCGCCGTGGTGTGCAGTATGCTGAAAGAGAACTATCCGAATATCTATATTGCCAAACCTGTATAATTCTGGCATTTGCCGTCCATACTGGAAGTATTTCCGTATGGACGGTGTTTTTTATGAAGAAACTTTTGAAACGAATCGGTATCTGTCTGGTGCTTGCCGCGTCCGTGTGGTGCGGGTCGCTGCTGGCCGACCGGCAGCGGCTGAATGACGAGCTGATCCGCTTCCACGTGGTCGCAAATTCCGACAGCGAGGAAGATCAGTCCATCAAATTGCAGGTGCGGGACGCCGTGCTAAATAGCCTGCAAAACGACCTGAACAAAATCGCCGATGTAAACGAGGCGAGGGCGTACTTACAGGCCAAGCTGCCCCAAATTCAGGCCGTCGCCAACAGCGTCCTGGAAGCGACGGGGTGCGACTGTGAGGCGGTGGTGACGCTGTGTAAGGAAGCCTTTGATACCCGCTACTATGACACCTTCACCCTGCCCGCCGGTATCTACGAAGCCCTGCGGATCACCATCGGCGAGGGAGAGGGGCATAACTGGTGGTGCGTGGCATTTCCCAGCCTGTGCCTGAGCGCGACCTCTGAGGAATTCGCGGACAAGGCGGCGGGGGCAGGCTTTCCGGACAGCCTTACCGGCGCGCTGGACGGGGAAGAAAAATACGAGGTGCGGTTTTTCCTGCTGGATGCGCTGGGGGAACTGGAAAAATTTTTATATGCAGGATGAATCCCGCTCTGTTCATGAAAGCAAATTTGTGGTATCATGGACAAAAAAGAGAAGGGGGTGGGCAAATGCTGCACCTTTTGCTTGGCACGGACTGGACGGCCAACCGGGACGAAGTTATGAAGCGGATCGCGGCGGACGTTGCCGGGAGGAGGGGGAACCGCATTCTGATGGTTCCCGAACTCATCAGCCATGAAACGGAGCGGCGGCTGTGCGCTGCTGCCGGGGACACGGCCAGCCGGTACGCCGAGGTGCTGTCCTTTACCCGGCTTGCCAGACGCGTGGCGGATTCCATGGGAAGCGCCGCGGAGGAATGTCTGGACAACGGCGGCCGGGTGGTTGCCATGGCGGCTGCGGCAAAGAACCTGTCCAGCCGTCTGAAGGCCTACGCCGCCGTGGAGACGAAGCCGGAGTTCCTTACCGGCCTTATCGACGCCGTGGACGAATTCAAGCGCTGCTGCATTTCCTCGGCCGACTTGAGCCGCGCCGCCGGGGAGACGGAGGGCAGTCTGGCGCAGAAGCTGGAAGAACTGTCGCTTCTGATGGAGAGTTACGACGCTTTGTGCAGCCGGGGCAAGCGCGACCCGAGAGACCAGATGACGTGGCTTTTGGAACAGATGGAGCAGGGGGACTTTGCCCGGGAGCATGTGTTTTACATAGACGGCTTCCCGGATTTTACCCGGCAGCATCTTGCCATTCTGGAGCATCTCATTCAGGCGTCCCCCGACGTGACGGTGAGCCTGAACTGCGACCGGGAGAGCTCCCACCTTCTTGCCTTTGAAAAGGCGGGGGACACGGCGTCCCAGCTGTTTCTCTGCGCCCGCCGCGCCGGGGTGGACGTGCAGATCGAAATCATTCCCGAAAAGCGCCTGCCCCTTTCTCCTGTGCGGGAGAGGCTGTTTCAGGGCGTTATCTGCTCGGGGGCGGCAAAGGAATGTCTGGATGTGTTCCGGGCAGAATCGCCGTACCTCGAGTGTATGGGCGCGGCGGAGAGAATTCGGGGGCTTTTGGCCGCCGGGTGCCGCTGCCGGGACATTACAGTGGTCTGCACCGATATGACGGTGTATCAGCCGCTGGTGAATCTGGTCTTTCACCGGCTCCATATTCCGGTGTATCAGTCCGGAACCGAGGATATTCTGCAAAAAAGCGTCATCGCCACGGTGCTGATGGCGCTGGACGCTGCCCTGAGCGGATTCGACCAGAAAAGCGTCCTGCGCTATCTCCGATCCGCCCTGTCTCCCGTTGACCCGGATACCTGCGACCGGATCGAGAATTACGCCATCATCTGGGGCATTCGCGGGCAGAAGTGGACGCAGAGCTGGGAAAATCATCCGGACGGTCTCAGCGGCGTGTGGACGGAGGAAGACCGGCATCGGTTGGAGGAACTGAACACGGCGCGGGAACTGGCAATCGCGCCGCTGACGCGGCTCTGGCAGGGCTTCCGGGACGCTTCCGACCTGCGGGGACAGATTCTGGCGCTGTATGGCTTTTTGGAAGACATTTCTTTGGAAATGCGGCTTTCCCGCATGGCGCAGGAGCTGGATGCCGCCGGGGACAACCGGGCCGCGCAGATTTTGAACCAGCTGTGGGAAATCCTTCTGGGTGCGCTGGAGCAGATGTACGACATGCTGGGGGACACCCATTGGGAGGGGGAGCAGTTTATCCGCCTTTTCCGGCTGCTGCTGAGCCAGTACGACGTGGGAACCATCCCACCGGTGCTGGACGCGGTGCAGGTCGGCCCCGTATCCGCCATGCGCTGCCATCAGGAAAAGCATTTGATCGTGCTGGGGGCGGAGGAAGGCAAGCTCCCCGGCTACTCCGGCTCTGCCGGTGTCCTGACCGATCAGGAGCGCGTCACCCTCCGGGAGCTGGGCGTGCCCCTCACCGGCGGCGCGATGGAGGGCGTGCAGGCGGAGTTCGCGGAAATTTACGGCTGCTTCTGCGGCGCCATGGCATCGGTGAGCGTGTTCTGCTCCGGCGACCAGCCGTCCTTTGTCTACCGCCGCCTGTGCGAGCTTGCGGGCGGGGAACAGCAGGTGAAAAACACATTGGATTTTGCCCCGGCGGATGGACTGGAAGCGGGGGCGTACCTCGCCCGGTGGGACGCCGGGGACGCTGCCGGACGTTTGAATGTCCGGGATACATATCTGGAAACCTGCCGCCGGCGGGATTACCGCTTCGGAAAGGTGGAGCGGGAAACCATTGGCAAGCTCTACGGCTCGACGCTGAATCTTTCCGCCTCCCAGATCGACCGGCAGGCGGAATGCCGCCTGTCCTATTTCCTCAAGTACGGTCTTCGGGTGCAGGAGCGGAAGGAAGCCGCCATCGACCCGGCGGAATTCGGAACCTATGTCCATGCGGTGCTGGAAAATTCCGCCCGCCGCATTGGGGAGCTGGGCGGATTCCACAGGGTTTCTCTGGAAGAAACGCTGGAAATCGCCCATGGCTTCAGCGAGGAGTACGCCCGGGAGCATTTCAGCCAGATCGAGTCGGAGAGGGTGACGTACCTCTTCCGCCGCCATATTCAGGAGCTGGACATGGTGGTTCGGGAGCTGTGGCAGGAGCTGAGCGAGGCGGCGTTTGCCCCGGTGGGCTTTGAGGTCGGCTTCGGCGACGGGGAGGGTCTGCCGCCCATCCCGATTCCGGGCGGCGGCATGAACGCAGTCCTGCGGGGCTTTATCGACCGGGTGGACATCTGGGACAACGGCGCCAGCCGCTATTACCGGGTGGTAGACTATAAAACCGGGAAAAAGGATTTTGATTATTGCGACGTGTTCAACGGCGTGGGGCTGCAAATGCTGCTGTACATGTTCGCCCTGAAAAGCAGCGGAAGCGATATGCTGGGCGACCGCCCGGTGGCCGCCGGGGTGCAGTATTTCCCCGCCCGTGCGCCCTATCTGACCGCCGACGGCAAGCTGACCGCCGAGGAAGCGGAGCAGGAGCGAATTTCCCAGTGGAAGCGGAAGGGGCTGCTTCTGAACGATGAAGCCGTTTTACAGGCGATGGAGCCGGGGGAGGCGCCCAAGCGGATGTGCTACAGCGTGAAAAAGGACGGCACCGTTTCCGGCGACCTTGCCGACAGGCAGCAGTTGAAGCTTTTGGAAGGGTACGTGTTCCGGGTACTGTCCAAACTGGTGGAGGACATCGTCTCCGGCAATGTGGAGCCGAATCCCTACACCCGGGGCAGCGCCCACGACGCCTGCCGGTTCTGCCCCTATGGCCCCATTTGCCATCCGGCGGCCGTAGAGGGGCGGAGGAATTACAAAATGATGGATGCTCAGCGGTTCTGGGAGGAGATCGGAAAGGAGATGGGAGACCATGGCGGATAAACTGACGCCCCAGCAGCAAATGGCCGTGACCAGCCGGGGCGGCAAGCTGCTGGTTTCCGCAGCCGCCGGTTCCGGCAAGACCAAGGTATTGGTCGACCGGCTGCTGGGCTTTCTGACACAGGAACATGACCCGGCCAACCTGGACGAATTTCTCATCATCACCTACACCAAGGCTGCCGCGTCGGAGCTTCGGGGGAAAATCGCCGCCAAACTGACGGAGGAAATTGCCAGGCAGCCGGAAAACCGGCATTTGCAGCGGCAGATGCAGCGGCTGTTTCTGACGAAAATCTCTACCGTTCACGGATTTTGTTCCGATTTACTTCGGGAATATGCCTATAAACTGGACGTTGCGGCGGATTTCCGGGTGGCGGATGAAAACGAGTGCCGGGAAATCCGGGAGACGGTGCTGGAAGGTTTGCTCGACCGCGCCTATGAAACGGCGGGGGACGACTCCGACTTCCGGGCGTTTGTGGACACCCAGGGCGTGGGGCGGTCAGACCGTCAGGTGCCGGAAATCATTGAAAAGGTCTACGACAGTGCCCACTGCCACCTGAACCCGGAGGCATGGCTGGACAAATGCCTGACCGACGCGGAGGCCGAGGGCATCGGCGACGCCGGGGAGACGGTGTGGGGGCAATACCTGATTCGGGATTTTCGGGAATATCTGGACTGCCAGATGGCGGTGCTTCGGCAGTGCGCCGAAAGCGCCGACAGCTGCCCCGGCCTGGAAAAGCCCGCCGTCACGTTGAGAGACGCTTTGTACCAGCTGGAGCAGCTTCGCGCCTGCACGACCTGGGATGATATCGCGGCGAAGCGGGAGCCTCGTTTCGGGTCGCTGCGGTTTCCCACCAAGAATAACCCCGACCCGGAGCTGACGGAACGGATCAAAGCCGCCTGGTCGGCCTGCAAGGACGGCCTGAAAAAGAAACTGTTGGGCTTTTCCAACGATTCCGCTCAGGTGCTGACAGACCTTCATCAGACAGCCGCCGCCCAGCGGGGGCTGGTGGCGCTGGTAAGGCAGTTTGACCGGGATTATTCCGCGGCCAAACGCAGCCGCCGGGTGCTGGATTTCGGGGATTTGGAGCACAAAACCCTGGATTTGCTTCTGGGAAAATCCCGAAGCCAGCCCACCGCCGCTGCCCGGGAGATCGGGCGGCGTTGCCGGGAGATCATGGTGGACGAGTATCAGGACTCCAACGGCGTTCAGGACGCGATTTTCGACGCCCTGACCCGGGAGAAGCAGAACTGCTTCATGGTCGGCGACGTGAAGCAGTCCATTTACCAGTTCCGTTTGGCCGACCCGGGCATTTTCCTGGAAAAGTACGAAAAATACGTCCCCGCCCAACAGGCGGAGCCGGGGCAGGGCAGAAAAATTCTTCTGAGCCATAATTTCCGTTCCGGCGCGGAGGTTATCGACGCGGTGAACGACGTTTTCCACACCTGTATGCGCCCCAAGGTGGGCGGGCTGACCTACGGGGAAGCGGAGGAGCTTCGGGAGGGAATTCCCCACGTGCCGCTGGATGATGCCGTGGAGCTGCATGTGATCGAGACCCGGGACGACCAGTATCCCGAGGAAGCGGCCTTTGTGGCGGAGCAAATCGCCCGGATGCTGCGGGAGGGAACGCCGGTGCGGGATGGCGACAGCCTGCGGCCGGTTCGTCCGGAGGACATCGTCATTCTGCTTCGTTCCCCCGGCAGCGGCGGAGGGTATTTCCAGAAGGCGCTGGAAGCCCGGGGCATTCGCTGCGCCTCGGGCGGCGGCACGGATTTGCTGCAAACCGAGGAGATCGGCACCCTGCGCTCGTTCCTGCAGATCATCTGGAACCCCCGGCAGGACATTCCGCTGGTCAGCACACTGGCAAGCCCCATTTTCGGCTTTACCGCCGACGAGCTGGCGGAAATCCGAAGCGCGAGGAAAAAGGGCGCGTTCTATGACGCACTGCTGCTCAGCGACAGCCCGAAGGTCAAAACGTTCCTGAACACGCTGGACAGGCTGCGCCGGGAGGCCAGAATGAACCCCCTGACCGCACTGCTGGAAAACTGCTTCGCCCTGACCAGACTGGACAGCGTTTACGCCGCCATGCCCGGCGGGGAGGCGAAAACCGCCAATATCCAGACGTTTTATCAGCTTGCGGCGGATTTTGAAAACGGAAATCTGAAGGATTTGGGGCAGTTTCTGGATTTTTTGGACGCAATGGAGGAAAAAGGGCTGATTTCAGCGGCTTCGTCTCCTGCCGGGTGCGTGACCATTATGAGTATCCACAAGTCAAAGGGACTGGAATTTCCGGTGGTGTTCCTCAGCAACCTTTCCCGGAGGTTCAACACGGAGAGCCAGTGCGCCCAGATCCTCTGCGACAGGGATCTGGGAATGGGACTTTCCGTGGCGGACAGCGAAAATCGCGTGCGCTATTCCTCTATCGCCAAGCGTGCCATTGCCGCGAAAATGGCGGCGGAAAGCCTGTCGGAGGAACTGCGGGTGCTGTATGTCGCCATGACCCGGGCACGGGATCGTCTGATCTTGACCTACGCAGAGAAAAATCCCGGAAAGATAATTCAGAATATCGCCCTTCGGCAGGATTTTGACGGGGGAGAGCTGCTGTGCCGGGAGGCGGCGCGTCCCGGACAGTGGGTCTTGCTGGCGGCAGTGCGTCATACGGAGGCGGGAGCGCTTCACGCGCTGGGCGGCCGACCCGGCGAGACGAAGCTGGGAGATCACCCATGGGTGATTCGCGTTTCTGATGCCCCGGAATCGGAAGACGCCGTTGGAAAAGAGATGGACACCCGCCCCGCAATGCCCGACGGTGTGGAGCAGGCGCTGCAGGAAGCGTTGTCCTTCCAATATGCCTACGATGCGGCGACCCGCGCACCCTCCAAGCAGACGGCGACGAACCGCAAAGGCCGCGCCAAGGACGAGGAAGCGGCGGAGGATACGCAGGAGCCGAAATTCCCCACCCGGGATTTCCGGCGCCCGTCCTTCCTCACAGAAAGCCGCGGCGGCAAGGCCTACGGCAGCGCCATCCATGCGGTTCTGCAATACCTGCGCTACGAAAACTGCGGCAGTGAGGATGATGTAAAAGCGGAAATTGCCCGGCTGGTTTCTCAGAAATTCATCACCGAGGAACAGGGAAAATTGGCGGACAGCGGGAAAATCGCGGCGTTTTTCGATACGGAAATCGGCCGGAAGCTCCGCGCCGGATGCTCCTGCCTGCGGGAATTCAAGTTCTCCATCCTCGACGACGGCAGCCATTACGGCGACGGCCTGGAGGGAGAGCAGGTGCTTCTGCAGGGCGTTGTGGACTGCGCGCTGCTGGAAAAGGACGGCATCATTGTGCTGGACTTCAAAACCGATCATGTAACGGAAAGCACGGTAGCCGCAGCGGCAGATCGGACAGTACTTTACCCAGCAGGTGCGACCAACCGCGTTCCGGAAAGAAATCTTTCGCCAGCGGTCGCGGGAGGGTACGAAAGGGTCGCTCGGGCTGCGAGCTGAAAATAAAGAGCCGCTCGGGGGTCAGCGAGCGGTGGTCAAACAGGCGGCAGTAGACCGAATTGAAAAAGCTCTCAGCAATTTCAAAGCGAGGGTAATCCGGTAAAAGTTGGGTGTACTGCTGTTTCACCCGCAGAAGAAAATCGACGTCGGTGCTTTTCCCTTCGGTGATGCAGCGCAGCTGCTCTACTACCAGGCCCACGTGGTGATCGTAGAGATGGATCCGCTGCTTCATCGCCTGCTGCACGGCGTGCCAGTCAGCCTGTTCAAAGCGCTGCTGCGCGCCGGAAGTGACTTCAAGAAAACGCCCATACTGCGCGTCAAATCCCTGCAATATCGTTTGGGCAATCAGTAATTCCAGACCACGCGTCATCGCTTTCCCCCATCCGGCGCCACGTCATGCCGGATGGCGCGCTCGCTTATCCGGCCTGCGTCCTCTTGCAGGCCCGGTCAGCGTCGCGCCACCGGGCATGGCTTAAAACTGATCTTCTTCGGTCGAGCCGGTCAGCGCCGTTACCGACGAGGTGCCACCCTGGATAATGGTGGTGACCTTGTCGAAGTAGCCGGTGCCCACCTCCTGCTGATGCGAGACGAAGGTGTAGCCTTCCGGCCCGGCGGCGAATTCCGGCTGCTGCACTTTCTCAACATAGTGGCGCATCCCCTCACCCTGAGCGTAGGCATGGGCGAGGTCGAACATGTTGAACCACATGCTGTGGATCCCCGCGAGGGTAATAAACTGGTATTTGTATCCCATGTCCGACAGCTGCTGCTGGAAGCTGGCGATGGTTTTATCATCGAGATTTTTCTTCCAGTTAAACGACGGCGAGCAGTTATAGGCCAGCAGTTTGCCCGGGAAACGCGCATGGATAGCCTCGGCAAAGCGGCGCGCCTGCTCGAGATCCGGTTTCGACGTTTCACACCACACCAGATCCGCATACGGCGCGTAGGCCAGCCCGCGGCTGATCGCCTGCTCGATCCCGGCGTGGGTGCGGAAGAACCCTTCGCTGGTGCGATCCCCGGTAATAAACTCACGATCGTACGGATCGCAGTCTGAGGTAATTAAATCCGCGGCGTCGGCATCGGTGCGGGCGATGACCAGCGTCGGGACCCCCATCACGTCGGCCGCCAGACGCGCCGCCACCAGCTTCTGAATCGCCTCCTGAGTCGGAACCAGCACTTTACCGCCCATATGGCCGCACTTCTTCACCGATGCCAGCTGATCTTCGAAGTGAACAGCCGCTGCACCGGCTTCAATCATCGATTTCATCAGCTCAAAGGCGTTCAGGACGCCGCCAAAACCGGCCTCCGCATCCGCCACGATCGGCAGGAAGTAGTCGATAAAGCGCGGATCGTTCGGTTCAATTCCCGCTGACCACTGGATCTGATCGGCGCGGCGGAAGGTGTTGTTGATCCGATCCACCACCGCCGGTACCGAGTTGGCCGGATACAGCGATTGATCCGGATACATGCTGGACGCCAGGTTAGCATCCGCCGCCACCTGCCAGCCGGAGAGATAAATGGCTTCGATACCCGCCTTCGCCTGCTGCAAGGCCTGGCCGCCGGTCAGCGCGCCGAGACTGTTGACGTACCCTTTTTTCGCCTCCCCGTGCAGCAGACGCCACAGTTTCGCCGCGCCAAGCTGCGCCAGCGTGCATTCCGGATTCACCGAGCCGCGTAACTTCACCACCTCTTCCGCGCTGTAGGGACGGGTAATGCCTTCCCAGCGCGGGTTCGTCCATTCTTTGTTTAATTCTTCGATTTGTTGGGTACGGGTTTTCATGTGCAGATGCTCCATATAATTTCCTGGCTCCCCAGGCTCATAGGTGAAGGACTAAATGGCGAACCACACCATCTGGCGATTAGGCCAGCAGGCGGTAGCCCGGCAATGTCAGAAAATCAATTAGCTCGTCGGAGGTGGTGATCTGCTCCATCAGTCGCGCCGCATCGTCAAAGCGGCCGTGGCTGAAGCGGTGCTCTCCCAGCTCCTCCTGAATCACCATCAGCTCTTCCGCCAGCCACTGGCGGAACAGCGCCTTAGTGACTGGGGTACCGTCGTTCAGGGTTTTCTGATGATGGATCCACTGCCAGATAGAGGTGCGCGAGATCTCGGCCGTTGCGGCGTCTTCCATCAGGCCATAAATCGGTACGCAGCCGTTGCCGGAGATCCACGCTTCGATGTACTGCACCGCCACGCGAATGTTGGCGCGCATTCCGGCTTCCGTGCGTTCGCCCTCGCAGGGAGCCAGCAGTTGTTCAGCGGTAATTGGCGCATCCTCGCTCCGGGTGACCGAGAGCTGATTCGGCTTATCGCCCAGCACGCGGTCAAACACCGCCATGGCGGTATCCGCCAGGCCCGGGTGGGCGATCCAGGTCCCATCGTGACCGTTGTTGGCCTCCAGCTCTTTATCGGCGGTGACTTTACTCAGCACCTGGCGGTTACGTTCGGTATCTTTGCTCGGGATAAACGCCGCCATACCGCCCATCGCAAACGCGCCGCGTTTGTGGCAGGGCTTAATCAACAA
>OLOU01001560.1_pt1 | contig 15337 bp, 10 predicted proteins | sample 1672101 | NCBI WGS metagenome assembly OLOU01 (sample SAMEA3136645, study PRJEB25190) | human gut metagenome | biome: human gut; feature: human-associated habitat; material: faeces | place: Austria | collected 2013
ACCAGCAGCTGTACGCCGTGCTCGGCGATGAGCCGCTGTATGCCGGAGAGCACCTTCTCCCTGCTGTTCGGCGGCGGAGCGAAATACAGCAACGGTGAGGACAGCCTGTTCCTGGCGGAGTTCCTCCGGAAAGGCTATAAGGTCTATACCGCGCCCGTGACCATCGGCAGAGAGGAAGCGGGAGACTCCACCTGGTTCCATGGCTACAATGAGAAATTTTTTCATGACCGAGGTGTACTGTATCATTATCTGTATGGAAGGCTGGCAGGACCGCTGGCACTGCGGTTTTTGTATGCCCATAAGGGGACATTGTGCAGTGAGGTAACGATAAAACAGGCGAAGCAGTGGATGCGGGACGGCATCCGCGAAGCAGGAAAGCGCAGCTGAGCCTGAACCGCGGCAGACATCGCAGGAGAATACGCGCGAACCGCGGCGGACATCGCGAGAAAACACGCCGGAAATTGAGACAGACATCGTAGGCAGGAAGGGGGTCCCACATGGAAAAAAGTGCACTGGTATATATTGTATTAACACTCGTAACGGTGGGATTCGGCTTCTGCGTGCGCAACAGCGCCTATACGGCAGGATACCTGTCGGGCAGGCGGATGTCTGGAGCACCGGTGGGATACGACCGTCAGCAGGCGAGGAACCTGGTGGCGGAGACCGCCGTATTCTGCCTCCTGGCGGGAGTCTCGGCCTGCCGTATTGCGGTGGGTGGTGACTACTGGGTCTACTGGCTGAAATTCCAGCTGATCGATCAGGGACGCCATGTGTCCTATGAAAAAGGCTTCGTCGGGCTGGTGAAGCTGTTCCACTGGATCTTCGGTGAGGGCTCCTATCTGCCGATTTTCGGATTTTTTTCGCTGGTCACGGTGTTTTTCTTCCTGAAAGCACTGCATGATCAGGCGGACTGGTACGTAGTGTCCCTGTTTTTACTGCTGACCCAGGGCTTCTATTTTAACAGCATGAATTCCGTGCGGTATTATTTTGCACTGGCGCTGGCCATGTATGCGCAGAAATATGTACTGCGGGGCGAGTATGGCAAGTTCATCCTCTGGGTGCTGCTGGGATGTACGATCCATAAATCGGTGCTGCTGATCATTCCGGCCTATATCGCAGCAGATCTGCTGTCGCGGGTACGATTGAAAAAATGGCACTACGCGGTCGGGATCCTGCTGATCTTATCCCTGATCTTCGGACAGGGCTTTTATCGGAATCTTATTTTTAAGTTTTATCCCTATTATAAGGATTCCATGTTCGACAACGGCCAGTTGTCCTACGTGAATATCGGAAAATGCCTGGCGGTGTTGATCCTGTGCCTGATCTACTGGAAGGACAGTATTCGGGATGATCGCAGGAACCGTTACTATTTCTACCTGAACCTGGCGGGACTGGTGCTCTATACCTGTGGCTCCTTCATCCCGGAGGTGTCCCGGGTGGCCTATTACCTGATCCAGTCCCAGATCTTCCTGATCCCGGGCGTGCTATGGAATGCGAAAAAGGGATGGTTCCGCAACCTGTGCATTGTCGGAGTCGTCGCGGCATATCTGCTGTATTTTGTAATGCTGTTACGTGGCATGTACGATGTGGAGATCAGATTGCTACCTTACCTGAATTGGATATTTAATTAAAAGAGGATTTGATTTATGAGAGTACTGTGGGTCTGCAATATCATGCTCCCGGTGATCGCCGAGGCATTGCATAGAGAAGCTTCCAATAAGGAAGGCTGGCTGTCCGGACTGCTGTCGCAGGTCGTGGACCGGGAAGACACCGACATGACGCTGGCAGTGGCGTTCCCGGCACCCGCGGGGGAAGAGATCCCACAGAGTTTTGTAGTCCGGGTGCAGGGGGAACACCCTGCCTGTGTCGCGGAAGCCACTTCTGCTACGGAAGCTGCTTCTGCTCCGGAGGGGGGCGGTGGATATCTCGTCAGATGCTACGGCTTCTATGAGGATACCGTGCATCCGGACCGTTACCAGCCGGAGCTGGAAGAAGAACTGCGTAAGATCACGGAAGATTATGATCCGGATGTGATCCACTGCTTTGGTACGGAATATCCCCATACGCTGGCGGTCTGCCGTGCCTATCCGCATCCGGAGAGGATCCTTTTGGGGATCCAGGGCATCTGCAGCCTCTGTGCGGAAGCCTATTTCGCCGATCTCCCGGAGCGTGTGACGCGCAAAGTGACCTTCCGGGATCTGGTGAAACGGGACAGCCTGCGCAGCCAGCAGGAGAAATTCGCCCGCAGAGGTGTGATGGAGAGAGAAGCCATCGGTCTGGCGGGAAATATCACCGGCAGGACGGCATGGGACCGGGAGGTGACCACCGGGTGGAATCCCGGAGCACAGTATTATCCTATGAATGAGACCCTGCGCGCTTCCTTCTATGAAGGCAGCTGGAACCCGGAGCACTGTGAACCCCACAGCATCTTCGTCAGTCAGGGAGATTATCCGCTGAAGGGCCTGCATTATCTCCTAAAAGCATTGCCCGGGATCCGCAGGAAATTCCCCGATGTGCAGGTGTATGTGGCGGGAAATGATCTGACGGCATACCACACGCTGAAGCAGAAACTGAAGATTTCCGCCTACGGACAGTATCTCCGGGATCTGATCCGGGAGGGGCAGCTGGAAGACTGCGTGCATTTCACAGGGAAACTGACAGAACAACAGATGCGGGAACGATTCCTCCGAAGTCACCTGTTCCTGTGCTGTTCTTCCCTGGAAAATTCGCCGAACTCCCTGGGCGAAGCCATGCTGTTGGGAGTACCCTGCGTCAGCACCGAGGTGGGCGGGATCCCCAGTCTGTTCGACGGCGGAAGGGACGGCCTGTGGTGTGAAGGACACCGGCTGACAGAAACGGCTGAAACCAGCAGAAATACGTCAGATGCGGCTGAAAGCAAAAATAACATGTGCAATTCAAAAGAATTAAAAACAACAGAATTGGAAAATATTGTAAAATCCATGGAAAAATCCATCATCGAAATGTGGAGTTCTCCGGAGAAAATGTTGGAATACTCTAAAAATGCAAGAGAACATGCAAGAAAAACTCATGATAAAGAGAAAAATTTTGCAAAATTGCAGGAAATCTATGCAAAGATAGCGGAAAGGCAGGACTGAGAATGCAGGTGGTATTCGTTTCTAATTATTTTAATCACCATCAGCTGTCCTTCTGCGATGCATTGTATGAACTCCTGGAGGGAAGCTTCTGCTTTCTGCAGACCCAGCCCATGGAAGAAGAACGGGTGAAGATGGGGTGGCAGGCCGAGGAGAGACCGTACGTGCGCTATGTACAGCCGGACGGTACGACTACAGGCGGCCCGGAAGCATTCATGGGCAGGAATCCAGACGAAGAGACTGCGGGGCATGAATGGCGGCATCTGCTGCTGACAGCTGACGTGGTGATCTTCGGTGGATGCGATGACGAGAGCTACATCCGGGAACGCCTGGCGGCGGGAAAACCTATCTTCCGCTACAACGAGCGGCTGTATAAAGAAGGACAATGGAAAGCCATCTCTCCCAGAGGACTGCTGCAAAAGTATAAAGACCACACCAGATACCGCAAGGCACCGGTGTACTTCCTGTGTGCCGGAGCCTATGTGCCCTGCGACCTGGGGATCATTCATGCCTATCCGGAGAAAATGTTACGGTTCGGGTATTTCCCCGAGACCAGAGAGTATGCGCCGGGGGAACCGTTTTCACGCAAGAAAAAAGGAAGCATCCTGTGGGCGGCGCGGATGATCGACTGGAAACATCCGGAGCTGGTAGTGAAGACAACCGCTTATCTGAAAGAACATCTGGAAGAGATTCCTTTTCACATTACGATGATCGGCGGAGGAGAACTGGAGGAAGAAGTACACAGCCTGGCAGAAGAGCTTGGCGTGACGGATAAGATCACCTTCGCAGGCTTCCGGAGCCCGGAGGAGGTCCGGGCAGCCATGGAGGAATCGGAGATCTACCTCGTCACCAGTGACCGGAAGGAAGGCTGGGGAGCCGTGGTCAACGAAGCCATGAACAGCGGCTGCGCCGTCGTGGCGGATCATATGATCGGAGCGGCTCCCTGGATGATCCGACAGAGGGAAAACGGGATCCTCTATCACGACGGCTGTGAACAGCAGCTGCAGGAATACGTTGCAGAGCTGCTGCAGGATCCGGCAGAGTGCCGCAGACTGGGAGAAGCGGCGCAGCGGACCGTCCGGACGGAATGGAATGCACGGACCGCCGCGGAGAGACTGGTCAGACTGAGTCGTGAGATGAGATTCCTAGGTGGCGCCGACGGCCAATGCCTTCCGTCACCGCCCGTTCCGACGCTGTGGACAGATGGTCCCTGCTCCCCGGCCCCGGTGATCCCGGAGCGACGGATGTATCGATATTTAACGGAAAGAAATAAAGAGGACAGAACGTGAACAGTAATGAGACCAACCAGCCGCTGATCAGTGTGATCGTGCCGGTGTACAATATCATACCTTATCTGCCCCGCTGCGTGGAGAGCCTGCAGAAGCAGACCTATCCGGAGTTGGAGATCCTGCTGATCGACGACGGCTCCACCGATGACACCCCGGCGCTGTGCGACCGGCTGGCGGAAAATGACCCGCGTATCCGCGTCTTCCACAAGGAGAACGGAGGTCCCTCTTCCGCGAGGAACTTCGGACTGACGCAGGCCGCCGGAGCATATGTGGGATTCGTGGACAGCGATGACTATGTGGATGCCGATATGTACGAACGCCTGTACCGGGCGATCGCGACTACACATATACCCATTGCCCAGGCAGGCAGGGATGAGATCGATCAGGACGGCAACATCCTGCCGAACATTTGCGAGCCGGTATCCGAAGAACAGGTGATCCCGGCAGAGGATTTCTTAAAAGAGCTGCTGATGCACCGGGGAGACTGCTCCTTCTGTACCAAGCTGTTGCAAAAGGATCTGTTTGCAAAAGGAAAATTCCCGGTGGGAGCGCTGAACGAGGATTTCCACCTGCTGGTGAAGCTGCTGACGGACGAGGAGAACATCGTTCCCGGGATCGCGTGCATTCCGGGTCAGACCTATCATGTCTTTTACCGCCCGGACAGCAACACCAGAGATAAAAACCGCTTCTCCAGAGTGTTCGCGGACAACATCGATAACGCGGATATGGTACTGCGGCTGGTGGAGGCGAGATACCCGGAGCTGACGGAGATCGCCTTCCGGTTCGGCGTCTTCCAGAGACTGGACTATATGCTGCATATTCCCATAGCACAGATGACCGGGGACAATGCGTTCTACCGCAGCGTCGTGAAGAGCCTGCGGAAGGGATGGTGGCGCGCCATGAGAAACCCTTACCTTACGAAAAAGAATAAGTGTTATCATACACTGTTCGCCATAGCGCCGAAGGGGATCCGGGTGCTGCACAGAAAAGTGAAACATTTGCAATGAGGAGGATTCATTCATTGAAATATTCATTGAAATATCCATTCAAACAGAAGATATTGGAATCGAAAAAAATAGAGCTGCTGCTGGTGGCATTGCTCCTATTGGCGGCTATCGTCATCCGGGCATACCATTTCGGAGCGCCGCCCATCGGCGTACATCAGGACGAAGCCATGGCTGCCGTGGATGCCAAAGCACTGGCGGACTACGGTACAGACCGTTATGGAATGCGGTATCCGGTGCATTTTACGGCGTGGCGTACCAGCCAGATGAGCGTATTACTGTCCTACTGTATGATCCCGTTTATTAAGCTCCTGGGATTCTCCACGGTATCCACGAGACTGCCAATGCTGGTGATCAGCTGCCTGGGACTGCTGGCACTGTACCTCTTCGGCAGACAGCTGGCCGGCAAATGGACCGGCATGATCGTGCTGATCCTGGGGACCATCAGCCCCTGGCATTATATGCAGAGCCGGTGGTCCTTTGACTGTAACCTGTTCCCCCATGTGTTCCTGATCGCGGTAGTACTGCTGATCGCCGGACTAAAAAAGAAACCGCTATTGTACCTTTCCATGGTGATGTTCGGACTGTGCTCCTATGCCTACGGAATTGCGGACTATTCGGTACCGCTGTTTTTACTGGTGGTTGCTATTTATCTCCTGCGGCAGCAGGCAGTAAATTGGAAGGAGCTGGCAGCCTGCTTTGTGCTGTACCTAGTGATCGTGCTGCCGGAATTTTTATCCATGCTGCTTACCCTGCTGGGAAAGCCAGGAATCGAGACACCGCTTTTTACGATCCCGTCGTTCCTGTCCAGTAACCGCGGCAATGATATTCTGTTCGCTAACTTTTCCTGGAAACAGCTGTGGGAGAATATCGTCTGGACCTTTACCACCACCTGGGGCTCCGGGGACAAGAGCGTGACCAACACCATGGTGAGATTCGGCCCGGTGTACTATATCACGGATATCTTCTTTGTCATCGGACTGGTCAGCATCCTCCGCAGACTCCGGGGAATGGAAAAAAAGGAACGTTACCCCTATGTCGCACTGCTGGCGTGGCTGGGCATGGGACTGTGGGTAGGCATTCTTACCAAAAATGTGACGGTGAACCGTATCAATATCATATTCTATCCGGTACTGATCATCGGGGGCATCGGTATCGCACACTGCATCCGGAAGGTGCACCTCCTGTCTGTACCCATTGCAGCGGTTTATGGCGTGATGGCACTGATGATGGCGCAGATGTATTTTGGCAGCTGGGGAGAACTCAGCCGGATCTATTACTATGATCCCTACATACAGGCGCTGAACTATGCACATACCATTGATTGCGATGCCTATTACATCTATCCGGATCCCCAGGGAATCGATGCCGGCGCTACCTTAGGCGAGATCCTGACTATGTACACCCACCAGATCGATGCACATTACTATCAGGGCATCAGCAACGTACAGGACGGCGAGGAACTCCGCCCATATAAAGAACGCTATCATTATGAAAACGTCACGGCAGAGACCGTAGCGGCCAATGAGGCGTCCGGAGAGCGGGTAGTGTATATCGTGGATTCCGGACAGAGAGAGCTGTTCGATCCGGAGAAGTATGAGATCACTTCTATCTATGACCGGTTTTATGTGGTGAAAGATAAATCCAAAAAAAGACTTTCATTGGAATTATACCGGAAATGTGATAAAATCATGGCATAGCATGTATGTGGCATGAAATAACGGTAACAATGCATGAGAGACTTAGAATTTTTAATGACTGACTATGGGAGGAAAAGCAGAACATGAAGATAGAATCGATAAAAATCCATAACTATAAGGTTTTTAAAGATGTCGAAGTAAAGGACATTTCCAACATGGCTGTATTCCTTGGAAAAAACGGCGTTGGTAAAACTACCTTTTTTGACGTATTCGGCTTTTTACATGATTGCCTGAACAGTAATGTCAGATCAGCATTAGCTAAAAGAGGCGGATTTAAGGAAGTGGTATCAAGGGAACAAAAGGGCAATATAGAATTTACCATTAAGTTCAGAGCTTCTGAGGAGGAACCATTGATTACCTATGAGATATCCATAGGATTGGATGAGCATGCTAGAGCAGTTGTAAAAAAAGAAGTATTGAGATTTAGAAGAGGACAGAAAGGGTCTCCTTGGAAAGTACTGGACTTCTCTTGTGGGGAAGGAATCGCAGCAGAGGGGAAACTCAACTCTTATGAAGATGTAAATCTGGCAAAACGTCGAAAACAAAAACTGGATTCGCCTGACATTCTGGCGATTAAAGGGTTGGGACAGTTCAAAGAGTTTGAAGCTGTGTCCACATTTCGCCGTTTGATTGAGGATTGGTACGTTGCTGATTTTAGAATTGATGCTGCCAGAGAACGTCAGGAAGCAGAATACGGAGAACAGCTTTCGAGAACCGGAGATAATTTATCAGTTGTAACAAAATACTTATATGACAATCATCCGGATATATTTAACAAGATCATAGAGAATATGAAACTCCGGGTACCCGGTGTCGAAAAGGTGGAGGCACAGGAAACACAGGACGGTTATATTGTGTTAAGATTTCAGGACGGAAAATTCCAAAATCCTTTTTCAGCAAAATATGTTTCTGACGGCACAATAAAAATGTTCACGTATCTTGTCTTGCTGAATGATCCTTTACAGCATGCACTCTTATGCATAGAAGAACCGGAAAACCAGCTTTACCCGGAACTGTTAGGGGGGCTGGCGGAGGAATTCCGCAATTATGCAAATGCAGGCGGACAGGTGTTTGTGTCTACGCATTCTCCGGATTTTTTAAATGCGGTAGAACTGGAAGAAATTTATTATCTGCAGAAAAAAGATGGATTTACCACAATAAAAAAAGCCTCGGATAATCTGATAGCCAGAAAACTGTGTGAAGCGGGTGATCTGCCCGGAGCATTATGGAAACAGGGGCTATTGGTGGAGGGATAGAATGAAGTTAGTCTTTTTACTGGAAGAAGAATCTATGAAACACTTTTTGGATGGTATATTACCAAAGATATTACCTCCGGATGTTGGTTTCATTACCGTCCCACATGAAGGAAAATCAGATTTACAGAAATCTGTGCCTATTAAACTGCGAGCATGGAAGGAACCGGGAGTGAAATTTGTAATTGTACAGGACCAGGATACCGGTGACTGCCGTGAACTTAAACGCAAGCTTGTAGAATTGTGCGGAGATACAACGCAAGAGGTATTGATTCGTATAGCTTGTCATGAATTGGAGGCATGGTATTTCGGAGATCTGGAGGCGGTATCTAAAGCTTATGGGAAAAACATTACAGTTTTGGCGAAAAAGAAGCAATACAGGGTACCGGATGATATTATTTCACCCAAAAGAGAATTGAAGAAATATCTTCCGGAGCATCAACAAATCAGTGGTGCAAAAAGAATAGCACAGTACATAGATATAAACAGAAATACATCTGAAAGTTTTCAGGCTCTTGTAAGCGGAGTGAGAAAATTGATAAGCTAGATGATACGGTCGTATTGTAGAAAAGACATCGGTGGCAAGATCGATGTCTTTTGCAATATGTGGTATTGTATGCTTACCTGGATAAGTTGTGAAAGATGCGGATGCAGCTTGAAATCGTGGATGTTCATGTGCTAAATTATAATTAGGCTTTTGGACAGAGCATGCTTCTATTAGATTAGTTCAGAGAAAAGCTGATTAAATCCGGTGGGTAAAACTGGTAAAAATTTTTTGAAAAAAGATTGTAAGATTTTGTCGTAAATCGTCATGTAATATATGAAGGAATATATTAGAGAATTAGATGTGTGAGATGAATTTCAAATTTGAAACATATTTCAATGAAGGATAATTCTTAATTATCGATCGCAAACGGTTAAAAGGAGATATTAACAATGCAAAATATACTATCAAATAATATTTCTCCATATAAATTAGAGGAATCAATTGAAGAGTTACGAAAGCATTGCAAAAATAAAAATAAGTTTAAAAAAGATGGTTCTGTTTTGGTGGGAGGAACGAGTAGGGCTGATTACTCCGGGAAAAGTCTTAAAAGAACACGTGCAAGCGGAATGGTTTTTGATCAGTGTATTTTTGAAAATTCAGCTGCTGCAGGATCCGTTTTCAACGCTTGCATATTTGAAAAATGTAGCATAAATAATGCCAATTTTCAGGAATGCTCTTTTATTCAAAGTAAGTTTCTTGGAGATGCAACCGATAAACATATCTCTAATAGCAATTTTAACGACAGCTTGTTTACTAACCAATTCATAATCAAAAATAACTATTTTGAACATTCGGTATTCTACAATACTGCATTTATAGATGGAAGAATCGTAGATTCTACTTTTTATTCCTGCACTTTAGAAGCTACATTGTTTTCCCGTGTATCCATAGAAAACGTTAAGTTTACAGATTTAAATATTGATTATGCTGTGTTTGAAGATGTTAAGATGGATAAGGTTATTTTACCTTTTTCGCAAATATGTTATGCATTTGGTTTATTGACGTATTTGAGTGAAACAAAAGATAATATTTATATTACATCCCATTGCAACGAAAATGGTCTTATTTCGCCTAATGAATATTTAAAATTAATACCGCATTTTATAAATTATTATACCGAAAATAGAGAATATTTCCCTTTGGCTAATATATATTTTTACTTAAACAAAAAAGAGGAAGCAAAAGAGATTATTCTACGGGGAATATTGGAAGGCGTTGCAGAAATTGATTTTAGAAAAATAAAATATTTGTGTAAATTAATATATACATATGGTGTATTCAGCTATCACGAACGCTATGATATTATTTCGTATATATACTCCCACATTTCTTTTACTGATATGAATGCGGGGCTTTTGTATAATTTTACAACATACAAAAGAGAAATTGAGGGTTACCTACTTAGCAATAATAATAGAAATGTGGTTACGTTGGAAGTTAATATTTTTACAAACATTTTTCCTGAAGAACAAACAAAATTGGGAATATTGCTTTCAACAATGGAGGAAATTATAGAACTGTATAAGTCGCCCGCTGGAGAGCATCAAATAAACTGTAGACATAATTCAGCAGAAGCCTTTTTAGTTCTGATCCAAGACACTTTGCCAGCCGTTATCGCAACGATTGGTGCATTTTATTCCATTTTGGTTGCACATTATACATTACAAGAAAAAAGGATATCACTTCAAACAATGAAAAAGCAAAAAAAATTGGAACTTAAAAAAATGCACTTAGAAATAGAAAACGAACGACAACAATTGATTAATATCCAATTGGATAATCAAATAAAGCAGGATCAAGTAGAACAAATAAATTTAAGAAAAGATCATGAAAAAAATGCCGTGAAAGAGCAAATACTTAGAAAGAATATATCCGAAAACGATGTGGAAATATCAGAAATTAAACACATCCTTTTTGGAAATATTCCTTCTAATATCGATGAAGATTTCATCCAATATACCTATACAAACTCATAAAGCGAGCATATTATTTCTGCACTCTTTGCAGGTCGGCCCTAGTTCAAGATTATAATCGGAGCAAATATCTGTCGCTTTGTTATAAATAGACAACAAAGTTTGATTGGATGGAGAAACAGTATTTTCCAATTTGGTTCCAATCATAGGTCTAAAAACAGAAAGCATTGGCTGGACACCCAGTTGGCACAGATATTGTATAGCTTCCAATAATGTCTTTTGAGAATTTAAACCTACAATAAGAGCTGAACGGACATTTCCTGTTTTTCCCCAAAGACTAGTGCTCACTTTTAAGGTATCAATATATTGTTTTAATGGGATTGTTCCTTTACCAGGCATTAGTTTTTCAGCCAAATTTCGATCCCAGATTTCTATATTGAATGCGACCTCGTCTATTCCAGCTTCTTTATACTGATAAAGTATTTGTGGATTCGCTGGTGGAAGGCTCATCAAATATATAGGAATTGTTTTGTTTCGCTCACGTATTTTTCTGGCAAGAATTATTATGTTTTCGCTTTCGGCAATAGGTTCACCCGAACCACCACCTATAAGAATATGCCGAAATGTTGGTTTGAACATAAGGTAATCCAATACTTCATCAAAATCTTCCATTGAAAGATTTAATTGTTTTGCCGGTAAATTGCAAAAAAAGCATCCCTTGCCATGGCTTTTAAACGTGCATATTGATTCATGCTTTAGACGAATTCTATCTGTTGAGAGATAGGCAATTCTATTATAAGGAATTCCACTTTTTGTGACCTTATCGGACCAATCAGGTTCTAATTCAATAGTTATTTTTGAAATATTATTGTTATAATAAAAAAGACTTAATTCACTGTTACATATTTGTATACTAAAAGGGGACAGTTCCGTAAATTTTAAGTTAATTGGTACATTTAGTGGGAGACCATTATCTGTCCGAAAATCAATTGCACTAAAAACTGCTTTCTTAATAACTCCCTTTGTTTTTAAATAATTGGATGCTTCTTCGGAAATATTGCAACCTTGGTTCAAAAGTGCAATTTTGAGACCAATATCCGTATTCATATTTCGATGCAAATAATTTTCTTCACCAGATATATTAGAATAAACATTGCATTGAAAATCAGGACTAATAGAACATATATTTGTTTTAAAAATCATGCTATAGCAATAAGCGTCATTTTCGGCAGCTGTACTATATGTCCAGCCATCAGTAATGATTTGATATATACTTGAATACTTGTTGACTTTTTTGCGCACATAGTCAGGGTGTTTCATTCCTTCGGTAAATATATACTTGTAAAAGCTATAATTTATACATATATTTTTAATACTTTCATTTAATATTTTTATGTTACTAAAAGCAGACAAGTTCAATTGTGAAAGAGAAGGAAAATTGTATTCCTTTAAAGCTATATTAATCAAAAAACTTGATGCTTGATATCTTGGATTAATTTCAAGAAAATAAATTTCTGTTTCGGTCACAAGAAAATCAAGGCCGATTATACCTAAATATCCCATTTTTTTAATATGATTTAGTATAATAGATGTGTAACTATTTAATTTCTTGAGTATTTCAGAAGATAGTTTCTGAGCCGTAACATAATCGCTTCCATGGAATAAGATCCGTTGAGCATTAACTTCAGTAATTTGTATTGAAGGCGGAAAAAATATAGTGCATTCTGAACCAATAACCGCATTTATATTCACAGAAAAACCATTTTTTATATAAGGAGAAACAATAAAAAGCTCCTTATAATTATTTCTTATGTCTTCGATCATATGATTTGTTTTGGAAATTATAAAAGTTCCAAAACCACCAGAACTCTTATTTTTCTGAGCAATATATTGCTCAGAGACCATAAAGTTAGTTTCGAGCTCATCTAACAATAAATTAGGAGAATCCACGATAGTAGATGGCAAAACAGGAACATAGCGGTTAAGCCAATACCGTGTATATATTTTATCACTTAACATATCGAGCAAATTTTTATCATTAAGACACAATATATGCTGTTGCAAAGAATGGTTTATGCTATAGGCTATTTTAGGATTATAAAATATAAACTGAGCACACGGGTGAATGGATAAAATTTCAGTCATTTTATTAGATATAAATTTGTTAAATGTATCTCCATATATATTCTCTTTACGAATTTCCTGAGGATTTGAGTCAGAATAATAACATATTTTTTCTGAAAAAAGCGTATCAGAAAAGCAATCCACATCTCTTGGGCCTACCCAAACATAATAACTCATGATCAATCTCCTTTTAACCGTTTGCGATCGATAATTAAGAATTATCCTTTATTGACTACCATAAAATTCCTAGGATGTTTATTTACCAGAATATCTTTCTGCTTAGCACTGGACACATGAGTATAGATTTCTGTCGTGCTGATAGAACTGTGTCCAAGCATTTTCTGAATATAGCGGATGTCGACATCCTGTTCTAGCAACAGGGTGGCAAAGGAATGTCGGAATATATGGGGAGTAATATGCTGTTCTATTCCGGCAAGATTGGCATAGCGGTTGATCATAAAACGGACAGATTGGTCTGATAATTTATGCTTTTGCTTATTGACAAAAAAATATCCACAGACAGAAATATCTGTTTTGAATGAATCTTGATACAACATTAAGGCAGAAATAACCTCAGGGTTACCGAGTTGCAGGATGCGTTCTTTGGATCCTTTTCCGTATATCAGCACAGTGTTATTCTCCAGATCGATATCCGACGGACGAAGGGAACATAATTCGGAAATCCGCATTCCTGTAGCGAATAACAACTCAATCACGGCAATATCCCGCAGGCAGCACCTCAACTGATAAGTGGAGGCTGCCTGATTTTTTTGGTAAACGTCAAATCATGCGCGTGCACTTAAAATCAACGCCACCCTTATGAGTGACGTGGTTTTCGGCATTCCTCCGGAAGCTCTGATGACCAGGGCATCAGAATGTCCAGTTTTGCCGGATCTATATTTCCTTTTTTATCGCACAGCTTCGGCAGCTCTGTCAGGATATGTCTGAAGTAATAGTACGGGCGCAGGTTATTCAGTTTGGCTGTTTCTGAAATGCTGTAGACAAGGGCACTCGCTTCGGCTCCTCTTGCTGTGTTATGGAACATCCAGTTCTTTTTACCGACACAGAAAGTACGGATAGCCCGTTCCGATGCAGAGTTATCTATGGGAACATCACCATCTGTCAGGAACACTTTTAAATATTTCTCCTGATTGATGATGAAATTCAGTCCCTGACCGGTTTTTGACTTTGGCGGTACGGCATATTCAGACACCTGCTGTTTTACCCACGCAAAAAACTCCTCAACCATCGGCTGTATTTTTTCCTGCCTCTGCTTAAGACGTTCTTCCTTCGGAAGCTCTTTTAACCCGGTGTCGATGCTGTAGAATTCCGCGATCTTCTGCAATGCCCGGTATGCCACGGAGCTTTTCACGGCCTGCGGATCCTTTTTATCTGCTGCTTTCACCGCATCCGCAAAAGCTCTTCTTGCATGCGCCCAGCAGTTGGCATTTGTCACATCCGGCAGCTTTCTGTCCAGCAGATGATACTGCTCCAGACTGTCCGTGACAAGGATCCCTTTATAATCCCGGTAGAAATTCAGGGGCTTTTCGTGGCCACGTCCCTTCTGGTACTCATAGACCACTACCGGACGGTCTTTATAGAACTCTCCGGAACGGTGCACCCACATATAGCACATGCTGTTGGGGCGGTCACTGTCCCCGATCACCTGTGTCGGAGTCTCGTCTGATTGTGTGACGGGAAGTGAAAGCAGTTCCTGCTTCATGCATTCCACAAAAGGAACAAAATATTTTTCCGAGCAGCGGATGATCCAGTTCGACATGGTCTGCCGGGAAATATTTACACCGTTACGTTTAAATTCCTGCTCGATCCTGTGCAGGGCAGAGGAATTCACGTACTTTACATTCAGGATGGACGCAAGCAGGGAAGGAGTAACAATGCTTCCGCGAAGCAGATCCTTCGGGCGCTTTCCGCGTAAGAATTCATCCTGGTGTTCCCCACCTGTTCCGAGATAGACCTCTACGGTGTGCACTTCAACCGTCCAGGATTCCGGCTCATGCCGCAGCCTTTTATAGGTTTCATCCTCCAGTCGGCGCCAGTTGCCTGCTCCGTAAAAGTTATCCAGTTCTTCTTTGGATACACGATAAGGAGGAATGATATCCACCGGGAAATCTTTCAGGTCGGTCTCACGCTGTCCCTTTTTCTTCCGGCGGCGTGAAGGGATGACTTCTTCTTCGGCCGGTTCCGGTGCAGACAGGTCACAGCAGCTTTCCGCCTCATCGAAGAAAGATAGCTGTCCGTCAATGGAATCCAGGGTTTCCGTGTGTTTTCCAAACCGGTAACTGTTGGCGATACGCACCTGCTCGATCAGCTTCTCGATGTTCTCATTCAGGGTATCCAGCTGTCCCTGCATCATGAGGATCATCGTGATCAGTT
>OLOU01001565.1_pt1 | contig 15314 bp, 14 predicted proteins | sample 1672101 | NCBI WGS metagenome assembly OLOU01 (sample SAMEA3136645, study PRJEB25190) | human gut metagenome | biome: human gut; feature: human-associated habitat; material: faeces | place: Austria | collected 2013
TCAAAGGATGGCTTTTCCTGATGCTCGCCGGTCTCAAAGTAATGCAGTATCTGTGTTGCCTGCTATCTCCACTCTTCCACCCTGTGAGCTTGCAGCCGCAATATTAACAGAGGTTACGGAATTGTTCACATAACATACATAATCCACTGTCCATTTTGCAAATGCAGGGCTTAAGTTAGCCCCTCCTACCTGGATTGAACTGAGTGTAGCATCATCGGAACCTACTGCCATTACCTTAACGGAAGCTGAACCGCATGCAGGACTAAAATCATTCACATCTGTATCAATAAACTGATATCCTTTTATTGTAAAATTACAGGTTCCTGTCTGGTTAGCTTTGAAAGTGATATTCCACTTATACTCGGTCTGTTCCGTAGCACCGCCTGTAACTGAAAAAGGTATTACTCCATTGAATCCTGAGCCATCCATGCCACTGACATAAGCGAAAATATTACCATCATATATAAGTTCAAAATTTGCCGATGTTATTCCCGCAGGATTATTTAATTTAACTTCCACGGTAATCGTATTACCTGCTATTACTTCTCCGGCACTTGCCTTAACAGTAATAGTGCCTTCTGATGCATAAGTCTTTTCAGGCTTTGAGAATATTGTAAAACATATTGAAATGCACAGCAAAGCAATCAGCATTATTTTAATTAATTTGTTATTTTTAGACATTACTTACTCCTTTATTTCTGTTCAATCGCAGTTCCTTTAATAATATATCTTCTCATAACAGCAAAATCATATATGTCTACGCCTTTATTTTCCTTATGTATATCTGCTGCTTCAAGGAATATTCCGGATAATCCTGTTTTCTTAATTATAAGTTTTCTTATATAAGCAAAGTCATATATATCTATCTTTCCGTCTCCATTGACATCACCATATATCACAATATTCTTTGACATATACAAAGCGCCATTTGAATCATGTATTCTTAACATATCGCCTGTTCCGATAATCTTGTCCCCGGACTTTACATTACCGGAGCTGTCGGTAATCTGTGCCGTGCCACCTGTAACTTTAAGTCTTTTAAGTGCGGTATTCACTGTATCACCCACGGCAAAATTATGTATATACTGATCCTTTAGTATAAGTTCTTTAAAGTCAACGCTTACTTTGGTAAGCCTTGTAATATCCACTTCGTAAGTCTTACGCTCACTTCTGTCGGAGGCTGACGGATATACATCTATGTACACCTTGGTAGTTCCCACAGGCAGATTGATATTGCCCGTGGTTCCGTTTGAAAGAACAGTTGTTGTACTGCCTGTTCTCATTTCAACAATTGCTATTGACGATTCCGTCTTATAATTTAATGCTAAGGACGTAACATCATTGGCAACTCTCATGGTGTATTTATACGTATTCATTTTAAAAGTCTCATTAAATCCCGACTTGCTTGAGGAAAGTGAAGTCAGATATGTACTGCCTTCCGCCCTTGTAACTTTAACCTTATAAGTCTTGGTTGTACCATATTCTGATTTACAGACAATATTGAACTCATTATTGCCGACTTTAAGGCTATGTGTTCCCGTTCCCGATATTGAAGATGTCTTGGCATAAGCTGATGCCGACAATTTGATCTGTGAAACCTTATACGGAACAACCAGTGAATATTCCGTTCTCTCCGAATTAAAACTTGGTGTAAGGTTAGCATTACTGCTCTTTCCGTCCATATCTATAAGTGTTGCGCTTATTCCTGAAAGCCTTGTATTAGGATTAGCCGTTGTTCTTTCATCACCTGAAGGTGAAGCCGGCTTTTTACATGATGAAGGCATATTTTTATATACAGGGATTCTGAATACAAATGACGAATTAAGAAGTCCTGCATTCTTATAAGTCTCATATATCTTACTGCCTTCAGTCAGTGTTGCGGTAAGATTCTGTGCATACTGCTTCCAGTAATAATATTTAGGATTGACCACACTGAACATTTCAAAATATATTGTATCCTGGCCTATTCCTATGTAACCTGTATATACTTTAACGGCACCGCCCATTATTGCAAGATATGGGCTTGTCCAGCCTTCAGCCTTCGCTTCCTTGCCTCCGTTATTAATAACGGTCTGCTTGCCATCTCCCGCAGCTCCTATGTTAAAAAAGTTATAATATACCGCGTTGCCGTCGCCATTTGCCTGATAAAAATGACTGCCGTCTTTGGTTGACACACCTTTACCAAGTTCATCATTGCTTGTACCTTTTTCCTGACGAAGTCTTACAGCAAGATGTATGGCACTTACCTTAGACTTTTTGGCTGCTTCAACTATTACCTGGGCATAAGTCATATTATTAGGTGCACCGGGACATTTTGCATTACACATAAATGTTCCGTTAAGAGTTGAATTAACAAGTTCAACCGTATCATGATTTCCGTCATAACTTAACTTTTCAAACATATATATATAACTCTCGTTAAGCCAGTTTCTTGGATCCATAATGTATGAAATAGCTGACGTTGATGCTTGATTCCAGTATCCCGTATCAAAGCTTACCCAGTTATTGGCGGAGTAGTTATACGCACCCGCTACATCATCATAAGCTTTCCAGGCTGTCGGTGTCTGATACCACGCCCATTCGCCGTTAGACTTCAGGTCTGCCAGTCCTAATGACATACTGTGTCCTGCTGCCGGAACAAGTTTTCTTTTTAACAGTGCCTCGTTCTTAAGCACTTCATTCCAGTCAAGTCCTGTATTGAACGCTTCAAAAGTCCAGTTAGGATGTTTATCATGCAGTGCCTGTATGTAAGGTCTGTATGATTCCGGAAAAGACTTAAGTGTCTGTTCAAATGAGGTATCTGCCATAATATCGTATATATTTTTCCCAACGATACCTCCTACCAGTAAAACAACCGCAGTAAGGAGACATACTATTTTTTTATAAATTTTCTTTGTATTGCTCATTACTTTATCCTGTCAAATATTATTTATTTACATTATAAAAAGAAATGCCCTCAAGGTCAACCTAAGGGCACTTCCAGATATTGTATTTTTTGTGAATATTCTGTGAAATTACAGATTCAAACCCTTTGCTTCATCACAGCCAAGCACAATGTTCATACACTGTATCGCAGCACCTGACGCACCTTTTCCAAGGTTGTCAAAACGTGATGAAAGAAGGATTCTGTCATCATTACCGCAAATGTATATTTCCATTCCGTCCCATCCGGAACATGAGTTGGCTGCCATAAAACCGTTAAGTTCTTCCGTCTGTGCATCGAAAGGTTTTACATTGATAAATTTCTCACCCTTGTAGAAATCTGCAAATACTTTCTGAAGTTCCTCAGGCTTCATGCCTATCATATCCACATAAAGCGGGATATTGACAATCATTCCGCTGTAATAATCGTCTACGATAGGGGTAAAAAGAGGTTCCCTTGAAAGTCCTGTAATCGCTTTCATTTCTTTTAGATGTTTATGTTTCTGCGTAAGTGCATACTCTCTTGGAGCATTCATTTCCACGGTCTTCTCATCCGATTCATATATGGCAATAGTCTTTTTGCCTGCTCCGCTGTAGCCTGAAAGGGCAAATGCAGAAATTGGAAAATCAGGTCCTATTATTCCCATTTTCACAAGCGGATAAGCAAGTGAAATAAATCCTGAAGCATAGCAGCCAGGATTGGCAATTCTCTTGCTGTTTCTGATATTTTCCCTGAATTCTTCCGAAAGTTCAGGAAATCCGTAAGCCCAGCCGGGACTTGTCCTGTGTGCCGTAGAAGCATCTATTATTGTAACATTTTCATTTTCCACAAGGGAAACGGCTTCAATTGCAGCCGCATCAGGGAGACACAAAAAAGTTATGTCCGATTCATTTATATATTTTCGTCTCTCATTAACATCCTTACGAAGTTCACTTGGGATTGTAAGAATCTCTATATCGTCCCTGCCTTTGAATCGCTCATTGATTCTAAGACCTGTAGTACCCTCGCTTCCGTCAATATATACTTTTGTCATAGTATACTCCTTAGTCCATATTCTCTATAGCCTTACCTATATCATGGCGCATATATTTGTTTTCAAAATCAACCCATTCGGTTGCAGCGTAAGCATTGGCTCTTGCTTCTTTGAGTGTATCGCCTTTTGCGGTAATTCCGAGAACTCGTCCGCCGTTAGTCACAATGTTGCCGTTGTCATCAAACTTTGTTCCGGCATGGAAACAGTAATAACCGTCTTTGCCTTTGAAATTATCAAGACCTGTTATAATCTTGCCTTTTTCGTATGCAAGAGGATATCCGTCACTGGCAAGGATAACGCATACACAGGCTTTGTCTTCAAACTGAAGGTCAATCTTATCAAGTGTTCCATCAATGCAGGCATTAAAAACGTCAATAATGTCATTTTTTAGCCTTGGAAGAACAACCTGTGCTTCAGGGTCGCCAAAACGTGCATTGTATTCAAGAACTTTTGGTCCCTTAGGTGTAAGCATAAGTCCGAAGAAAATAACGCCTTTAAATTCCCTGCCTTCTGCTTTCATTGCATCAACGGTTGCCTGATATATGTGTTTTTTGCAAAAATCATCAACTTCTTCTGTATAAAAAGGACTTGGTGAAAAGTTACCCATTCCACCTGTGTTAAGACCCTCGTCACCATCTTTTGCCCTCTTATGGTCCTGGGCTGATGACATTATTTTAATTGTATTGCCGTCAACGAAAGAAAGTACGGATACTTCCCTTCCTGTCATAAATTCTTCTATAACAATGGTATTACCGGCATCGCCAAACTTCTTGTCAAGCATAAGCTCATCAACGCCTGCCAATGCTTCTTCCTTGGTATTGCAGATAAGAACACCTTTACCAAGTGCAAGTCCGTCAGCCTTAAGGACTATAGGATATTCCGAAGTCTCAAGATATTTCTTGGCATCGTCCGCAGAAGTAAATGTCTCATAAGCAGCCGTAGGAATATTGTATTTTTTCATAAGGTCCTTTGAAAATGCCTTGGAACCTTCAAGAATAGCCGCATTCTTACGAGGTCCGAATACTCTTAAACCTCTCGCTTCAAACAAGTCAACAATGCCGCCTACAAGTGGGTCATCCATTCCGATTACGGTAAGGTCGATTTCTTTTTCTGCTGCGAAATCTGCAAGTCTGTCAAATTCCATGGCTGAAATTGGAACGCATTCCGCAAGTTCCGAAATTCCGGCATTACCCGGTGCACAGTATATTTTATCTACTTTAGGGCTTTTACTGCATGCGTAAGCAATTGCATGCTCTCTTCCGCCGCTGCCTACAATCAATATTTTCATAGTACGTTATCCTTTCAGTTATCTGTTTGCAATCATATTTATTGCTTCAGGTAAAATAATCCATTCTGCCTGTTCCATAACTCTTTTCTGAAGAATCTCAGGTGTATCCCCGTCCTCTATCATTACAGGTTTCTGGAAAATAATTTTACCGGTATCCGTTCCTTCATCAACATAATGCACGGTTGCTCCTGTAACTTTCACGCCTCTTTGCAAAGCGGCTTCATGTACCTTAAGTCCATAATATCCTTTTCCACAAAAAGAAGGGATAAGTGATGGGTGGATATTAATGATTTTCTCAGGAAATGCTTTAACCATTTTCTCAGGGATTGCCACAAGAAAACCTGCAAGAACAATTAAGTCCGGATTGTATTTTGATACGCCTTCAAGCAGTGCATCATTAAACACATCCCTGTTTTCATAATTCTTAGGTGATATACATTCATTTGGAATATTGTGTTCCTCAGCTCTTGTAAGTGCATAGGCATTGGCATTATTACTGATTACGCCCACAACTTCCGCATTCTTAATCTTACCGTTATCAATGGCATCAAGAATAGCCTGAAGATTGGTTCCGCCACCTGAAACAAGTACAACTACTCTTAACATAATGTTACACCTTTTTCGCCTGCAACTGTCTGTCCTATTACAAATGCATCTTCCCCGGCAGACTTGATTGCTTCTATGGTCTTATCTGCATCAGCAGGGTCAACTGCAAGAATCATGCCGACACCCATATTGAATGTATTATACATCATATGTTCGTCAATATTGCCTTTCTTAGCCATAAGTTTAAATAATGCAGGTACTTCGTAGCTGTCTTTTTTAACTTCGGCTCTTATTCCGTCAGGAAGCATTCTTGGAATATTCTCATAAAAACCGCCGCCTGTGATGTGGCTGCAGCCCTTAATGGTTACTCCGGCATCCTTAACTGCTTTAAGTGCCTTGACATAAATAATTGTTGGTTTAAGTAAAGCATCACCGAGAGTTGTTCCAAGTTCATCATAATATGTATCAAGGGATTCTTTTGTCATATCAAAAACTTTTCTTACAAGTGAAAAACCATTGCTGTGTACACCTGAAGATTTGATTGCAACAAGTGTATCTCCCGGCTTGATATTTTCTCCTGTAATAAGGTTCTTTCTGTCACATACACCTACAGAAAATCCTGCAAGGTCATATTCGTCCTCAGGCATAAGTCCGGGATGTTCTGCTGTTTCTCCGCCGACAAGAGCACATCCGGATAATTTACAACCGTCCGCAACACCTTTAACGATTGTTGCGATTTTCTCAGGAATGTTTTTTCCACATGCTATATAATCAAGGAAAAATAAAGGTTCACCCCCTGCACATGCAACGTCATTAACGCACATGGCAACACAATCAATACCGATTGTGTCATGCTTGTCCATAAGGAAAGCAAGTTTAACCTTGGTTCCGCATCCGTCTGTTCCGGATAAAAGCACAGGGTCCTCCATGTCTTTGATTGCTGCCATTGAGAACGCACCTGAAAATCCACCGATACCTCCGAGTACCTCCGGTCTCATTGTGCTTTTAACATGTTCCTTCATTAATTCAACCGACTTATATCCGGCTTCAATATCAACGCCCGCTTTCTTGTAATCCATTTTTATTTTTCCTCCATGTATTTTTTATATCCGACTTTTTCGATTTTGTCTTTTTTCTTCATAACGCCGTCTTTTAATTCATCTTTATATGCTTTGATTCTGTTAAGAAGTTCGTCATCACTTGTTGCAAGAATCTTAGCTGCAAGAATTCCCGCATTAGCTCCTCCGTTAATTGCAACAGTTGCAACAGGGATTCCGCTTGGCATCTGTACTATTGAATATAAAGAATCAACTCCGCCAAGAGATTTGGTATGGATTGGAATACCAATAACAGGCATTGGGAAAATTGCCGCACACATACCCGGAAGATGTGCTGCTCCACCGGCTCCTGCAATTATAACCTTAAAACCTTTTTCCTCTGCTGTCTTTGCATAATCAAAAAATACGTCAGGCATACGATGTGCTGAAATAACAGTCAGCTCATAATCAATACCAAACTTTTCAAGCATTTCCGCTGCTTTGCTCATAACCTCAAGGTCTGAGTCACTTCCCATGACAATTCCTACTTTAGCCATTTTCTTACCTCGCTTAAATTCCTACAAATAATAACATTATTAAAAGTACTATTATAATACCATTAATCAGGCTTCCTATCAATGAAAAGGTATAATATCTGTCAAATTCCCTGTAACTAAGTAAACCGATAATCAGTCCAAATACAGAAAAGGCAAGTGCCATCAATGCCAGGGAACCGACTATTTCCCCGCCTTCGCCTCTTGCCTTAAATGAGAGGACAATTGAAAAAACAATCAGTACAATAGCAGCTGCAGCCATAATTGTAGCAGCAACGCCACCTACACTATGCTTCTTATTGGTAAACTTATACTTATGCTTTGACATTAATTAAACCCTCTTCTATTTAATTTACACCATACTGCTTGTAATAATCATCAATAGCAGCTTTAAGTGTATCGTCTATTATAACTTCGCCCTTATAAGGTCTGTTATATAAATGTTCTACAACCTCTGCCATTGTAACAATCGCAGTTGTCCTGATTCCGTAATTCTCTTCTATCTCTGTAAGTGCACTCTTGGTACCCTGACCTCTTTCCATTCTGTCAACGGATACAACAAGTCCTGTAACATTAACGTTACCCTGTGCTTTGATGATAGGGAGAGTCTCATTTATTGATGTTCCTGCTGTTGTTACATCTTCTATTATTACAATCTTATCGCCATCCTTGATAGGGCTTCCGAGAAGGATTCCCTTATCGCCGTGGTCTTTTATTTCTTTACGGTTAGAACAGTATCCTATATCTGCCCCATATTTATCGTTAAGTGCTATAGCTGTGGTAACCGAAAGCGGTATACCCTTATATGCAGGTCCGAACAGAATATCAAAATCTGTTCCGTACTTGTTATTAATAGCCTCTGCATAATATTCGCCAAGTTTCTTAAGCTGTGCACCTGTTCTGTAAAAACCTGTATTAATAAAGAAGGGTGTCTTTCTTCCGCTCTTAGTTACAAAATCACCGAATTTGAGGACTTTACAATCCACCATAAATTCAATAAATTCCTGCTTATACTGTTCCATTATAGCTTAAAACCTCCTGTTTATGGGGCTTTATTCCATTCTAATTATTATAAATTACGATGTATGCCCATTTGAATTTCATTCTAGCATAAAATGTTTAACGTTTCAATCTGTAATTCGTAATTAACAATTCTATTAATTTATCTGCCTTTTATTTAAGTTAGTCAGTTTTTTAATATCATCAGAATTATTAACTATATGCATCTTTTTATGGCAATTAGGACACAATGCTACACAATTTTCAATAGAATCCTCTCCGCCTTGGGATAACCATACTATATGATGTGCTTCTAAATACGGTTCACCATCAGGTCTATTAAAAGGAGCTTTTTCCCCGCACAATTGACATATCCCATCAGCCCTTCTTCTTGTATATTCAGCGATATATGGGTCTCTCTTTCTTTGTATAACAGTGGATGTCCATACATATGGTTTATCCTTTCTCTGGCTCAATGCCACTTTTTTCAGTTCATCCATATTCATGTTATCTGCATGAATTATCTTTTCTTCTTCAGTATGAGTATCATCTAAGGGCTTAATCTTTTCTTTTTCCGATAAATACTTAACTTTTATAGTATTTTCATCTATTATCTCCGTAATTCCACCCCAGTTTTTAAACAAGTAATTTTTAAAATCATCAAGAAAAATACAATATTCATCTTTTCTTCTGCTTGGTGCATTACTCGCTTCCAATAGTCTTCGTATAATTTCGTAAGCTTCTGTAATTTTCTTTTCTCCAGATAAATATTTCCAGAAATCTATTGGGTTACCATTCTTCCATAAATAAAAAGTATCTGTTACTCTTTGACTTGCAGTATCCGTTTCCCGGTTTATTCCAATTTTTGTGAATGTCTAATAAATATTCATGATAATATTCTCTTATTTCTTCTTTATTTATTATTGCCATTTATTCCTCCAAAAACTGTGCCCAACTCAGTTATGCTATTGTCCCAATTGCAAACTGATTTTCAACTTGAACTCTTCTCCCAATTTTTAAGTATTAAAAACTGAGGTTCCTATAAAAATCTCTCTATAAACTGTGTGGGAGACATAATCTCAGGCTTCTCAATTTCTATATCCGAAAAATCCTTATCTCCTGTTACAAGAATATCAACATCTTCAATAATCGCCGTGTAAAGAACCGGATAATCCTTTACATCCCTGATATCAGCACATTTGTATCAAGCATAATTCTCATCTATTTTACCACGCTTTCTTCCCTTAATTCTTTTATCATTGCCATTACATCGTCATCATTCTTAAGTCCAAGTCTTTCTGCCTCTCCTGCAAATGCTTTCTGGGCTTCCCGAAATGCGTCCATTGAAGAATTCATCATATATATTCTTCCAGACTCCTCAACAAACAATATCTTATCGCCATTCTTAATTCCAAGTTTTTTTCTGATTTCAATAGGTATGGTAACCTGACCTTTTGATGTTACTTTAGCTAATTCCATATAAAACCCTCCATTCTCCGGTAATGTATTCCTTACTTTCCTTACAACCTAATTATATCCCGTTTTCATTATTTTATCAACTTCGTTTCTCTATATTCCCAAAGATACATTTTTCAAAACACAATATAAAAAATCCATGCATTTGCCTGATTGCAAACACATGGATTTTATTGTTTGTTGAGGAGTCCGGAAGGATATATATGATGAATTTAGCAATTCGTCTAACTCATCCTCATTATCTGGTTCTGCGTCGGTTGAGTTATTTGTTGTGCCAAACTCTGTTGATATCCGTGTATCCGCTTGCCGGGGTAAAAATGAAAAAGTGCATAAGTGTGATATACACTGATATACACAGTATACATGGAATCCGGCAAAAAAATGTTGGGTTATGCCCGAGAAATTGCTTATTTCTCAAAAACAGTCGCCAAGAAAAGAAATACGGCACAGCGGTTTTTATGCCTTCTGTGCCGTAATTGTGATGTTTACGTGATGGATCGTTAATTGTTACTTATCTTTGATTATTTGACGGAATGTCTTTTCCTTTTATCAAATACCATTACACCTGTCAGAACACCGCCGCTGATATACAGCAGTGCAATCCAGAGGATCATATCACTGTTGTCACCGGTCTGCGGAAAATCCGGACCTGTCGGCTTGCCTGGCTCAGACGGTGTTCCCGTAGCCGGAATCTCAACTGCCGACTTCTTGTAGCCGCAAACCTTGCACTCCTCATGCTTGGAGCCCTTTTGCGTTGCGGTCGCTTCCTTGTCAACAACCCACTTGAAGTCGTGCGCCGCCTTATCGGCCCTATCTCCGCAGGAGCACTCATGCCAGTGGTTGTCGGCATCGTACTTCCAGTCGGAAGCGCTATGACCTGTTGCCGCAAGGATTACGCTTGTCTTGTCGGTAATTTCGGATGCACCGGTTGCATCCTCAAACCACTTGTCACAGCCGTCGCAGGTGTAATATGCTGTGTTGCCTTTCTCCGTGCAAGTAGGAGCCTTTGCGGGAACGAGGGTCAGATTGTGCGTATGCGGTACGGTCTTGTCATATCCGCAGGTGTCGCAGATGTTATCGCTGCCGTAATCGTGAGCCGCCTCGTCCTTCTTTTCGTGGCAGCGAGAGCATTCTTTCCAATGATTGTCTGTGTCCTTGCTCCAATCGCTTGCCCATGCGTGCCCGAGCTGTGTACCTGCTGCCGTAAAGGTTTCTGTTGTGCTGATCTCTCCGCAGGAGCAGCTCTTGAAATATACTGCATCGTTGGTGCAGTCGGCAGGCGACTTGAGGGTTTCCGGCTTCTGAATTTCCTGATCATAGGTATGGGTATGCGGTGCGTTCTTGTAGGTCGCTTTCACGCTGACTTCACTGTCAGGCATTATGAAAGTAGTGGTTTCACTGTTCGCATCTTCGAGAGTAGCGCTGCCGCTTTCTACTACCCACTTATCAAACACCTTACCGTCAGGAGCCGCATTTGCGGTCAGAGTAATGGTTGTGCCTTGCGTCGCTTTACTGATTTCGCTTCCTGCACCGATTGTCGCTTTGCCGTCCGTTACGATGATGGAATACTCTTTACTCTCCCAGATTGCATAGAAGGTAGTATCCGAGCTTACTTCATAGGTCGTGCCGGAAATAACCGAACCGTCGGCACTGGTTGACCAGCCCTTGAATTGCTTGCCTTCCGGTTCAGTAAAACCGCAGGAGGGCAGGGTGTAGCTGCCGGAAACGCCGGTGACATCTGCCATTGTGCCGCCGCCACCGTTGGCATTGAATCTGACGGTATACTCGGCAGGGGCGGGAGGCGCGTCCTTCCACAGCGCCTTGACTGTGATATCAGCGGTGACGGTCACAGGGGCGTTCACCGGATACTCCGTGCCGCCGATCTCCCATGCCTTGAACTGCTTTCCTTCGGGCGCAATAAACTCGCACTCCGGCAGAGAATACTCGCTGCCGTGCAATATCTTCTTAGCGGGCATTGCGGTGGTGACCTCCTCTGGCAGATCCTCAGGCTCGGAGCCGCCGTTAGCGTCAAAAGTGATGGTATGCTCGTTGCGCTTTTCAAACGTTGCAGTTATGGTGACGTCCTCCTCCGGCTGGGCGAAGGTATAGGTATCCTCCCCAACCGCGACGGCGGCGGGGGTGCCGTTGACGGACAGCGCGCTGAGCATATAGCCCTCGTCGGGGGCGATGGAGAGCATGACAAGCTCATCCTTATAGAACAGCGGCGTACCGTCCTCGGCGGTTTCTGTGGCATTTACCACCGTTATACTGCCGTTTGCGCTATCCGCTATCGTCAGCGTGTAGCGCGGCGCGCCCGCAATCGTCACGGATATCTGGGCTTTTCCAAGCTCCGTCTTATCCGGATGCAGCACGATATCCGTACCAGACAGGTCAAGCGTTCCGTTCACGGTAAAGCTCTGCTCCCGCTTTGACGCCTGCTCATACGTCTCTGGTATTTCCCATATCACAGGGATATTGGTAAACATAGAGCTGTCTCTTGCCGTGAGAATCCGAACCGTCTTCGGGAGACTTTCCTCCAGATTCGCGCCGTTCGGTAGATTCAGGGCAGAGGGATTATCCCTGCGGTCAAGCGTGTTCATACGTATCTCGTTGATATACGCAGTTCTATTGTTGCCGGCGTCCATGATAACGATCTCGTGCTTTATGCCCTCGTCCATGTCCGCTTTTATCGTATAGACGCCATTCTCATCCGGCTCCAGAGGCGTACTCCCGTCCTTTACGGTGAACTCCGATTCATCAACCACGGTGAATTGCAGATCGCCCCAGTATGTACCGCTCTCGGTTTGCCCATACTTGCCGGTAAGTTCCTTGCCGGAGGGATATTCCAGCGCCACCGCCGGGTCGGCGTCTATGATGATGTTCGGCGTTGAAACGTATCTTGTCCCCACCTCGTTTGTCGCTTTCGCATAGTAGTACCAGCTTCCGTTATATTCCTCATAGGAAATCACATCGAATGTCAGGAGCGAGGTCGTGTCGAACTGCGTCCACTTGATTTTGCCCTCTGCATCCAGTGCTTTCAGCTGCTCCTGCGTGTAGCGTACCGGCGATCCGAAGTAGTAGCCGATTTTGTTTGATGTGACGCGGATATCCATAAGATAGCCTTCCTCAGTCTTTGACGGCATATCCGCGTAGCAGAAATCGCTCTCCGAGTCTGCGTGATAGCCCCAGAAGCGCCTGCTTCTGAGCCCTAACTCCAGCGTTGGCAGTTCAGTCTCCGGAATCACCTGAAGGAACGTCCGGTTCGAGCTGATGATGCCAAAGTTATAGTCATTATTCTCCCCGCGGCTTATTTTGATGTCCTCGTTATCCCAGTCGACAAAATACGCTTCCTTCGGCAGATGATCGAACGGCAGTTCCAGTTCAAACCCGTGCGGCACGCCAAGGTGGAGGATCGCGCTGCTCGGGTCGTTTCTGTCACTCAGGATCAGAACCCGGTGTCTTCTGTACAGCCTTATCGTTGTCGTGGTGCTGTTGCCCGCATTATCCGTAGCAACGACCTCATACACAAATCCCTCATCATTGTTGCCGCCGTTCGGCGCGGTCAGATGATAAACCTGTCCGGCCTGCACGGTCTGCTCCACACCGTTGATCGTCACGGACTTGACACCAGAGGACACCTCCTTGTCTCTCGCCGGGTCGCTGACCATGAAGCTGATCGTGCCTGGCTGCCCGTCATCGGTGTCGTCGGCGGTATACTCCATTCCATTCGCAATTCCCTCGGTCACCGGAGGCGTGGTGTCCTTCGCCAACACAACCCCGCATACGGTGCACTTCTTTTCCTGGTTTTCCCACTCTCCGGGAATATGCTCACCGTCCGGTACAGGTCCACGCTCTAGCGGATTCCGGGCCGGGCAGCGTGTGCATCCCCAGACATGACAGCCATTCCGGTTTTTCCAGCCGTAGGTATGGTTTCCCTCGCAGGAGGTCTCCATCATTTTCACATCAAGATCAGTTATCGCCCATCCGTAGTTCTGCGTGTATGGCAGAGTCAGCAGCGACAGGTCAATCATTCCGTCGCTGTCCGGAATCAGGAAATCAGTGAGATGCATGAAGTAGCTCGGTTTCCCATCCGTTCTGAGCGCGTAACCGTTAGCCGTCAGCATGACGATCTTTCCATCCTTTGAGCCGACCTTTATCCGGTCGTTCGTCGCGATCGACGGATCCGCCACGAGCTGCTCCGGTTTGTAAACAATGTCGCCGTAGCCGACAGCCGCCGCGTCCGAGCCGTTGCTGCGGTAATTGGTCGACAGATTCAGGGTAGCGTCGGTAAGGGTTATGTCCATTCCGCGGCACCAGCGGCCGCCGCCTATCGCCGCTCCGTAGTGTCCCGTCGCCGTAACAAAGCCGCCCGTCACCGTGATATCACGGGCGGGGACATACTGCCCGCCGCCGATACCCGCGCCGTTGTGGCCGCCTTTAGCCGTGACCGTGCCGCCGGAGATGTAGATATCGTGGGCGGCGTTGATGCCATTCATGTCCTGCTCCGTTGTCCAGCAGCCACCGCCGATACCAGCGCCTCCGTCACCGCCTTGAGCGCTGACTGTGCCACCATAAATATAGATCTCACTGCCGCGCCCCTTATAGCTGCCGCCGATGCCGGAGGCCAAGCGGCCGCCGTTGGCTTGCACCGTGCCGGAGTAGAAATACAGTTTCTCACCGCTTCCGCCCTCGCCGCCGCCGATGCCTGCGCCGCCCTCGCCGCCGATGGCCGCTATGGTGCCGCCCCAGTAGTCAGGATTGCTCTGAGAGCCGAAGTGCATATTGACGCCGTGACCGAACATATCTCCGTTGTAATAACCGTTGGAAATATTGCGGGTCGCGTAGCTTCCTCCTATGCCCGCCGCTTTGTCGCCGCCCTTGCAGGTCACCGTGGTGCCTGTGCGCGCCAGAACATAAAGCTGACCCTCGCTGCGGTTTTTCTGTATTGCCGCGCGACCGTCGGCGCCTTGCAGGGAACTGTTCTTGCCGATGAAATAGATATATGCCGAAGCCTTTTTGTTCAACTCTATGGCCGGCCCCTTGGAACTGGGACTCATCTCGATATTTACGCCGTCAATAAATACGTGCGGCGCGGTTTTATCTCCCTTGATGAATATCTTCTTATCCCATGCCCATGTGTCCCTGAGCTTATCGGGAACGGACGAGTAGATATAGTAGCTCCTACTGTCCTTAATGGATATGTCCGATGTCCGGTTGTACACGTCAATGCTCACGTCGTACTTTGGTATGGTATCCATCGGCCCGTCCGCTGCCAATACTGTTGTCGGCAGCAGCGTCAGCACCATGCAGCATAGAAGCAGGATACTGAGTATTCGTTTCTTCATGTTGCGTTACCTCCGTTCAGATATTGTGATCGGTATTTATCTGCAAACAGGGCGACTCCCTGCTTTAAGACCTCCATTTGGGTTTGAAGGTAATATTCATCCTCGAACATGGC
>OLOU01001570.1_pt1 | contig 15265 bp, 9 predicted proteins | sample 1672101 | NCBI WGS metagenome assembly OLOU01 (sample SAMEA3136645, study PRJEB25190) | human gut metagenome | biome: human gut; feature: human-associated habitat; material: faeces | place: Austria | collected 2013
AGTCAGACGATTATGGTCTTATCGGTTGCTGACCTCCTTCCTGTGGGAGACGATCAGCGCGCCCGCTGCGATGACGAGCGCCGCGATCGCCAGGGCGAGGCCCATGACGTTGGAGCCGGTTGCCGGACTCTGCGCCCGTGATGCGTTCTCGTTCTTTTTACCGCTGGCTGCATTCGCCTCGGCCGTAGGGACGACAACCTTCTTCTGGACATGGACCGTTCGGGTAAACGTTGTGGTCTTGCCGCGGGAATTGCTCACGGAATAGACCAGCTTGTAGTCGCCCACCTTGCCGGCGTCCACAGTGCCTTCGACCTTGATGCCGTCGGTCAGATCACCATCAATGGAGTCATCGGCAGTGACGCCGGCCATCGAATCGAACTTGGATCCCACGGTGATGGTCGTCGATTCGGTCATTCCGCTGATAACGGGAACGACATCGTCGGCAGAGGCGACCTTGAGCACGGTGGCGGACAGCGCGCCTGCAGTGTACGTGGAGCCCTTGCGGACGAAGGCATCCTTGGCGTTCTCGTCGTACACGGTGCCGTCGCCGGCGAGCACGTTGTACTTGCCGGCGCCTATGCCTTCAACGGCGGCGGGCTCGTTGTTGGCGTTGAAGATCACCATGTAGGTGCCGCTGGAATCCTTTGCCTGATAGGCTACGACGCCTTCATCGGACTTGAGCATCGTCACACTGTCGTTGATGTCGTCGTAGTTGGTCAGGCGCAGCGCCTTGATCTGCTTACGCAGCTTGATCAGACCCTTGACGTAGTCGACGGAATCGGCGTATTGCGCGGCGCGGTTCCAGTCGATGGCGTTCGCCGCGTCACCTGCGTTGTAGCTGTTGCCGTTGCCGCCCTTGGTGCGCAGGAACTCCTGGCCGAGCTGGATGGCCGGAATGCCTTCGGACAGGTAGACCACGGAATCGGCGAGCTTGGCGCGGGCCACGGTGGTGGCCTCGTCATCTGTCGGAACGGATGCCTTGAGCTTGTCGTACAGGGTCAGGTTGTCGTGGATTTCGGCGTAGTTGACCACCTGGCCGGCATCCGCGTAATGATCCTGCGCATTGCCGTTCCAGCAGGTCGTTTCCGCTTCGGCGTCATACTGGCAGCCCAACGCATTGTGCGCGATGAGCTTCTCCTGACCGGCCTTGCCGGACACGAAGCCAGTGTCGGCGCTGTCGAACACGGAGCCCTTCAGACCATCACGGATGGAATCGTTGAAGAAGGCAATGCCGTTGTTCTTGCCGTCCGATGCGACCTGGTAGGCGTCGGCTGGATGGTCATCTTGCTCTTGTCCATCGTGGTGTTCATATCCCAGCCTTCGCCGAGGATGATGATGGACGGATCGATCTTGTCGAGCGCGGCGCGGACTTCCTTCATGATTTCGGTGTCGATCAGGCCCATAAGGTCGAATCGGAAGCCATCCACGTTGTAGTTCTTCGCCCAATAGGTCACCGAATCGACGATGTATTTGCGCATCATCTTGCGTTCGGAGGCCGTATCGTTGCCGCAGCCGGAGTTGTTGACCAGCGAACCGTTGGCGTCATAGCGGAAGTAGTAGCCCGGAACCGTCTTGTTGAACGAGTGGTTCGCCGCATTGTAGACGTGGTTGTACACCACATCCATGATGACGCGGATGTCGTTCTTATGCAGTTCCTTGACCATCTGCTTCATTTCGGCGACACGGGAGCTCGGGTTGGACGGATTGGAGGAATACGAGCCTTCCGGCACGTTGTAGTTCTCCGGATCGTAGCCCCAGTTCTGCGCGCCATTCGCGTTGTAGCTCAGGTCGCCGGTCTCATCGACGGAACCATAATCGTACATCGGCATGATCTGCACATGGCTGATGCCCAGCTGCTTCAGGTAGTCAAGGCCGGAGGTGGCGCCTTCCTTCGTCTTCGTGCCGGATTCCACGACACCCAGGTACTTGCCCTGCTTGTCTGCGGAAATGCCGGAATTCGGGTTGATGGAGAAGTCGCGAATGTTCATTTCCGCGATGGTGGCGTCAGTGGTCTTGCCGAAGGCCGGCATGCGCTTGCCGGCGGATCCCATATCCTCCTTGGACAGCACCACGGAACGCTCGCCATTGGCGACCGCGGCGGTGGCGTACGGATCGGAAGAGGTGTTGACCGTGCCATCGGCGAAAGTGAGCTTGTAGGAGTATGCGGTGCCGGAAGCGAGCTTCTTCACCGTGGCGCTCCACACGCCCTTGTCTTCGCCGGTCATATCGATGGTCTTGTCGACTTCGGCGTTCGGATCGGTGGACTTGTAGATGACGAGCTCTACCTTGGTGGCGGTCGGAGCCCACACCTTGAAACCGGTCCGAGCCTCCTTGAAGGTAGCGCCCAAATCGTCGCCATCATAGGCGTATGCCTTGTCGAAGGCGTCGGTACGCACCAGAGCGCCGGCGATGGCCGTCTGAGAGCCCATGCCCTCGATCTCAATGGTGTACTTGCCGGTGACGGCGAGCTTCTTGGCGGTCTTGATCTTCACCGTGCTCTTATTGACGGTGACGTCCTCGACATCGACCTTGTTGCCATCGGCGTCCTTGACGGCCACCATGGCCTTCGTGATGGCGCCATCGGCCGGCTTCTTCGACAGACGCGCGGTCAGTTCCTTGAAATCGGAGATCTCAGCGGACTTAAGTGCGATCTTCAGAGACGGACGGGAGGAATACACCGTGGGATCGCCGCCGACCAGCCACACTTCGGCGGAAGCGTTGCCGTCTGCGTCGAATACGAGCGCGTCGGACGGGATCATATGGTTGGCGTCATCCGGGTCTTTGGAAGCCCATGCGTCAGAACCGTACCTGCGCAGCATGCCGATGTCGGAATTGCCATCCGCGTTGCTATAGGTGTAATTCGGCACGGAATACTTCGCGACCTCGCCCCAATCGTCATGGGAATCGAAGGTGGCGTTGCCGCCGTTCCAATTGCTCGACCAGGTCCAGATATCCCACTGCGGCACGGTCACCTTGGTGTCCTTGGCATTGTAGTAGAGGCCGTCATCGCGGTAGTAATGCACGGTGACGTTCACGGTATCGGCCTTGCAATTGTAGTCGGCGGGAGCGGAGTCGAGGGTTTCCACTGTGGTGGATTCGCCCTTGTCCTCGTTCTTGGTGCCGTCGATCCACACTTCTGCGGTGCCGGTCTTATTGACCGTGGCCTTACGGTCACCACCGTACTTGTTCCAGTCCTCGGTGGTGATGATGAAGCCGAAATCGGTGAATTCGCCATCGAAGTCGAGCGTCGCCACCTTGCCCCAGCAATCGGTTCCGGTGAACGGATGGTTCGTGGCCGTGATATCGGTTCCGTCAGTGGAGGTGCCCCACACGTATACGCCTCGCTGGTCATCAGCCTTTGCGGGCTTGTAGTGCACTACGAGACGGGTCTTCTGCCCGACGGACTCGGGATTGCCGATGGACAGCTCCTGGCCGGCCACACCGACCTGGATGATACCGGCGTTGGCATGGTAGTTGCCTCCACCGTCCGGGTTCTCCCACTGATCCGTGTCGGCGTCATGGAACACGAAGTCGATCTTCTTGCCCTTCGTATCGATGGTGGCACGGTAATAGCCCTGCTCATCGAGCGTCATGTCGGCTTCCGGCTGGTTCCAGTCGTCGCCAAGACCATAGTGCACCTTCGGGGTTTTCCATGTGGAATCCGCGGGCTTGTAATAGATGGTGATGGTCTTGTCGGTGGCCGTCACCTCGTCGTCGATTTTGCTTACGTCCGGATCGGACGGATCGGTCGCAGTGGAGGCGGCGGGATGCGAGGCCTTGGTGGCACCTGCATACAGCGCGATCGCGGAACGTGCCGGAACCTTCGTCTCGACCTTGCCGCCCTTGACGGTCACCGTCTTGGAGCAGTCCATTGTGGCATACACGTCGCAGTATTCGCCGTCGGCGAGGGACGTCGTATAGGTGACGTCCTTCTCTTTCTTGCCGTTGTTGATGGCGATGAAACCACGGTCGTCGCGGGAGAAGGCGATGTTGTCGCCGCCGTCATCCTGCCAATCGGTCACTTCGGCGTCACCTACGTAATTATGGAAGGCGATCATGCCGCGGGTGGAGGTCCAACGCTGCTCGCAGTTCCATGCGGAGTTGTTCGTGGAGCATTCCTTGTTCATATCCACGTCCGGCACGGAAGCCACGGTGGCGCCAGGCGCACCGTCATCATTGTGGCCGTCATCCCACTTGTAGTCGGAGAGCAGTCGCGGCGTGCCGTAATCGTAGGCGAGCATAAACGCGTTGGCCAGCTGATATTTCGCACCGTCCTTGTAGGTGAGCGCGCCCTGGTTGCGGGCGGTGTCCCAGTTGGTGACGAACACGTTGGCGTCCTTGGAGGCCAGATCCTTGCTCAGTCTTTCGTTCAGTCCTTTGAGCTTGGCGACCTTGTCCTTGAAGTATTGGTTCATTTCGGACTTGAAGCCGAACTCGGTCACGGTGCCGTTCTGCACATAGTTGCCCGGCTGGATGCCTGCGGCTTCGGAGGAATTGCCGATGACCTCCTGAATCCAGTAGATGTCATTGGCGTTCTGGTCAATCTTCTTGGCGAACTTCTCCTTGATGGCCTTCATGCTGTCCGTGTGGATGTGCTTGACGGCGTCCATACGGAAGCCACGTACGCCAAGATTCCACAGCTTGACGAGATAGTCGGACTGGATGTCCTGCACCTTCTCGTTTTCGGAGTTGAAGTCCCACATGGAGCTCAGGCGGCATTCCTGCACTTCCTGCTGATTGGTGTAGTTGGAGATGTTCTTGTCGCAGCTGTGGAAGTCTGCTGCGGTGATGCCGTCCGGATACTGCTTGGTGGCGAATCCCGGGTAGTCGCCGGTGGAACCGTTGTATTTGCTTCCAGCAACGCCGGCCTGTTCGCCTTTGGCCACATCGGATCCGGTGGTTTGGTTCAGAACCACATCGGCGATGACGTTAACGCCGGCGGCGCTGCACTGCTTGATCATGCTTGCGAATTCCGCTTCGGTGCCGAGTTTGGAGTCAAGCTTGTAGCTCACCGGCTGGTAGCTCGTCCACCATTGGGTGCCTTGGATGGATTCCTGCGGCGGCGATACTTCGACGTAGCCCACGCCTTCGGGACCATATGTTTCGGTGCATTCCTTGGCGATCGTGTTCCATGTCTGTTGGAACGCGATGACCTGCACATCCTTTTTGGCGCTGACCTGCGCGTTGGATTGCGCTTGGGCCATAATCGGCGCCGCGACCAGCGAGGCGCACGCCATGGCTGCGGTGGCTCCTATTGCCACCACACGGCCAAACGGCCGGTTCGTCTGAACGACCATTGTTCTCCGTTCTCATCTGTGAGGCCGGTTCAAGCGCCCATGGCAGGCTCCGCAACCGGCAACGTATGCGCCATGGACATCCGCATCCACGCGGATGATTCAGAATCCACTCGACGATGAATATGCATACGTTTACACTCTGAATCAGAGTTAACTGTATGCCAATGGCTGCGCGTGGCAATGAAACAGCGTGACCCTCTGCTGCACATGCACTTCATATATGCCGAAGTGCAACCTGTTGCTGCAATCAAAATTTTTTTCTGCAAGTCAAGCAGAAAACATTCAGAAATAGCCGCAAAAAACAGCAAACGATTGCAATCATTGTCTCACGGTATACGGTGTCGCGGCGATATGGAAGGCCACTGCACTACCGGCAGGAACCGTCAGTGTGGCATCCCCGTCGAAACGCACATGCACGCTGCCGGAACAGTCGGCGGAAGCGTAGACATCGCAATACTCCCCTGCCGGCAAAGCCGTGTGGTACGTCACAGTACGTGTGCGCACGGAATTGTTGATGGCGATGAAGGCACGTCCCCCTCGACCGAAGGCGATCATGTTGTCGCCGTCATCCTGCCAATCGGAGAGCGGCGCGTCGCCTGCGACATTATGCCAGCCGACCATACCGTGCACGTCAGGCCAGCGTTCGGTGCAGCTCCAGCCGGAGTCTTTGGAGCAGTCAATATCGGGCACGCTGGTTGCAGTGGCGCCTGGAGCTCCCGAGTCGGTGTCATGGAATTCGTATCCGGAGAACACGTTGGGGGTGCCATACGGGTAGGCCAGCATGAACGCGTTCGCTAGCTGGTAGGCGTCGCCGTCCTTGTAGGTGAGCGTCATGTTGTTGCGTTCGGTATCCCAATTCGTCACGAATACGCTGGCCTTGCCACTGTCGGTGATGTTCTGCGGAATGTCTTTGATCGACAGGCTTCCGCCTGCCAGCGAGTTGGAGAACAGGGACTTAAGCCGATATGCGTACTGGAATTCGTTCACCTGGCCGGTTTTGAGATAGTTCCTCGGTTGGATTTCGGCGGCTTCCGCATTGTCGCCAATCACTTCCTGCGTCCACCAGATGTCGTTCATGGAACGTCCGGATTTCTTCGCAACGAGTTTCTTGATGGCCAGTACGTCTTCCGGAGGCATGTGTTTGACGGCATCCACGCGGAATCCGGCGACGCCGTAGTCGAGAAGCTTCACAAAATAGTCAGACAGCACGTCGCGCACGTGCGGGCTTGATGTATCAAGGTCCTGCAAACCCGATACCTGGCAGTTCCACACGCTTTCGGCGTCGCGGTACGTCCAGATAGAACAGGGGGCATGGAAGTCCGATGGCGTGTATCCGGCTTCAGGGAAATCGCCTTTATTGTCGTAGGGGCTTCCGGCGGTGCCGGTCCCTTGTGTTTTGTCGACGCCGGTGGTGTGGTTGATGACCGTATCCGCGATCACGCCGACGCCCGCGGCCTTGCATTGCCGGACCATGTTCTTAAATTCAGCTTCGGTGCCTTCTTTGGAGTCAAGTTTGTAGCTTACCGGCTGATAGCTCGTCCACCACTGCGCGCCTTGGATGCTTTCCTGCGGCGGCGAGACCTGTACGTAGCCGACACCTTCGGGTCCCAACACTTCGCCGCATTCGCGGGCGACGGATTTCCAATTGGCTTGGAACATGGTCACGATCACGTCGCTGCGGTATCGCGCGGGATTGAAACGTTCCCCGCCGCCTTCACGTGTCGGCACGTGAAGCGTGGCGACTGAGACACCGACCGATACCGCGACGCATACGACCGCCGTAATGACACGTGTGATTCTTCTTGCGATTGCGCCCATAGTCATCGACCTCTTCGTCACTTCGCCATGCTCCCGGTTTGCATACGTTTGCAATATCACTGTATACCAATCCGGGGAGACCGGGATATGCGTCGTCCTCATTGGCACGAAAAAGCCGGATGCCTTAAAGACAGGCATCCGGCTGAATCCATGACGGAATGTCGATGTCAGCGTTCTTCCAACAAGTGCGCAACCGCTTCGATTGCCAGCTTGTAGCCATAGAATCCCATGCCGGTGATGGTGCCGGTGGCCACCGGAGAGATCACGGAACGCTTGCGGAACTCGTCGCGTGCGGACGGGTTGGAGATATGCACCTCCATAAGCGGCAGACCTTCATCGATGACCATATACGCCGCGTCGGCGAGTCCATAGGAATAATGGGTGAAGGCGGCAGGGTTCATGACGATCGGCGTTTTTTCGTCCGCGGCCTGATGCATCCAATGAATCATCTCGGCCTCGTCGTCGCTTTGACGCACTTCCACGTCAAGCCCCAGTTCATGACCCCATTCGGTGCACAGTTTGCGCAGGGTCTCAAGATCCTGCTTGCCGTATACGTCAGGCTGGCGCACTCCGAGACGGCCGAGGTTCGGTCCGTTGACAACCACTACTTTGGTCATATTGCTTCCTTTTGTGTTCGTTCTTGCGATTGCGTCCTACCGCTGGATGCGTCGGAACGCCTCCTCGACGGCGTCCGCCGGCGGATCCTCGAGGTGGATGGGATGGCCGAGCGAGCCGAGTATGACGAAACGCAGTTTGTTACCGCGGGCCTTCTTGTCTCGGTGCATGAGCGCCAGCACATCATCCCAGCTGCCATTGTTCCATGATGTCGGCAGGCCGAGCGAGCCGAGCAGCGAACGATGGTAGTCGACCAGATCCTGGTCGATGTAGCCGAGCAGATGGGACAGTTCGGCCGCATAGACGCAACCGACGGCGACGGCGTTGCCATGCCTCCAGCGGAAGTGTTCGAGTTTTTCGATGGCATGGCCAAGCGTATGTCCGTAGTTGAGGAATTCACGCAATCCGGCTTCTTTGAGGTCGGCGGACACATGGTACGCCTTCACCGTCACGGTACGTTCGATGAGTTCGGCGACCACATCCTTCAGATCGGAGTCAAGGAATGTCGAACCGTCGAACGAGCGCAGCTCGTCGGCATGGTCTTCAAGCATGCGCAGAATCTCCGGATCCATGATGAAACCGGATTTCGCCACTTCGCCCAGACCTTCGATGAAGATGTCATTCGGCAACGAGGCGAGTGCTCCCATGTCGGCGAGCACGCCGGCCGGCGTATAGAACGAGCCGACGAGGTTCTTGCCTTGTGGAGTGTTGATGCCGGTTTTGCCGCCGGTGGAGGCGTCGACCATGGCCAGCAGCGAGGTCGGGCAGTTGACGTAGCGGATGCCACGCATCCATGTGGCGGCCACGAAACCGGCCAGATCGGTGACTGCGCCACCGCCGAGACCGACAATCGCATCAGAACGGGTGAAGCCTTCCTCCCCCAGACGCTGCCAGATGCCGTTGGCCACTTCGATGGTCTTGCCGGCTTCAGCATCGGGAATGACGATGTCGTGCACGTCATAACCGGACTGGCGCAACAGCGTGCGCGCGCGGTCGGAATGCCGTTGCACCGGCTGGGTGTGAATCAATGCCACTTTGGCGGGCTTGTCTCCCAACACCTGCGCAAGCTGGCTCATCACACCTTCGCCTATGCACACATCGTATGGTTCGATGGTGGATCCGGTGACGTGGACGATACGTTGATCGATCATTTCCATCAGCTTTCTCGCGGCCACTTGCGGGGTTTGTCCGTGGGTGCGCACCTGCACATTGGCCACGCGTCTGAACACCGGGTCGCGTTCCTTGTACAACTTCTTCCAACGCTCGTTGGCGTCGCCGTTGAGCATCGGACGGCCGCCGCCGCGGTTGGCGCGTTCCATGGCTTCCTTCGGATCAGCCATCAAATACACGACCTTGCCGCCGTCGGCGATGTATTCGGCGAGCCCCTGCTGGATGGACGGGGTCATTGGAGCGCCCCCGCCCAAGGAGAAGATGCCGTCGAAATCCTCCAGCATGTCAAGCACAACGTCGCTTTCCAGCTTACGGAACTCCGGTTCGCCGTACCTTTCGAAATATTCGGGAATCTTCATTCCCGCGTCATGTTCGATCTCGTTGTCGGCGTCGGCGAACGGCAGTTGCATCATCTGCGCCGCTTCCTTGCCGACGCGGGTCTTGCCCGCGCCCATCATGCCGATGATGACGGCGACGGGTCTACGCATTCCAGCCATCGAATCGGTCACCTCATGTGCTCCGGCCAGGACGCCACATAGGATTCGGCGTTGCGCTTGGTTTCGGCCACGCTGTCGCCACCGAACTTCTCCAGCACGTATTGCGCGATGGTGAGGCGCACCATCGCCTCGGCCACGACGGCCGCCGCGGGAACGGCGGTGTTGTCGGAACGCTGGTTGATGGCCTGGGCCGCCTCGCCGGTGGTGACGTCGACGGTGCGAAGCGCCTTTGGGATGGATGGAATCGGCTTCATCGCGGCACGCACCACAATCGGCTGGCCGTTGGACATGCCGCCTTCGATTCCGCCCGCACGATTGCTCAGACGTGTGATGCGGCCATCGTCGCCAACCACCATTTCGTCGTGCGCCTGGGAGCCGGGACGCATCGCCTCAAGGAAACCGTCCCCGATCTCCACGCCCTTGATGGCCTGGACGCCCATGACGGCACTGGCCAATGCCGCGTCCAGCCTGCGGTCCGATTCAACGTACGTGCCGATTCCAGCCGGAACACCGTATACCACGACCTCGATCACGCCGCCTAAGGTATCGGCGTTCTCCTTGGCCTCGTCGATGCGTGCGATCATCTGCTGTTCGGCCGTCTTATCCAATGTGCGCACCGGCGAAGCGTCCAATGCTTCGAGGTCCTCAGTCTTCGGCAGCACCGCATTCTGCGGGTCGGTGATGCCAGCACCACCGATTGACAGCACATGGGAGACGGTACGTATGCCCAACGTCTGCTCAAGGAACTGCTTGGCGACCTCACCTAAGGCCACACGCGACGCGGTCTCACGTGCGCTGGAACGTTCCAGCACTGGACGGGCGTCGTCGAAACCGTACTTGCGCATGCCAGTCAGATCGGCATGCCCCGGACGGGGACGGGATAGCGGCGCGTTGCGGCCTTCGCGCGGAATGTCATGGTCAAGCGGATCGGCGCTCATCACCTCGGTCCATTTCGGCCATTCGGTATTGGCGATCTCGATGGCGACGGGAGAGCCGATGGTCTCGCCGAAACGCACACCGGTGAGCATGCGGACCTTGTCCTGTTCGAATTTCATGCGCGCACCACGGCCATATCCGAGACGTCGGCGTGCCAATGCGCCGACGATATCCTCAGTAGTGACGTGGATGCCCGCAGGCAGCCCCTCGATCATGGCGACAAGCGCTTCGCCGTGCGATTCACCTGCTGTCTGCCAGCGCAACATGCCAACACTCCTTTTCTGCCAAATACGATTCGTGGACTATCTTAACGGTATGTGGTACATGATTTGCCTGCCGAGTCTGCTCTGTGGAATGGCCGTCAGCGTTGAGGATATCCGGGCACGACGCATTCCACGCATGTGGATCGCCGTAGGGTGTTTGGCGCAGGTCATTGTGGACATCACGTATGCGTTGTCCGTTAATTCACTGTTTCTGGCATTGCAGGCTCTGTTGTTCGCCGCGTTATCCGCCGTGCTGCAATGTGCGCTTGCGCTCATCAAGCCAAGGGCTTTGGGATTCGGCGACGTCACCACGACGTTGCTTATCGGCTTGGCCGTAGGCATGTTCGGCCTGTTTCCAGTGGTGTTCTGGTGGTTTGCGATTAGTGTGCTGGGGCTGCTGTGGCTTGCGATTTGGGCACGGTTCGACCCGCAGAAGCATACGCGATTCGCCGGTAAGACGCCGTTCGCCCCGACCATTGTCGTGGCCGGGGCGATAAGCATCGCGATGCACGCGTTGTGTTAATGCGTGATACCGTCAGTTGGCATTCGCGTTGTTGCTTTTGTATTCGTCGCGAATCTTCCAGAATTCGTCTTCGGTTTCCACGAACTTCGTCTCGCCGGTCTTGAGGTTGGTGGTGACGAAGTACAGCCATTTGCCTTCCGGAGGATTCATCGCGGCTTGGATAGCGGAATCGCCGGGATTGCTGATCGGCGTCGGAGGAAGTCCTTTGTTCACGCGAGTGTTGTACGGGTTGCTTCCATCCTCAAGCTGCTCGTCTGTCAGCTTGCTGCCTGTGGTGTTGAACCCGTAGGCAACGGTGCTGTCCATGCCCAACGGCATGTCCTGGTCGATTCTGTTCAGGATGACCCTCGCCACCTTACCGTAATCGTCAGGATTGCATGCCTCGGATTCGGCGATGGACGCGATGTTCATGATACGTTCGCGTTCGCTTCCATCTGGCACGCCCAATGTGTCCAGTTTGTTGACGCGTGCCGTGACCATTTCCTTGAGGATGTCCTTGGCGGACTTGTCCTGGACGCTGTAGGATCCGGGCTCAAGCCATCCTTCGAATTTGCCACCCGCTTCATCTGGCAGAATGCCCGCGCCGCCACCGTCGATGACCGCTTGGAATTCGGACACGTCCTTGCCTGACATCTTGGCCGCGTTGGCGATGACATCGGACACCCGTTCGCCGGCCTTGACTTCGGCGAAACCGCCGGCCTTGCTTTGGTCGGACAGGATCTTGACGACATCGGCCGCTTTCATATGCGTCTTCAACGCGTACGAACCCGGGTAAAGCGTCGCGCCGGCGGCCGTGACTGCGGAGGTGAACGCCGATTCGGATTTGACGATGTCCGCCTTGACCAGATTTCGTGCGATTTCGGCTGCGCCTTGTCCGGTTTCCACGGTGAACGTCGTGTCTTTGTCTCCCGAACCGGTGTAATCCTCAATCTGGATTTGCGAGCCGTTGGCGTTCATCTGCCTGAGATGTTTAACCATGCGCACGCCGAAAAAGCCGCCGACGACGACAAGAATGACAACGACGGCAGCCGCGATGATTGTGACATAGCGACGACGACGTTGTTGCTCACGTCGTTTACGCATGTCGCGTCGCGATTTCGGCGGTTGCGGCGGCAACGCGGCATCGAATGACGAGCCCGCTGACGTATCATCGACCCACTGCGCGTTATCGGAGAAAAAATCGTTCAGATTATCGGTCAAAGGTCTCTCTCCCCTTACTCTCTGCTTCGGTCGAGCGCCGTCTGCAAAATCACCACCGCAGATTGCTGGTCGACCATCGGACGGTGCTTGCGTCCGCCGATGCGCGCATCGAACAACTGATGATGTGCGGTCACTGTCGTCAGACGCTCATCCACCAATTCAATGGTGGGAACCCGCGTCACCGAATATGATTCATCCTCCACGGCCGCATGCAGTCGTTTTTCAAGATTGACGGACCAGCGTCTCGCTTTTTTGGCGCTTTTCCCCTCTTCGCCGTTCAGCAGCAACGGCAGGCCAATCACCACATGGTCCACCGACTCGTCCCCAATGACGTCGATGACTTCATCCAACGCGCGGAAAGAATCCCCATACACTTGAATATTGCCTATGGGATGTGCGAGGGTGAGTTCGGGATCGGACAACGCAAGTCCGACCCGAGCATCACCCAGATCGATACCAAGCCAAACCATGCTTGGAGAATCAGCCCTTCAGAGCCTGGCCGGCCAATGCCTCAAGTGCTTCGTCGATCTTGGTGGCGTCCGCGCCGCCACCCTGTGCGAAGTCCGGCTTGCCGCCGCCACCACCGCCAAGAACCTTGGAAGCGCCACGGACCAGATCACCAGCCTTGATGCCTTGCTTGCGTGCCGCTTCGTTGGTTGCCACGGCGACCATGGGCTTGCCGTCCTCGTTCATGCCGGCAAGAGCCACCACGACCGGAGCATCTTCGCCGAGCTGGCCGCGCACGTCGAGCACGGTCTTGCGCAGCGCGTCGAAGGAGCCGAAATGTCCAACGTTCTTCTTGGCGACCTTGACCGGAGCCGAGGAAGCTTTGGCCTCAGCCACCAGCGTCGGCACAGAGGCCGCAAGCTGGGACTCGTACATTGCGGCAAGACGACGGTCGGATTCCTTGAGCTTGGCAAGCAGCATGTTCACACGCTCGGCGAGTTCGTCGGGACGGGCGTTGACCATGTCGGAAAGCTGGGAAACCAGCGCGTGCTCGCGGGCGTTGAACTCATACGCGCCCTGGCCGACGACCGCGTCCACGCGGCGCACGCCGGAACCGATAGACGCCTCGGACATGATGTTGATGGCGCCGATCTTGCCGACGTGGTCGATATGGGTGCCACCGCAGAGCTCGCGGCTCCAGCCGTCCTCGCCGATGGACACCACACGCACGATGTCGCCGTACTTCTCGCCGAACAGATGCATGGCGCCAAGAGCGATGGCGTCATCGAACTTCATTTCCTGAGTGGTGACGGCAAGGTTCTCACGAAGCTTCTCGTTGACGCGGGCTTCGACGGCGTTCATGGCGTCCTTGCTGGGGGCGCTGGACCATTGGAAATCGAAGCGCAGACGGTTCGGAGCGTCTTCGGAGCCACGCTGGGTGGCCTGCGGACCAAGTTCCTCACGCAGCGCCTTGTGCACCATGTGGGTGGCGGTGTGGGAACGTGCAATGGCTCCACGGCGCTCGAGATCGATGTTCGCGTTGACTTCGGCGCCCACAACCAGCGTGCCTTCGGTCAGACGGCACTGGTGGACGATAAGGTCCTTGATCGGCTTCTGCACGTCGTCGACCTCAAGCACCGCGCCATCGTCGGACAGAATCTCGCCCTGATCGGCGAGCTGGCCGCCGGCCTGCGCGTAGAACGGCGTGCGGTCGAGGATGACCTCGATGTTGGCCGGGCCGGTGACGGCGGGAACGGAACCCTTGCCCTCCTGCATGATGCCCAGAACCTTGGCACGTGCGGACATGTCGGTGTAGCCAAGGAAGTCGATCGGCTGGAGCAGGGTCTTCTTGAAGTCGTCATAGACGGACAAATCCACGTTGTGGCGCTTCTTCAGCGCGTCCGCACGGGCACGGCTCTTCTGTTCGGCCATCAGCTCGCGGAACTTGGCTTCATCCACCTTCACGCCCTGGTCGGCGGCCATTTCGAGCGTGATTTCAATCGGGAAGCCGTAAGTGTCATGCAGCTTGAAGGCATCCTCGCCGGACACGAGATCCGAGCCGCCCTGCTTGGCCTTCGTCACGGCCATGTCGAAGATCTCGGTGCCGGATTCGAGCGTGCGGCGGAACGCGTCCTCCTCACCGTAGGCGGCTTCGGACACGTCGTGGAAGGTGTCGTTAAGCTCCGGATAGCTCGGTTCCATCGCGGCCTTGGAGGTCGGCAGCAAGGTCGGCATGACCGGCTCTGTCACGCCGAGCTCGCGCATGGCCTTGACGGTTCGACGCAGCAGGCGGCGCAGCACATAGCCACGGCCGTTGTTGGACGGACGGACGCCGTCGGACATGATCATCAGCGCGGAACGCACGTGGTCGGCCACGATACGGAAACGCACGTCCATGGCCTCGTCATCGCCGTAGGTGCGGCCGGAAAGCTTCTGCGCGGCTTCGATGACCGGGAAGACCTCGTCGGTCTCATAGATGTTCTGCTTGCCTTGCATCAGATAGGCGAGACGTTCCAGACCGGCGCCGGTATCGATGTTCTTGTTCTCAAGCTCGCCGACGATATGCAGGTCGGTCTTGGACTTGACGTTGTCGACCTCGTAGTTTTCGAACACGAGATCCCAAATCTCAATGTAACGGTTCTCGTCGGCGATCGGGCCGCCTTCGACACCGTACTTTGGACCACGGTCTACATAGATTTCGGAGCACGGACCGCCAGGGCCAGGGCCACCGGTGGTCCAGAAGTTATCTTCCATACCCATGATCTGGATATGTTCAGGATCGACGCCTTCGTTCTTCCACATCGAGCGGGCTTCCTCGTCGTCGGTGAAAGTGGTCATCCACAGTTTCTCCGGATCGAAGCCGTAGCCGCCCTTGTCCTGCGGGGTGGTCAGCAGCTCATACGCATAGTGGATGGCCTCCTCCTTGAAGTAATCACCGAAGGAGAAGTTGCCAAGCATCTGGAAGAACGTGCCGTGACGGGTGGTCTTGCCGACCTCGTC
>OLOU01001582.1_pt1 | contig 15159 bp, 15 predicted proteins | sample 1672101 | NCBI WGS metagenome assembly OLOU01 (sample SAMEA3136645, study PRJEB25190) | human gut metagenome | biome: human gut; feature: human-associated habitat; material: faeces | place: Austria | collected 2013
CCTTGATGATATTCATCCCGCACTGCTGGAGATTTCCTCTGCCGGTGGAGTATTCAATGCCGCACTCAAAGGCGCAGACTACCACGCTGACGGTAAACAGCGCCCACGCAAGGCGGGAGAAGAATAAAATGATGGCGCTGACCCATTCCAGCTCGAACAGCTCCACGCCCATATTGCCCATGAGGGCAAAGAAGTTGCCGAGAAAGCCTATGGCCTGCCCATAGACCCAGTCCATGAGCTGATCCAGGACTGTCGCGGCGACAAAATCCCAAATAAATATTGTTCATTCACCTCCGGAGACGCGACAAGGCCGCCGCCCTTTCGGGCGACGGCCTTGACTGCTGTCTTTACTTATTTCATTGTCTGTCCAAAGCTTTGGGTATCTTTGCTTTCCGGTTCATATCCAAGTTTCTGGCAAACAAAGTCTTGAACGAGCCTGCATTCCTTTAATGCGCAGACGGCGTCGGATTCATCCAGTTCTAAATTGGATGGATAGCGAACTTGAACGCCGTATGGCGTCAGTTCAATACAGGAGTCTGCCAGTTGCTCAAATCGCGTGTCTACTTCACAGCACAGCTTACAAAGCTGGATAAGGTCATGCGTTTTGGGCGGCTCTCTGTCGAATTGAACAAGCGTGGCTTTTAGAAATTTTTCGGCAGCCTGTTCACAGTGATAGCAAATAATTTCCACAGGCAGCGGACGCATCGTCAGCAGATGTTCCGCGGCGCTGAGATCCATATAGGCAAAGTCAAGCCATTCGCTGCTCCAGCCGGTGCTCATACAGCAAGACCCCCTCTCTTGCGATTTTCCGCTCCAGAGAAGCGTGTTCCGCTCTCTGATGGAATGCATTAGAGCGATAAACAATTACATCCAAGGGGACGGACTGCGCTGAAAAGAGCGCACGGCGGATCGCCTTGACCGCGTCTGCCGGACGCATGGAATTTTCCGGGATAATGACGCACAAATCGTAGTCACTATCATCGGTTGGTGTACCATAGGCGTATGAGCCGAAAAGATAGATCTTCTCTGTATCCACAGTTGCGTCAATGATCCGGCAGATATCAGAAAGCTCATTTTTCACAGATTCTGTCATTCGCGCCGCCTCCTTTCCTGATTTCCATTATACCCAGCACACAGAAAATAAGCAACTGATTTTTACCCTTGCACCACTTAGATGCCAATAATGCTCCAAATGTATTTCGGAGCCGTCAGTGTGAAGATGAGGCAGGCAAAGAGGATTGCGGGACCGGTCCATTCAAATTGACCTCGCTGGCGAAAATCAAAATACGCGCCGCCAAGCTTTACAAAGAACGCGATGGCGAGGATCATATCCAGCGCCGGGAACACCACCTTCTCCACCACGCTTTTAATCTGCGTAGCGGCCTCCTTCCACGTCTGTTCCACAGCGCCCGCCACATCGCCGCCCGCAGCGAGGGCGGAGGTGCAGCAGAGCGCGGTCAGGAGCAGGAGCGCCAACGCCAAAATCATGATTTTTTTGTGTTTCAAGATCTCAACCTCCTTAATTTGGGGATGCCGCCCCTTGCGGAGCGGCATCCGTTGTTGTTAGCTCTTAATAACCGGTGCGGGGCAAAGGCTTGCTGGGGGCGTAAACTCTGGTGACCCAGCGGGAGGTCGCCATGATCCACTGCCCGTTGTAGACGCCGCCCGCGTCCGACGTGTTGACGAACTGCGTACCGCCGGTGAGCTTTGAAAGCGCCTTGCAGTCCACGCGAGGGGCTTCCACCTGCCGGAAGTTGGCGGGGACGATGCCGAACGCCGCCATAAACTCCGTCACATACTCGTTGGCGGCAAGTCCCAGCGCCGCGGGGGAAGCATCCAGCACATAATTTTTGGATGTGCTCAGGTTATCCGCCAGTGTGCGCCAGGTATCGCCGCTGAGATTGGTTTTGTACACGATCTTATAGTTTCCAGGGGTGTTCCATGTGCCAGTGTAAATGGTCTGGAGACGAACCGCCTTGACAGGCAAAGTGTCTCTCCAATAAAAAGATTCCAGCGCCGTGGTGGAATTGTTGGCGATGCCGGTAAAGTTGTAGCGGACGAGCTGCCCCGGCATGACCTCCACATAGCCGGTTTTCTTGATGGAAACGTTGGTAGACAGGCTCTTATTGGTCATGCTTGCCTTGACGATCTGACCGGCGTACTCGATCTCCACCTCAATGGGCGTCTTATCCAGTCCGTAAAACTCCGCCGCCTTGGATTCCACAATCTTATACCGCGCCAGCGGCAGGGGTTTGCTCACCGCCAAGCCGTTTTTGTCCGTCTTGATCGTATCCACCAGACGGTTGGTGCGGGCGTTGTAGATCTCAAAGACGGTGTTGGGAATGGGCGTCCCGGCAGGCCAGCCGTTCATGGCGTTGTAGTCCGCACTGACCTTTGTCACTTGGATCTGGCCGGTGATGGGGGTATTCTTCCACTCGATTTCTGTGGTTTCACCAGACTTTACATACACGGTCTTTTTCTGCGTGTCGGGGATATAGCCCTCATTTTCCAGTTCCCGCAGATAGTAGCGGCCATCTTCCAGTCCCTCAAACCGGACATAGCCCCGGTCATCGCTGGTTTCCTGCGCGATGGGATCGTTGCCGCTGTCATAGAGGAGGAAGGACACGCCGGGGATGCCCTCGCCGGTGATGGCATTGACCTTGTGGATCAAAATGCCGGAGATGGCCTTGTTGGTGATCTCCAGCGTGGCGGTCTGGCCGTCTTTGACCTCGATCCGGTGGGGCGTGTCATCCAGACGGTAGCCCTCGGCAGCCTTCAACTCCGTCACGGCGTACCAGCCGTTTTCCGCTCCGGGGAGATAGATCACGCCGTTTTCATCGGTGGTGCAGGTGCCGACGATCTCGCCATCCATTTTCCGGATCTCAAACTGGACGCCGGGGATGCGTTCTCCGGTTTTTTCGTCCTTCTTAATGACGGTAAGCCCGCCCGCGCGGACGTTATAAAAGCGCAGGGTCTGCACCTCACCCGCCTTGATGAGAATGGATTTCGGCGTGCCGTCCAGCACAAAGCCCTCCACGGTCTTGACCTCCCGCGCCGTGACGGTGGTGCCGGGGATCAGGTCATGGATAATGACGCGGCCATTCTCATCGGTGATGAACTCTCCGTTGGAGTTGCCCACCACCGCGCCGGAGCTGTCGGTGACAAGGAAGGTCACGCCCTTCAGCGGCGTCGTGGTGCCCTCAATATACTTTTCGATCACAAGGGTGGTGCTGGGCGTGTTGGTGAAGTGGAGCGTCTGGGTGTCATTGGGATTGACTACCACCGTCTGGGTACGGCTGGCCTCGTCGATGGTGTAGCCGGGGATGGTGGCCGTTTCCGTCACCACCAGCGTCCCTACCACACCATGGATGGTGATTTTGCCATCCTTGTCGGTGAAGTACAGGCCGTTGCTGCTGATCTGTCCATTTTCAGCGGGGACGAACGCGCCGGTAGAGGTCGTCACCTTGAAGGTCACGCCCTGCAGGGGCTTCCCAGTGAGGGCGTCCCGCTTGTCGATCACCAGGGTTCCGGCCTTGGAGTTTTTCACGATGACCGTCTGCGTATCGCCGTTTTTGCCGATGACCACGTTTGTGGACACACGATCCATCACATACCCTGTTGGGGCCTTGATCTCGTTGATGACATAAGCGCCGGGGGCCAGATTGGTGATCGTGATCTCACCCTGCCCATCCGTGGTAAAGATACCGTTCTGCGTCAGGGTGCTGGTGCCGATCACGCCATCCAGCCCCACCTCACAGCCAGCGGCAGTGGTCACCCGGAACTCCGCGCCGGGGAGGGGCTGACCGGTGGCGCTGTCCCGCTTCTGGATCATGAGCTTGCCCTTGGGCTGGTTCTTGAAGGTCAGGCTGACCGTGCGGCCCTCCTTGATCTGAACGGTCTGGCTCTGGGTGTCGATCAGATAGCCGTCCGGCGCGCGTGTTTCTGTTACGATGACGCTCTTGCCGGGTTTCAGGCCGGGGACGCGGATCTCGCCGTGTTCATCCGTCCGGAAGATGCCGTTGCTGTCGCCGATCAGCGTACCGTCCGCGTAGGTGATCTTAAATTCCGCGTTGGCGAGGGTCACGCTGGGGTTCACGGAACAGACCTTGCGGATCAGCAGGATGCCGTCCGGGGCGTTGTCAAAGCGGACGGTGACAACACTCTGCTCACCGCTGTCCGCCAGATAGATCGTCTCCGAGGCGTTGATGATGGAGTACCCATCGGCGGGGTCAACCTCCTCCACGATATAGGTGCCGGCGGTCAGGCCCGTCCAGATGGCGGTGCCGTTCTTGCCGGTGACCTTCTGCCCGATGGTCGTGCCGCCCGTGCCGGAGGTGCCGCCCAAAAACCGCAGCTGGAAGGTGCAGCCGGGGAGCGCCTCATGGGTCACGCTGTCATACTTCTCAACAACAATGGCGTTCAGCGGGGTATTCTGGAAGGTCAGGGTCTTGCTCTCACTGCCGTGGAGGATGATCTTCTGGGTGGAGGGTTCCTTCATCTGGAAACCGGGAGCTGGTTCCACTTCCGTCACGGTGTACGCGCCGGGATAGAGCCGCTTGCCCTGCTCATGGAGCCGGATCTCGCCCTTGGCGTCTGTGAGGATATTTCCATAATCAACCGTGGCAGGGGCCTCGGCGGATTCGCCGCTGCTGGTGTAAGTGATGTGGAACTTGGCTCCCTCCACAGGCGCGCCAGCCACGCTGTCCTCCTTGTAGATGGTGAGCTGGGGCATTTTCCGATTTTCGAAAGTGACATTCACCTCGTCACCGGCGTTCAGGCTGACGTTCTGCTCCCGGTCAGCGTTTTTGCTGGGCAGGTAGTACGGAGCGGGAACCGACTTTTCTGTAATCTTGTAACTGCCGGGGGCCACGCGGTCCCTCACCGTGCCGTCCGCACCGGTGGTCCAATCGGCGGAGAAATCACTGTCGATGCCCTCCACGGTGAACACGGTGCCGGGGATGGGCTTGGAATCCTCCGCGTCGATTTTGGTGACGGTCAGCCGGGGTATTTTCAGGTTTTCAAATACGAGGTTTTGATCGTCACCGGGGCCGAGGTAGATGGTCTGGATCATCTCGCCGCCCACCACATAGGGGTCAGGGACGGATGTTTCCTTTACCTCATAGCTGTCAACAGGGATCGCGGTGAGAACCGCCTTGCCGTCCGGCCCGGTGGTGACGTCCTGATGATAGCCGTAATGGATGCCCTTGATCTCAAAGACCGTGCCGGGAATGGGCTGCTTGGTCTGCTTATCCAGCTTCTGGATGGTCAGATTGGGGAGCTTCTGGTCTTTGGCCGTTACGGTCACGGTGCCGCCGCCATTGACAGTGGCCTGATCCACATGGGCGCAGACGGGGGCGGTCAGCTTGGCGTAGGGCGCGGGGGCGCTGACCTCCACAAAGGCGTACATCCCCTCCGTCACATGGGGGACGGTGATCTTGCCGGAGGCGTCCGTGGACTCCGTGCCGATCAACTGCCCGTCCCGGAGGATATGGAATACCGCGCCGGGGAGGGGCGCGTTGGCGTCGGTCAGCTTGATGAGCTGGATCTTTACCTTCGCGTCATTCTCAAAAACGAGCGATACGTCCGTTTTGCCGTCCCAATAGAATTCCTGACGGACTTTGCCGGCGTCCTTGCTCAGAGAGTAGCCGTTGGGCGGCGTCACTTCTTCCGCCACATAGCTGCCGATGGGCATGGTATCCCAAGGCACATCCGTGAGCGCGCCGCCCACTCCGGTGGTATAGGTGCCGGTGAAATTGTTATCCGCGCCGGTGATCTTGATGACCGCCCCGGCGAGACCTCTGGTAGGATTATCCGCGTCCACCTTGCGGATCTTACCGGTGGCGGTGACGGTGGGAGTATCCGTAAAGGTGATCGTCACGGTGCTGCTGCCGCTGTTCGGCAGGACTACATATTCAGGCCCCGCGTTGTCGATCTCGTAGCCGTTCGGAGCCGCCGTTTCCGTCACAGCGTAGGTTCCGGCGTCCAAGGGAGAGAGGGTATAGGTGCCGTCCGTGCCGGTGACGATGTCCTTGGAGAAGGAGCCGTTGGTGGATTCCACATGGAACCGCGCTCCGGCAAGGCCCTTGGTGGGGTTGGTGGCGTCCACCTTCTTGACCACCAGCTTGTACTGCTCATTCGTGACGGTAAGACTGCCGATCATAACGCTCTGGACAGTGCTGGCGGGGTGGGCGGCAGAGCCAGCGCCGGTGAAGGAATACTCTTTTACGTCGCAATCGCCCCAAACATCCTGCTTGCCCAGATCCAGGATATATTTCGCCCGGTTCCGGAATGTGGTGCCGTCGCAGATCTGGTCGATACTGGTATAGCTTGCGCCCTTCAGCGAGTTCCAGACGTACATCAATTCCTCCGCGCAGGCGGTGGCGGGATCACCCAGGGAGCCGTCCTTATACCGCCACACGATGGCCTGTACCCAGGCGTTCATGTACCAGCTATAACCGGAATCCCAGATGTCATCCACGCCAAGGGCGTGGGCCTTGTCCGTGAAGATGCCGAGGGAGTGGGCGTAGTAATAGGCCATCATCATTTTAACGGTGGGATCGGTGACGGGCTTCGGATCGCCCCAGGTCTGGCCAATCAGGGAGGTGCCCATGCCGCCGCCCTTCGTCCCGCAAAAGCCCACGGAGGTCTTTCCGGCCACGCCGTAATACATCTGGTGCATTGTGCATCTGCCAAGGCTGGCGGACTGATAGGAAACGCCGCTCATGCCGAACCGCTCCAGCTTGATGGTGTCGGCCCCTGCCGCCAGCGCGGCAGTGGGGAGCAGGCCGAGGACGCAGATCAGGGCCAGCAGCATCGCGGTCACGCGATTTTTCAATGAATGCCATGTCTTTTTCATCGTTATTTGACCTTTCTTTTTAGATTTGCTCATAAGAAATGGCCTTCCGGCGATGAAGCTGGAAGGCCATGTGAGCATATTGAGTTGCGGATAGGTTATGCGTAGGGATTGTGTGCGTTGGGATCACCGACGAACAGGAAGCAGATCGTTCCACCCGCATCAGTTGAGATCCCGACGCCGATGGTGTCGCAATCAGGGTTTATCATCGTCTGGAAGTGGCCGGGAGAATTCCGCCAATTCTCCACTGCCCGCCCCGCGATCTCGGATGCGGGCAAATTCGTGAATGCGGTGATGTTCGATCCAAATCCATGGGGATACCCGGAGGCCGCTACCGCCTCGCACTCCACCTTATTCTGGTGGTATGTGACACGCAGGGACGCGCAATGCTGCGCTGCGTCCATCAGAGCCGCGTTGACCGTCAGCTCCGGCACACCGTTTTCCCGGCGCACCTGATTGACCAGCCGGACGATCTCCTGCCGTGCCGCGTCTGTCTGACTGGCGCCGGATTCCGGGACGATTGCGTCTTGCTTGTCGTCAGCCACTGTCAGCGTCAAAGCGGCGGTCTTGCCATGCTGATCGGTCACGACCACGTCGGATGTGCCGCTGCTGACCGCGATAGCGGTCCAGAAGCCGGAGGCATTCTCAATGCGGATGACATTGGGCTGCGTGGAGACCACACTTTTTATATCCGCACTGGGACTGATATTCAAGCCGCTGCGGTCTCCGGGGCGGAGGGTGCTGCCCTTGTAGCTGCTGACGCGGATGCCGGATGCGGCAGGGGCGATCCCCGTGTATGGATGTTCGGTGTCGATTTGGACCCCGGCGTCCCAGTATACATTGAAACCGACCTGCTTGCCCATGTCCCGCAGTTGCACATAGTTGTGCCCCGCAATGTTGTAGGCTTCCATTTCCACCTGTTGACCATCCACAAAGATGGGCTGCCAGGTCGGTTCCGCCGTGATCCCGGCTGCGACCGCGATAGAGCCGCCGGTCAGCGCCGCGCCGATCACCATGCCTGTGAACATCATACTGACATTCTTTCTCACGTTTTTGCTCTCGTTCATCTTTCTGCCTCCATTCTAACTGTGTATGTGTGAAAATCTTCTTCGCAGCTTCACCATATCACAAGTGAGGGGCAGAAGTCGAACAGAACCGATTCGGCAAAAGGGAGAAAGATTCAGACCTCCGCTGCGGTGACGCACCAGCGCTGATCCCGCTGGTTGCGGACGCAGGTGTAGAGCGTCAGCATATTTTCGCCGGAGTCCGCAAGGCCGCCGCGGTCTGTTTCGCTGACCTTGAATACATCCGTCACCTTGTAAGTGCGGGTGCCCAGCTTGGTGGTCAACGTGATTTTATCCCCGATGTCCAGCGTGTGGATCTGGCCGAAATAGCTGTTGGCGCCCCGGTTATGAGCGGCGAGGCAGACGTTGCCGTTCCAGATGGAGGTGTCCTCGAAGTGTCCGACGCCCTTGGCAAGCGTCTTGCTGTCCGTCCCCTGATAAATGCGGACGCTCAGATCCAGCGAGGGGATCTCCAGCCTGCCGAGGGAACCATTTTTGTAGTAGAGGTCGCTTGTCACCTCCGTGAACAGCACGGCGGGCTGATAGCTGCTGCCGCCATTCACCGTGCTGCCGGGTGTGACAACGCCGGTGGCGCTGCCACCAATGACCGCGCCGGACGCGGGAATACCACCGGGGGCAAGGTTGGGCGTGAGGTACTCGCCGGTGTGGAGGGCGTTCATGCTCTCCGAGCCAAAAACAGGCGGAATAAGCGCGGCGTTCTTGCTCATGTCGGTGTTTTTCATAGCGCCGCCATCCGCCGTGTGGATGACCTCAATAGATGTATCCCTGCCAAAGTCAAAGTCCTTCGGAGGGGCAATGCTGTATTCCAGCGCCGAGGCACTGGCCGCAAGGGATGCCATCATACTGACGGCAAGCGCGAAAGTCAAAATCTTTTTCATTCTGCGTCCTCCTCATCCGCGTTTTCTTTTCTGTGCTTCACCAGCAGCGCGCCGCCGACACCCGCACCTGCCGCAGCCACGATCCCAATGGGGATGAGCACATAGGACCAACGGAACGCGGATGCCGTGGCGGGTGTCTCCGCAGGCTCCGTGGACTGGATGGGCGTTCCCTCAAAAATGGCGACATAGCGGACACGGTTCAGGGCGATCCGGCTGACCGTGCCCACATAATCCGCCGTGACGGTATAGCCTTTCACATAGCTGCTGGTGGCGCTTCCGGAATAGGTGGCAACAGCCGTGTAGCGATCCGCCACGGCGTAGCCGTCCAGATTGGCGGTGTTGTCAGTCTGCCACTGGATGTCCGTGAGTGTCAGGGTCTTGCCGTTTTCCGTAATGGTTTTGGGAAGATACTGCGTATCCTGTTCGGCAAGGTTAGGATAGCTGCGCTTGGTGGAGATTTCCTTGGTGGCGCTGCCGTAGCCGGACGGCTCCACCTGCACGGTATCAAGTCGGAGCGTCAGGGTTCCCATGAGGCCGTCATCTGTGATGAATTCCCGCTCCTGCGGCAGCAGCGCCAACACAGATTCCATATCTTTCTTGGCGCTTTCAACGGAAATGTGCTCCGTGTGTTGGCGGCTCTCGTTTTCCGGAAGCTCCTGCTTCAGAAGGTCCGTCAGGGTGTAGTGAAAGCCGTCCTGCCGGAAGTCCGAGCGGGGAATACCGGCAGGATCGTCTTCGGGGCTCAGATCATAGATTTTTTTCAGTTCCGTGCCATCGTCACTGCGGACGATGGCGGTGGGGTAGCAGACCTTGGCGTTCGGTACCGCAGGCTCAAAGTCCGCCGCCAGCGCGGTGGGCGTCAACGTCAAGGTCAGGCACAGCGCCGCGGCGCAAAGGGAAAGCATTCGTTTCATGTTGTTATCCTCTTTTCTTCATTTTATAGTGATTTTTCGTCTGCTCCAGCAGGAGGTCATATTCCCAAGGCTCCACTTCTAAGGAGAGGTAGGCACCATCCTTCGTCATGCCGTCCACCCGGTAGCGCAGCACCAGGGGAAACTGCCGCTGCTTTTTCACATCCTGGGGTGAGAGCCAGCCAGCGCCTTCTACAAAAACAGCGCGAATGGCGGAATCATAGTTTTCTTCATAGCCCTGCCAGAGAAGGGCCTCCAGCAGTTCTTTCCGCAGCTTCTTGCACTGGGGAACGGGGATCAGGCGCTCCGGCTCCAGCAGAAAACGGGGACGCAGGCTTTCCAGGCAAATATCCAGCGCGTCTTTCAGGGCAGCGTTCTTTTTCGTCAAGCCGGCGCGCCAGTGATCTGCCGCCAGAACATCCTCGCCCTGGGCATCGCCGGGGAAAAGACGCACACAGCGGATGAGCTCATAGGCGTGGGCATCATCCGCCATGCCAAGGACGCGGGCCCCTTCCATAGGGAGCGACCGATAATGTTCGATGGCCGCCGCCAACGCGGAGAACTGTCTCACATTCCAGCCGGGTCTTCCGGGGCGGAGATCGTCCACGGTGTAATAGGTCATGCTCATGCAAATATCCTCCTCACTTCATTTTCATGCCGCCCAGAGTGGGGGCGTCCGTCTGTTCCTGTGTCAACATCTCCTCCAGCTTTTCCCTCGCCCAGTCCGGCAGGTATTTTTCGTCCAGTACGCCGATGAAATCCTCCCGATTCCATCTGGCTGTTTCGCCGTCCGAGAGGCAGGTGGCAAAGACTGCTCGACCACTGGAATGAGGCTCGCAGCCAAAACCGCTCCGAGCATACAGAAGTTGGTAATCCTGCCCCCAATACTGCTCCCGCAGTACATCCGGTGACAGCACCAGCACCTTGCCGGTATAGTCCTGCTCGGCGCGGTCACCGACACAATGCTCCGCGCCAAAGAGATTTAACGCCTGCACCGCCTTGCAGTAGAAACTGACGAAGCCATCCAGCACGGCCGGATGGCTTCGGACAACAAAATCGCTGTTGTGGTTGAGATCTGTGGGAATATATATCTTCTCTGCCCACTGCTTGTTGGCATGGCCGAAACGTCCATCCCACTTGAGTTCGTGCAGGGTGTTGGCAAGCACCCACGCGGTGCGCTTGTAGCCGTATTCCTCCAGCACCGGCGTGAGGCAGTCCTTGTTCAGATGCATTCCGTCGAAATTCTGACGGATGGTGTCCTCGATGGCGTTGCGGCAGGCGATGTTCGCCTTGTGGCTCTCCCGCCATAGGGGAAGCTCATTCCGCTCGCGGGCTTCAGCAGCGGAATACGGGTAGAGGTAGGTATCATTCATCCCGAGATATCCTCCTTTTCCAACAGACGGCATACACCCTCCAGCTGCACACCGGAATCCTCCAGCATGGTGCGAACATCATCGTCCAGCTCGTCGATGAGCACATCCGCGGCGGTTTTCTCCGCTGCCTGCACGATGACTCTGCCCTCCTCTACAAAGGACTCCAGCGCGGCAGTGGGCGAGATCCCCGCCTCCGCCAGCTGACAGGGTGGAATTTCAAGGCCGGAGCATTGGGGTTTGCGTTCACAGGCACCGCATGCCGTTTCCATCATTCCGGCCTCCATTGCCATCTGGCTTCTCTCCGCCAGACGGGAGATCAGCTGCGGCGTTACGGTGGAAAGCAGAGAAATGGTTTTCAGCAGCTCTGCCACGGTGGGATCTCCCGGCAGCAGCAGAACACAGCCGCTGTCGGTATGGAGGATCAGGTCGCTGACATCTGCAAGGCCGGAGAGCTGCAGCGCGGCGCGGGGAATGGCAAGGGTCTTGTTCGCGGGGTCATGGTTCAAATGGAATTTCATGATGTTTGCCTCCTCTTTTTTTGATTTTTTTAACATTTCAATGGGCACTTTGGCTCGTGGATCATCTCATAGCGGGTATCGCCGTCACCGCCCAGCAGGTTTTCCAAGGAGAGCTGCCAGCAAGCCTTGCGGGGATCATAGTTCGTGATGATGATTTCCTCATATTCACTTCCCGCCCTTTGCGACATACTATTTGGGCGCGAGGTCCGGAAAATAAAGCAGCCATCTTGATAGAGATCGCAAATGTATTCCTGATAGTTATACGAAACAATAAAGTAACCCTCACTCCCGATGAGCACATCGTGAAGCCGCTGGTGATCCTCCAGCGGGAACTCTACCGGATAGCAGCCCTCTGCCATATAGTAGGGCGGATCGCAGTAAAGTACGGCATTCTTCCTGTCATATTGGCGAATCAGCTCCTCAAAGTCCTTATTCTCAATGACAACATTGGCCAGCCTGCGGGAGCACTCCCAAATCAGATGGAAGAAACGGCGGATATCGCAGGGCTTACCGCCGAAGGACTTGGCGCCGCCGCTGAAGCTGTATCGCACCAGCTTGAAGTAATCCGCGGCACGGCGAATATCTCCGCGTGGCGCGCGTTCCAACATGAGGGTGCGGATGGCTTCCGCGTCAGGCGGCTTGAGGTAGACCTCCGTCAGATCCATTTCCTCCTGCAGGTAATCATCCGTGATCTCATCCTTTGAGAAAAATTTATAGAGGACGTTGAAGTCATCCCGTGTGTTCAGCGGCAGGAACCCCAATTCCGCTAAGAGCGCCATGGTACGGTTCTTCACGCAGCAGAAGAGGTTTGTCAGATTTCCGTTGTAGTCATTGTAGACCTCCATACAGCCCCGCTGGATAGGACGGCTTATCGTCACCGTGCCGCTGCCGCCGAACACATCGATGAAGCGCTTATAGTGATCCGGCATCAGCTTGTTGATGATCCACAGCAGCTTGCCCTTACCACCTACCCAGGGGATAAAGCTGTTCAAGCGCTATCACCTCCCTCCAGCGGCAGGGAGAGCTGACCGGTGTCCTCATAGTCCGGCAGGGCTCCGATCATACCACGTGCTGCGGCGGCGATCTTGTTGACGCGGCTTTGAAGCTGAAGGGCAGTGCGGCGAATTTCCTCTGAGGTAGCGGCATAGTAGTATCCGCCCTCAAAGCTGCAAATAGGGATACGCTCAACGCGCAGAGCATTAACCGCCCGACGCAATTCAGAACCGCGCATCCCGAACGCATATTCCAGCTCTCGGCTGGTGACCGCGTTTGCTTCGCCTTTGTGGTATTGGTCAAGATATTCCGCGAGGATTTTGTTGATCGGCACTTTTGCTCCTTTCCGGGGCTGTACTCCTGGAGAAAGGGACAATGCGCGCAAAAAGAAGGGGCCGCTTTCCCCCACCGGGAATACGGCCCCTAAGTGTGATTGTTTTTCTGAATGTTCCGTTCTTACGGAACGGTAATCGCCCCGTGTGCTCCTGTGAAACAAACGCCATCTCCCATATAATTTAAGAACGGATACCGTTCAAAAGGAGATTGCGTATGGATCAGGTTGCATTGGGTAAACGGATCAAGGCCGCTCGCGAGCGAGTCGGCATGACGCAGGAAGATCTTGCTGCCGCTGTGGATTATAGCGTGGATCATGTGAGCGTTGTAGAGCGGGGCGTGAAGCCGCCAAAGCTGGAAAAGCTGGTTGCCATTGCCAACGTGCTCAATGTTGGGACAGACGAGCTTCTTCAGGACAGCTTGAACGCGGCGACGATGCTCCGAGCCACGGAGCTCTCCGAGCGTTTGAAGACACTTTCCCCGGACGGGCAGCGTAAGGTGATGAATGTGCTGGAGGCGTTGATCACCGAATTCCAGTAACACTACGACAGAGGTTTGCTTTTTGCAGACCTCTGTTTTTTTCGACTGCGTTCGACATATTTCCCGTAGACTCCTGTGGTATTGTAGTTCCACGAGAACGATAATCGTTCTAAAAAACAAGGAGTGAACAATATGAAACAAATGAATGTTCGTGCCGAGGCAGCTCTGCTGGAAGTAGCCCGCAGACACCATACCACCGTGGAAGAGGTGCGCAGGGAGATCCGTCTGGCTATGGCGATGGCAATGTGTAGCCCTGACCCTGCTGTGCGGAAAATCTGGGGTGAGATCCCCTGCGATGGAAACGTCCTCACGCCGGAGGATCTCGTCACCTATGCAGCGATGCGATGCCGGGAAGGGGAGTGCTGAAAGTTTCTTGCCCGTTTCACGGGTCAAGGCGGTGTTATTTCATTTTCATCTCCATTTTCTGTGTTTCCTGCATTGGTGACAGCATGGGCTGATAGTCCGCGCGGCGCAGCAGGCCGTAGGGCGAGAGGACGGCGTTGTCCTCCTTGATGATGTCGCAGCCGTAGGTGTAGAGGTTCACATACGGGATCAGCCGAACGGCTTCTTCGCGGTCCATGATGAAACAGAGCTGATCCAGCGCCGCTTCCTGCGGTGAACTGATCTCTGGCGTGAGGATGTAGTCCGCCAGATGCTCCGTTAGGAACAGGGCGGTTTCGATGTCCTGTACCTCGAACTGCTCCAGCAGAGCCTTCAGCTTTGACAGCTCAGATCTCGGAATGTCCCGCGCGGCCTTGGTGAAGGCATTAAATTCCTCCAGCTCCATGGGCAGGTCGGTGAAGTCCGCCGCATAGGGGATGATCCCGTCATAATCAATGACCGTGACGCCCTCCCAGCCCTCCACACCGAGTTGTTCCTGTGCGTCCAGCAGCTCCGCCTCTGCTGCGGGAAGATCCAGTGTCACCGTGCGCGCATCGCCAATGTCGGGATGTAATCCAAGCGTGAGCCGAAAGAGGTATCCCGGCTTTCCCGGCATCGCCTTTTGGACAGGCGGCGCGGTTGTTAGTTCGCCATCCCGCAGCACATACAGACTGTTCACAAAAACGCCGTTTTCACTGCACCGCATCATTCTTCCAATGCCGGCGAAGTCCAGCATCTCGAACACCTCGTTGGATACGCCGTCCAGTTCGGGGACAAAGTCGTTTTCCGCGTAGAAGCGGCCAAGCTGGGCGTCATCCGCGGCATCCACTACATGATAACAGTCGGTCTTTGCGCTGACAGCCAGATCTCTCATATCCTGCATTGTGATGATACCGCCGTTGGTGTTTACTTTTTTCTGCACCTCCATGGAGAACAGTCCCTCAAAGGCGATCCCCTGTACCTCATCCAACGTCGCAAGCCTTGCGGCAAGGTCGTTGAGCTCGTTGAGACTGATATCCAGCTCCTCTAAATGCGGGGCAAGATATTCGAAAGCATAGTAATCGTCGATCTCCATGTACAGTGCTTCGCCATCCTTCAGCCGCACCTTTTCCATCGCGTCCCACAGCTCCCACGGGGAGGCGGGCAGTTCCAGCGTTGCGTAGGCTTCGCTGTTTGGAACGTCCTCTTTTGCCAGATAAACGGCAAACACTTTCTTAGCCAAACTTCATTCCTCCCATTTTCTGCTCATAGTAGCTGGGGTCAGCACCAGGGACGCCCCAGCCGTGCATGCTGC
>OLOU01001583.1_pt1 | contig 15150 bp, 10 predicted proteins | sample 1672101 | NCBI WGS metagenome assembly OLOU01 (sample SAMEA3136645, study PRJEB25190) | human gut metagenome | biome: human gut; feature: human-associated habitat; material: faeces | place: Austria | collected 2013
CTACCCAGAATGAAGGCGGATTCACATATACCATTGCCGGTTCTGAAAGCAATGCAAGTCTGCTTGCCGACGGAGATGAAGTGACAGTAAAAGTGGATGCCGTCAAGGAGGCCGCTCTAGTATTCAAAGAGATTTATTATACAGGAGTGAAAGATTTCTATTTCCGCGACCAGTTCTATGAAATCTACAACAACAGCACGGAAGTAGTTTACGCCGACAGCCTCTGCATCGCCGAAACAGTTTATGCTTCCGCTGACAAATCCATCATCTATGAATGGCCTATCGAAAATGCCGACAAATACGTATTCGTGAAAGTCGTATGGCAGATTCAGGGTGACGGACACAGCTACCCGATAAAACCGGGCGAATCATTTGTAATCTCCCAGTGGGCTACCAACCATAAGGCAGAAAGCCTCTCCAAAGGCGTTTCACCTGTAGATCTGACAGGTGCAGAATTCGAGGCTATAGAGAAAGAATCCACGGCACCTAGCGGATTGGTTCTTACAGACAATCCTGCAATAAACATGAAGAAGGTAATTCAGGCAGGATATTCTATGCCTCAGTGGCTTACTTCCGTATCAGGCTCTCAGTATATAATCTTCAAGCCATCCAAACCGCTCAAGAATGAGGATTTCATCACTGCCACCAATGCGGACTACAACGGAGTAGGAAGAGAGGTTCTCATCAGCGACGTGATCGATGCTGTGCAGACTGTAAGTGATGAAACAGGTATGAACGTACTCGGTCTTCCTAAAGTTCTTGATGCAGGAGCGATATGGTGCTCAGGACTGTATGTCGGCGAAAGTATCGCAAGGAAGATCAAGGAAACCCGTCCTGACGGAACAAACGTTTATCAGGATTCCAACAACACCACCAATGACTTCGAGGTCAAGAAGGACCCTCAGGTCAGAAGATATGGTGCCAAGGTGCCTTCATGGAACACTTGGATAAACAAGTAAAATCGACAAGTTCGAAATGAAGAGAATTATAGCAATATCCGTAATGCTCGTCAGTCTAGGTGCAGTTGCAGCCCGGGCTGCCGAGCCTTCGGAAATCCACAGAAATACAGTCCTGAAGGAGACTGCCATAAGGAATTCCCTGTGGTACGGAAGTTCTTCTGCGGCAGGCCTCTCATTCAAGCCTTACCGGTTGTTCAGCACGCTTGACCTCAGTTATGACGGAGGCTTCGGCGAGTACCGTAAAATCGGCTCAGGCGAAAAAAAATCGGAGATTTCCGTGGGCACGTCAGGAGCCGCTTACATAGGCAAGTTCCTGGCAACGGGCGGATTCTCTTTCAGAAACATCTTCGAACACGACGCCCTCTACAACGTACTCATGTACGAACTGGAGGACAACATGCCATATTACCCGGTCGATGACAAATCCAGCGGATGGAACAGACAGGAATATCTGCTCAACGCCGGATTGTCATCACCTGTATTGTGGGACAGGGTCTCTTTCGGTGTAAAAGTGGACTACACGACCAAGGTCGGAGCCAAACAACTTGACCCGAGAGGAGAGACATACAAGTATAGCGTAACTGTAAAACCGTCAGTCGCTGTACTTCTCGGCCAAAGCCTGCTGGGCCTCAGCGGCACATATACCAATGGTTTTGAGCGCGGAACAGTATCCAACAACAATCCTTGGGAAGATCCTAAGGTATGGCAGCACCGCGGCCTGGGAGAAAGCACCCAGAACAAGGTGGGCGGAAACGACGGCATGAAGACACATATCTACCGCACAAACAGGTACGGTGGAGCGCTTCAGTATTCTTTGGGCGAGATTCTGTTCATCGAGGCCGGATTCGGACACCGCACCACTCTCGGAAGGGAAAATCCGAAACTGCCCAAGAGACTCGGGTCCATAAAGGAGAATGACATAACTTTCGACGCTGCCTGGTTCTTCGGCAAAGACAAATCCAACAAGCTGGCTCTCAATGTATTGTACAGCGCCACTGACGGCATTGAATATGTTCAGAAACTGAACACTACAGCCTATCAGCAGGAATGGATGGTCCTGAATGAAAACGAGATGACCACCTTCACCGGAATCAACGCATCTGTCGGATACGACCATCTTTTCGGGGCTTCCGATCCTGAGGGATACAGCTGGAGAGTCGGTGGAGAAGCCTGGCTCGAGATGTTCAACCAGAGCTATCTCTCGCCGGCATCCACATCAGATGCCATGAGGATATATGGCGGAGTCCAGGCCGACAGGCATTTCAAGATGAGGAAGTCATCTCTGCTTGTAGGGCTTCATGCCGGCTACGCATTGGGATTGGGTGACGGATATACCTGCCTGAGCGGCAAAGTCTATCCTGCGCCTGTAGCAATGATGAAGGACCAGAGTGACTGGCTCAATGCAAGTTACATAAAGGCCGGCGGCAGAATAGACTGGACGGTTTCTTCAGGAAGGAGAGTAAACTGGGTATTGGGCGGGAAAGCCTCATACATAGGTGCTTCTGAACTGGACAAGGACAGAATCATCTGCTCGGCGACATTCGGAATACTGTTCTGAAGACGGATGTTCCGAAATCACTGATAACCAAACAATAGGATTCATTTTTTATAGGGTTTAGATGTCATACAAAACAATATTGGCGGCATTGGCCGTCTTTACAGCGGCATCAGCAGCCGCCCAGACACATTCTTTCGCGATTGTCACTGACCCTCAGACATTTGACAGCTGCAATGCTGCGATAGAAACATATCGCTCGGCAGTCTGCACAGATGGGCTTGACGCGTTCGTGGTATCCAGGAACTGGACAGATCCTGACGAGCTGAAAGACAGTCTGATGTTATATCACAGGACCAGGGCTCTGGAAGGGGCAGTCTTTGTCGGGGATGTCCCGATTGCAATGATCCGAGGTGCCCAGCATCTCACATCCGCCTTCAAGATGGATGAATCATTGCCCATGAGAGACTCTTCCGTTCCTTCCGACAGGTTCTATGACGACTTCGACCTGAAGTTTGATTTTCTCGGGCGCGACAGCGTGGAGAAGAACTTTTTCTACTACAATCTGAAGGCAGAGTCACCCCAGCACATCTGCTGTGACATCTATACCGGACGCATAAAATCATCTGAAAAGAGAGGCGACAAATATGGCGAGATTTCACGCTATCTGCTTAAAGCCGCTGCCGCAAAATCACAGGAAAACGCTCTTGACCACCTGATGTCATATTGCGGAAGCGGTTCATTCTCAAACAGTCTCGCGGCGTGGAAAGACGAGACCATAACCCTGAAGGAACAGATGCCGGCCGCATTTGAAAACGGCTCTGACGGCGCGAAGTTCCTGATCTTCGCAATGTATCCTAACATAAAGAAGACTCTTCTTGGTGAAATCTCACGTGACGACCTCGACCTCGCTCTTTTCCATGAGCACGGAGTCCCTGAAAGACAGTACGTTACAGAAACACCTCATCCAAACGAGACCGATTCATACTATTACGATGCCAAATACCGCATGCGGCAGCGGATCAGGACGGCAGTCAGCAGGGGCAAGGACGCAGAAAGCGTAATAGACGACATTGTCAAGAAATATGGCATCAGCCGCGATTGGGTTGAAGACTGGGATGATCCGAAAAACGAGGCGGAGGATTCGCTTTATGATGCTTCCACCGGCATTATGCTGAATGACATTGCGGCAGCGGAACCGAACGTGAGAGTGACCATTTTCGACGCCTGCTACAATGGAGATTTCCGGGAGGACGACTGCATCGCATCACGTTATATCCTGTCCGGGGGCAATGCTCTTGTCGGCATCGGAAACTCGGTCAATGTCCTTCAGGACAAGTCTTCATCCGACCTTCTGGGAATGCTCTCCGAGGGTTACAGCGTAGGTCAATGGATGCAGCAGGTCAATATCTTGGAATCGCACATTCTCGGTGACCCGACCTTCCATTTCACCGCGTCAGGGAAAGCGGTCCGCCCGGATTTGCACAACACCGACTGCCGGTATTGGCTGAAATTCACATCCGCGAAATATCCGTGCGATATCAGAGGGCTTGCATTGCACAAGCTCTACACATTGAATTACAATGACTTGTCTCCCCTTCTCCTGAAAACTTGGAAGGAAAGTGACGAATATATGCTCCGCCTGCAATGCCTCCATCTTCTGGAACATTACATTGACGGAAATTATGAGAAGGTCCTGAAAGAGGGAGCTGATGATCCTTATGAGTTTATCCGCCGCAAGTCCACCTATTTCATGGGAAAGGTCGGCACTCCGGAAATGGCTGACGCTCTTGCAGACCTCTACATGCGCGATTACAATTCGCTTCGCGTGGCCCATAACGTGGGATTTGTCTGCGCGCATTTCCCTGACAGTCTTTTCCTTAGGGAATTCGAAAAGAAATTTGCCGAGGCGGACTGGATTTATGACCATGAACGTTTCCACAAGAAGGCCATGGACTGTTTCAGACAGTCATTCTCCATAGAAGCATCCACTGGCAAGGCTCTCACAGACAAGACCAACAAATACCGCAAATTCTACATCAGCGGTATGCGCAACCAGCCTTATCCGCAGTATGCTGAAAGCCTGCTTGCGATTGTACGCGATCCAAATGAAGTCGAGAAGGCTCGTGTCCAATGCGCTGAGGTCCTCGGCTGGTACATCAGGGCATGGAACCGGAAAGAGATTGTGGACGGAATCGACGCGTACCTGAAATCTGGCGAAGAGATGCCGGAAGCATTGAGGAATGAACTTGTCAAGACCAGGAACCGTCTTGAAGATTATTTGAGATAGGGCAACTGAACATAGAATTATGAGAAATAATCTGATAAAACAATTTTTAGGGGCGGTTGTTTTCTGCGGCATTTCGCTGTCCGCAGCGGCACAGGCCAATGTCGAGAAATTCAGTGTGAAGTCACCTACGGCATTCGCCATCATAACCGACAGCGTGACGCTTTCCAAGTGCTCAGAAGAATTCCATGCCTACAAGCAGGCTCTTGAGGATGAGGGTCTCGGGACATATATAATCAGTGCTGACTGGAAAAGTCCGGAAGAAGTAAAAGCAGAGATTCTCGCGCTTGCCGGGAAGAAGCCGAGACTCGAAGGTGTGGTGCTTGCCGGTGATGTGCCGATCGTCAAAGTGCGTCAGGGCCAGCATCTTACCACTGCATTCAAGATGAACGAGGAAGTCTGGCCAATGGAAGAATCATCTGTGGCATCAGACAGGTTCTATGATGATTTCGACCTGAGTTTCGACTTCATCTGTCGTGACACCGTGGAAACCGACGTATTCTATTACAGGCTTTCAGAAAAAGGGGCACAGCATCTGCGTCCGGACATCTATTCTGCCAGAATGAAAGTGCCGGCAGTGATGAAAGGTGACAAATATGAGATCATGCGCAAGTATCTCCGCAAGGTGGCGGATGCACACAGGCAGGACAATGTCCTGGACGACCTCACTTTCTTCGCCGGTCACGGATACAATTCGGACTGCCTTACGATCTGGCGCCAGAAACCAGTCGTATTCAGGGGGTATTTTCCATACGCCTTCAGTCAGGCTTCCCATAACCGTTTCCTGAATTTCCGTGAAGACAGGCAAATGAAGTGGAATCTCTTGAGCGAGGTGGCCCGCAAGGACGTGGACCTGTTCGTTTTCAGCGAGCACGGAGCACCTGACACTCAGTACATCAACGAGAGCAAGGTGGCTGATGACCTGGATGAGGATATGGACTATCTGAGACGTTCACTCGCTGAAGCATACAGATATTATCAGGGAAAAGGCCAGGGTGAAGGCTTCATGAAAGAAGCCATTGAGAAGGAATACAAACTTTCCCGCAAGGATTTTTCCGACTCTGCCATGGCGGCCTATGCGGCTGCTGATTCTCTGGAATTCGCTCTTGCCAACATCAGTCTGGATGATATAATGAAAGGACACAGCAATGCGAAGATGATTGTCTTCAATGCCTGCTACAACGGTTCCTTCCACAACAGGGAGGGGTATGTCGCAGGATGTCATGTGTTCGGAGACGGCGAATGTATTGTCGCCCAAGGGAATACGGTCAATGTTCTTCAGGACAAATGGGAAGACAAGCTGATGGGCTACCTTTCTGTCGGGGAGCGTGTCGGAATGTGGCAGAAAGAGGTCCCGTATCTGGAGTCTCATCTTATCGGCGACCCGACCTTCAGATTCACGCCTCATGACAATGCCGAGGCGAAACTGCGTGACAGGCTGCACAACTACCTGATTTTCAACGAGTCAAAGCCTTCCGTCTGGGAAAAGTACACACATTCTGAAAATCCTCTGCTGAGATGTGCCGGCATCACCCATTTGGGTTATATCGATGCCAAGGCAGCACACAAACGCGCAGCGGAAATGTTCGGCGACCCGTCATGGACTGTACGCATCCATGCTTTCAACACATTGGCAACCAATCCTGACGCTGATTTCCCGACCTACGTCAGAAAGGGTCTGGACGATATCTATGAAGTTGTCGCCAGAAGCTCCGTAAAAATGGCTGCTGCACTTGGAGACACCACGCTTATTTCTGATGTAAAGGCCTTCAAGAAGGCTCATCCTGAAATGGTGAGGGCATCGGGATATGCAGCAGATGATGCAGTAGCATTGCTCTCAGGCACAGGACATTACGGCAAGAGTGCAGAGGGGGCGGCTGACAAGGGAAAACCGGCAAAGAAGAGAGTGAACGATATCAGGACATTCAGAAACGGCAGAAGCATTTATGCTGTCGAGCCGCTTCTCCACATTGTCGGAGACGCTTCCGACGACCTGTATGTGCGTACGGTGGCCTGTGAGACGCTCGGATGGTATGAGCAGTCCGTCCGCCGCAGTGAAATCGTCGAATCACTTTCCGGCATTCTTGAGCATGACGCTGATACACCTCAGCAGCTCAAAGCAGAAATCAAGAAGACAATCAAAAGATTATCATGGCAATAGCATCTATTCGTAAGAAATTCATCATGGCAGCGGTGACCTTGTTTTTCGGGGCCACCGCAGTGGGATTGCAGGCGCAGGAGACCATGCCAGACGGGATTGACAACTCGAAATTGAAATATTTCCCGCCGCTTATCAATCAGATCGGCGGCTCCTGCGCGCAAGCTTCATATATCGGGTACATGTTCACATATGAGATGAACCGTCTTCTGGACAGGGATGCGTCCGCCAGCAAGGACAACCAGTTCAGCTATCTGTACACCTGGAACTTTATAAATGGTGGTCAGGACGAGGGCTCTCTCGGTACGGAAGGACTCCAGATAGCATTTGAGGGCGGCATTGCCACGGAAGCGGATTTCCCGTCGCAATATTCGAGCTATCAGTTCAAGTGGACTACAGGGTATGAAAGTTATCTGAAAGCGCTTCATTACAGGGTGAGCAAGATCCGCACGTTCGAGGTTATAGACCGTGCCGGTATCGATGAAGTCCGCCGCTATCTGTGGAATCGCGGAGAACCGGGAAAACCTGGCGGCATAGTGACATTCTCCTCACGCTCAAGCGGATGGAAGATCAACACCAACTATACCGGACCGTCCGTCACCGGGTACAAGGCGCTGCTTACTCAGCTTGCACCTGACGGAGCACATGCCATGACGATCGTGGGCTACGATGACCTCGTGGAATTCACGGCCCCTGACGGAACTCTTACCAAGGGCGCGTTCATCGTCTGCAATACATGGGGAGAAAATCATTTCGCTCATGACAGAGGACGTTACTATCTGCCGTATTATTTCTGGGAGCAGAGTGACAGGACGAACAGCGAACTGAGCCGCGACATGTGCGGGACTGATGTGGAATACCGTGAACCAAAGGTAGTGTTCCGCGTGAAACTGAACTACACGTCCAGGAATGACCTTTCCTTCAGAATCGGCGTTTCCAACAAGGCTTCGGACAATATGCCTGTCCATGATTATCTTGTGCCGATTGCCAATTACCAGGGCGGAGATTATCCGATGCAGGGGAGCAGCGGCAGTTCGGAAATCGAGTTCGCTTTCGATTTCAGTTCTTATGTCCAGAATATCCATGACTCCGAGGAACCGAAGTTCTTCCTGACGGTTAACCGGAACAAGCGGGGCAGAGAACTGGGAAGCGGAAAGATGCTTGCATTCTCCGTATATGACTATCGTGAAGATGCTTCATCTCCAAAGGTTTACGTTTGCAAGGACATCGCCGGCAAGGAGATCAAGAGCGGCGAAAACATGTTCAGCATTGAAACTGTAGCAGCGAAGACCACTTCCTACTCGAAGGTCAAATGGCTGAATTCTTCCGGCCAGCCGGCTGCAGCGCCACTCGTATTGAGGACCGCCGACGGCAAGTATGTGAAGATGAGATTCTCCGACTACAATCGTCAGGACGGCACCATCAAGCTCAAATATGTTTATGCTCCGGACGGAAGTCTTAAACTTGAATAGAAATGAAAAAGACAGTTATAATATTGTTCATACTCGCGACATGTCTGTGCAGCGCATGTAAACAGGGCGAAGGCAAAGTGCCGGCTATCTCGACAGAAGTGACCATCCACGGTCTTGAGGACGGCAAATGGGTATATTTCTCGATCAAGGACGGTGATACGGTAGGCTCCAGCACCTTCCTGTCCGAGGAAGAGGACAAGGCGTGGGCGGAGCGTACTGATTGGGACTTCGCCATCTGCGGTGATTACATCAAGACCAACAGCGGAACGTCAGGAAACGGCAAAGGCGGCATCCTCCGTGATGAAACGCATAATTTCCAGACCTTGAAAGACGCCCCGACTGAGGGATACCTCATTGACAGCGAAGGAATCGTCAAATAGGCGTCTCTACTGAAGAGAGATAGTATTCACTGACGAGACTTCGATATCCGTACGAACGCAGTTGTCCGTATCGCAGCCGGTAGTTCGCACCATTGTGCTTGGAAAACATTTTAACACGCACGAGAGACACGGCAGACACGGAAACCACGGCCTTAGAGTAACCATGGAGACGCTTACCGCATCCCGCCCCGCTTTTTAAGGATTACAAGCCGCCGGAACAAGGAAATTGCCAGATAGACCGTCACCGGCTGGACGATGAACCACAGCACGGGGCTGTAACACATAGAATCCACACAGAAAGTCCATCGTGGAGACAACAACCTGATGGCTGAAACAATAAAGGTATAGATACATGGCACGGCGACCACACCTATGAACCAGCTACGGCTTCCCAGATTCTGTGCAATGCGGGAGAAACTGAACTGCACCACGAAATAAGCGACGATTATCACCATCAACGGTTCCGCAATCATTGATATTGTGGCAAGCATCTCTTGCATATCCTCATGTTCAGGCATCAGCGGACCCTTTTGTAAACGCTGCATTGCGACAGCGAGTGTCGTATAACAGAAGGCAGAAAGCGCGACCATGATGAGTGAAATCCAGCCTTTGTTCCGGGAGGAATTCTCCAGCGCCATTGGAGGAACCAGATACCCGATTCCGGTCATTGCAAGATACAGGAAGACAATGAAGCGCCAGCCTTCGTCCGGACACAGATATCTACAAATGCAGAACATTGACATACCCGCGACCAACAGCTGTATCCACCACTTCGGCTCCGGCTTCCAAGCCCTCAGCAGCACCCCAAGCCAGCAATAAAGCAGAGGATAACACAGTCCCGCCATTGCCCAGAATCCCGGAATTACGGACGGCTCGTTCCAACAGGACATCTTCCCGACCAGATTATTCACCATCAATATGGCACACATTGCCCCGCAAACAATCAGGGACGCATTTTTGTACTGTTTCATATCGTTCATTTTTTTATCAGTTTTCAAGGGCGTTATACAGTTTTGTCCGCAATTGCCGACAATGTGAACTCGCAGCGTTTCCCGTCATAGAACGTATCCAGGACTTGCGCGAAGATGTCGTCAGGATTGAGATAAAACATTTTCTTCCAATTGAATTTCTCAGGCTGCCGGCCGTTCCCATAAACCTTGTCGTATAGTCGGAAATGCGGCACGGGAGTCAGTATCGTGTAATGCATATACTCGTGCAGTTTCCATTTGAATTGTTTGATTTTACCGAATCAAGTTTATTCGTTTGATTCAAAGTGGGTTATCCGGTCATTTATCAAAGATAGACTTCACTCCATTAATGACAGTTTTGCCGATCTTCTTTTCAATCCCCTGTTTCGTAGTGGGGATTCCTGTCGCTGTTGCAATTTTCCGCTTAAGCACATCAATGCCAAGCGCCCTTCTTGGCGAAAAAGATGGCCAATTTCATTGTACTGTTTGTTGTATTGGTTTTTATTCATATTTTTGCAGTTATAACTATCACTTACGTGAAGATAACAGGCTGAATAGTAACATAACTATCAATATAATGATAGTTAAATAAAGAAAGAACAATGGCTGATTTATATGAATATTCGACTCCGGAAATTGTCAGATTGATGGGTACACGCTTCAAGGATTACAGGATGCGCTGCGGACTCACCCAAAAAGATATATCGGAGCAGTCCGGCATCGGATTGACCACCATCCACAAATTCGAGAGCGGAGTGGCGGACAACCTGACACTGTCGACGTTCATCCTCCTGATGAAAGCCATAGGCCAGATCAATGCCATGGACAACCTTCTTCCGGAACTTCCCGAGTCGCCATATCTGATACGTAAAAATGAGAAAAAAGCACAACGCATCCGCCATTCAAAATAATACAGGAATATGCTGAAAACATTGAAAGTGATACTCTGGGATGAGGAAATAGGCAGGCTGTCTTGGGACGACCGGCGGCGCCTGGCATATTTTACATACAATCCGGAATTCGTCAAGAGAGGCCTGAACATATCACCGATTTCAGCGCCCCTTGACAGCGCAGGGGCATTGACACCGATATGGGGCGAAAGCGAAAAGATCTATCAGAAGCTTCCGGCATTTGTCGCAGATTCCTTACCCGATGCCTGGGGCAATCAGTTGTTCGAGCTATGGCGCCAGCAGAACCGGCTTTCAGGTGCGGACATCAATCCGCTTGACAAACTGGCGTTTATAGGCAGACGCGGGATGGGAGCATTGGAATTCCTGCCGGAAGTGCCGCTTGAGCGGAAATCAGACAAGATTGACATAAAATCATTGGCCGACTTGGCCGAGCGCATCTTTGCGGACAGGGAGAACGCCAGAATCCTTCCGGAAGAATCCATCACCATGCAGTCCTTATTGACAGTAGGGACTTCCGCAGGAGGGCGGCAGCCGAAGGCAATCATTGCCATCAACCGGAAGACAGGAGAAATCCGCAGCGGACAGATTTCCGGAATGGAGGATTTCGGCTACCACCTGCTGAAGTTCGGGAATTCCGAGTACAGTTCAGCGGAATTGGAAATGACTTATTATGAGTTGGCCGGAATGGCCGGCATCCGCATGATGCCTTCGGAGTTGTATTCTGCAGAGGGAAACAATCATTTCCTGACCGAACGCTTCGATCGCGACGGGAGCAAGAAGGTACACACACAGACATTGGCAGCGATAAACCCAGATGCCGACAGTTATGAGCAGTTGATAGCGACTTGTCGCAAGCTACACCTTCCGGAGGCCGATTGCCAAGAGGTTTTCCGCAGAATGGTGTTCAATGTCCTTGCGAACAACACTGACGACCACAACAAGAATTTCTCATTCACAATGACTGAAGACGGCTCGTGGAGATTATCTCCGGCATACGACATCACATACGTCATAAACAGGGGCGGATATCTGCCGAATGAGGAGCATTGTATGTTTATACGCGCGAAACTTAGCGGTTTCACCCGTGGAGACATCATTGATTTCGCCCGCGACAACGGCATCCGCAGGCCCGATGCCGTCATTCGCGATGTCGTATCTTCACTAAAAAACTTCCGAACCTTAGCATTGAAAAATGGCGTAGCGGAAGAATGGATCGGTCGTGTCGAAAGTACGATTGTTGAGCATTTGAGAGCATGGGGCGAGTGGGATGAAGATGGGAAGCGCGCTCCCGTCATAATCAACGGGCATGAGCTCAAGGACATTCGACTGGAAGAGACCTACAAAGGCAACTATCATTTGTATGCCGTAATTGACGGATGCGAGCGCAAGTTTGTCATCAGCAAGAACAAAGAGGAGTTCTCTCTGATAAAGAAAGCAGGCGTCTCAAACATTACCGACGAACAACTGAGGATGATGGCTTGCAAGTATTTCAAGTTGTGAGTTTTTGATGTTTCATGTGACATTTTGCCAAAGTCTTTAGTCTTAATGTTGAGCAGGAGTGCGAAAGTCGATGACCGTCCACTTGGATGGAAAACCAGACAAGACAGCGACAGCTGAGACATCAAAAAATCCACAAGAGTCAGAGGTGATTCCATTTTTGCGAAGCAAATATGATGGAACATAAGCAGAGAAATCATGCTCAGTCACAAATCCATAAAGACCATTCTTTCCCAACGAGACTTTAAGACGGCCAGACGTTATTTCTTTTTTGAGGCCATAATTATCTCCCGTATTGTCCTCAGACATAGTAATCACCTTCCACGATACATTTCCAGTCTCTTTGTGTACTTTTCGCATATACTTCAGGAGAAGGATGTCTCCGACATTCGGTCTAAGTTCTGTATCCCTGTAATACACTATTGACGTTTTTCCGGACAATGATATAACATGGAAAAGTTGCTTATTTTCATTGACGTTATCAACAATGGCATGTTCAATCGGCAAATCCGAATAAACAAATTCAAGAGATTTAGGCAAATAGCACCTATATAACTCAGTATTATCACGATTAGGATTCCCCAGCGGAACCCCCAACGTTTCCAGTTTAGACATGAGTTCATTATACTTCGCATTGGGATTCCACTGACGGGATTCATAAAGTTTATGATATTTGCCCAATTCAATAGCAGCAGCCTCTGGCCTTTCGAGTTTTAAAAAAGTATCGGCCATTGCGAGACGCACATTGCCAAGAAACTCATCTTTATTTTTTAAGGTAAGAGCCTTTGACAGAAGCCCGGCCCGAATAGCCATATCAGACTCGCAACATGCAGCCTCATACCAAAGATAGTATTCAGGATTCGGCATTTTCAATTGCTGGCGATAAATTTGAGATGCCGCCGGTTTATTCCCAGACAATATATATAAAATAGCTCTTTGACGCAAAGACCACCTATCATCCTCTAGAGCAAACTTATCAAAAACATTTGAAAGCCACTCTATATCAGTACTATCTTTAGTGCGTTTAACATCTGAAAGGCATAACGACATCGCTTTCGCGGCCAAAGACCGAAAAGTAACATTTCTGCCATTAATTTCTTTAGTCTCTGTCTTAAGATCCTCACTTCTCAGATTATCAGGATCCCACTTTTTAAAGAATTGCAAAAAATCAAACTGTTCATGTTCTTTATATGAAAGATAGTTTTCCACAATCATGAGGATTTGAGAATGAAGCAAAGATGGCCGCTCTACAGGAAGAGACAAATACGCTGTCAGAATTTCATTCATTTCCGAAACAGGTATGGAAGTCAATTCTTTTTTCAGATACCTGTAAATAATCCAGCCATACGAGGTAGCATTACTGATAGATAAATCTGACGACGGCAATGATTTTGCTCGATCATAGGCCTCCCTTTCATTTCCCGCTTTGCTCATTCGTTCCAATTCACCCCAGACAGATAATCGTTGCCGATAAAAATCTATCTGCGAAACAAGAATATCCGCATACATATCTCCACCTTTCATTCCGAGAGAATCCAAAAGTCGAAACCTCTCTTTTGCAGATACGATATCGTTATCTTCAATATTCTTCTTGCATAACGAAACCAATACCCAAGCCAATGCCTTCTTCACATCTTCATCCGACTCATATTGACCATATAACTCATATGCAAGATTATAGGCCTCTTCCAACTGCCCCGATTTTCGCAATTGATATATTTCACTTACTTTTTGCATACTCTTCAATCTTATTTAAGAGGGTCACCAATTTCAAATCATTTTGACCTGAAGTTGAATGAGGGATCACACTCGTTACAATGCCCTTCGAATTTATAAAAACATCCAAATATGATTTGCCATCAGTTTCCAAACAGTACACCACCTTATATGATTCAGCGTACTCTTGCACATTCACAATCGTCACGTTAACACTCTCACATGCACTCTGAACCAATTCATACACGGGCAACATTTCAGTTGAAGGTGAGTACTTTTCTATAATCCTTCCACTTGGTTCAGAATTGAGCAGTTCCAAAACCATGTCGATTTCCGGACCGTTAGATACCGACGTAAACGGCCTGAATATCTGCGACTTATTGTATATCGCATCAAAGCTGTAGTCTCCCCCAGGGCAATGAATCAAATAAATTTCACGATATGGCTTACTTTTAACCTCGCTTATCGTAAATTCCGTGCCCGCCAAACGGTTTTCCACATCTTCACGTTTCTCAGCCAAAGTCATAGGTCGATTCAGAATCCTTTCCGACATTTTAGGATAGCCGTTGGTTTTAATTACAGACTTGATTTCAAGTTGAGAAAACTTATTTTTTCGAGGTGTTCCTATCATGTACAATCTGGTCCTCGCTCTCGTAATGACCGTATAATCCCATCTAAGCGTTGATGTATCAAGTCCACGTCGTCCATCAAAATCGACAAAGACCGTTCCCCACTCTCCTCCTTGAGATTTATGACCAGTCACCGCATAACCATATTTCACTCTAACAGCTGTATAATACTCATCACGCATCAATGCTTCATTAAATTCTTCCGACCCTGGTTTAAGTTTACTATGCCTAATTACAAAATCCACATACATAGCGCGATTAATCAGATTTTGCTGCAAAACATATTCATCAGTCAAAAGTGATGCAAACAACATCGTCTCTAATCTCTCTCCGTTATCAAGCAATAGTTTCACAAGATAGAAACGCAATTCAATTATGTGTTCTTTAACACCTGAAGCCCCATTCTCCCGCAACGTAATATGACGAGATTCACATGGAGAACAGACCTCTTCAACTTTCGCAAAATCACCATTCATCAATTCAACCCCAACATGGCTATAATTATTCTGGACTATCATCAGTCTTTCACCATTGACAACTTCCGGGGCATTCTCTCCATAAAGGATTTTCCTGGCACCGACGTTATATTCAGCAACTTTTTTATTTGAATACGCGATGAAAATCACGCTCTTTCCCATAAAGTAGGGACTGTCGTGAAATAGCCAAAAAGTTTTAGAC
>OLOU01001594.1_pt1 | contig 15099 bp, 18 predicted proteins | sample 1672101 | NCBI WGS metagenome assembly OLOU01 (sample SAMEA3136645, study PRJEB25190) | human gut metagenome | biome: human gut; feature: human-associated habitat; material: faeces | place: Austria | collected 2013
TCAGCTTCCGAAACTTCCATATTATAAAACGAAAGATCACATTCTGGCAATTTCTCCGCTTTAGTTATTTGAGCATCAACAAAAAAAGTGAAGACAAAAATAATTAATATTAAAAATATTTTTGGATATTTAGTTTTCATATATTCACCTCATTACATATACACTTTTCGGTACTACTATATATACATAATAACATTTTTTTTAAAATAAAAAAAGTATATTTGATATACTTTTTCTGTTTTAAATTACTTTTTAAACATTTTGTTGATACAATTGTTTAATCAAGATCTAAGGAAATTTCGGCTTTTCTATTATCCCAACATGCTTTCCAACCTTCAGTTCCAATTAACCCAAGTAAAATAGAAACCATAGCAGGAATCAAAAATACAATAACTGCTGAAATGATACGTCTTACAAGTGTTTTTTGATTTTTCTTAATATCATCTTCCTTACCAGCAACAACAGACTTAACCAAATCAATCGTTCCCCACAATATTAATAAAACTGGAACAACCCATTTAATAATTGTTAATGCAAAATACATAATATTTACAAGTGTTTGTAAAGAACCACCGTTTTTTCCGCATAAACTTTTTGCTTCTGTATTAGCTAAAATTAAAAAATTATACATTTCATCTCTTCCTTTCAACATATTATACATTAATAATATATTATCAATTAAATTTTGTCAATATCAATCTTGCTTGATTGATAATTCTAGTTCTTTATCACATATGGTTTATTTAACGTGCCAGAACCATTTAAAACCATTGATTTTTTTGTTAAAAATATAACTGGCTGAATGTTATTATTTGTCGAAGCTCTTTTTACATCTATCTCACCATCTAAAACATAAACTTCGTATGTATTTTCTGAATTGGTGGTTAAAAGCCAAGTATTTATTTCATCTGATGATAAATAATTTCTATTGGTACATTCTGGTGAATTATAATTAGTGCACTTCTCATCTAAACTAGATCTCACATAATCACTCACTTGCAATAAACCAACTTTTTCGTTTTCTTTCGTTGTTGCACACTCTACGTTTCTATCATATAAACTATTATATGATAGTTTACCTATACAAATATTCTTTGATATAATATATGACTTTTCTTTTGTATCAAAATTGCTTTCATAAAAATTCTTCAGGCTTTTTCTTATGTCAGAGTGAAAATAATCGGTTGTATCACCATAATATCTCTGTGATGTTGAATTGTATTTAGAATCCCATACATCAGTATACCTTTCCTCATTATTAACCGATAATAATTCAATATTACCATCCAAGTCTAACGATACTATTCTCCATAACTGGTTATTAAATGATACATAGTTTTTTACATCATCACCACGGTAAACATATTCGCCACCCATTTCATAAACACCATTTCCATATTCATCTTGTTTAGACGATTTAACAATGTCCGTTAAATATTTTGGCTCATAATTACCTTTACATACTAAAAATGGTGTATAAGAATACTCTTTTCCTACTTTAGTTACTTCTACATATCCAGAGCAATCTTGATCCTTATTATTTGGATCTTTTACTTCTTTTAATAATTCTGATTCTATTAATGTTGATATTGTAACTTTAACCGTTCCATTTTCTTCTTTAGGTAAGTTCTTCTTGTGAGAAGCATAATAATTTTTAGCTGCATTAACCATTTTCTGTTCTATTTTATCATAGCTACCAGAACTATTAGAGCAAGCGTTAATAATTATTAACAATATAATAACTACTACTATTCCTCCCAAAAGATAGTATGATTTATCTTTTATGTATTCTATTATATTTTTCATATCCACTCTCCCTCATTAATTTAATTATAACGATTTAATGAAAAAAAGTAAACTATCTGTTTACAAGTAGTTTACTTATTGTATCTTCTTTTTTCTTTCTGTAACTTCTTTTTAATATTTCTTTTTGTTTTTTATTAAAGAAAAAGTCTAATAATAAATAATTTTTAGGTAATGACTTTTTCTTCATTATATTTTTTTCTACATATTCACACATAAATAATTTGCATGATATATTTGGATTAGTACATCTTTTATCTTTAAATAATTTACAAAATCCCTCATTTCTAAAATAGCAACACCCATTTTCTTTATGAACTGATTTACCTAGTCTATTTGCAATACATTTATCATTTTTAAAATCACATAAAACGCATACATTATTATCTAGGTATTTGCACATATAATCATATATGAACTCATACCTCTTTTTTACTTCTTTTTCGTTAAATGCTTTTATAAATGCTTCTTCTAATTCGTTTATTGGATCTGTTTCTATTATAGCATCCTTATTGTCAATGTATTTTTTGAACTTTTTATATTTGTTTTTTCTATCTTTTTCTTCTATTATCATATAAATACTCCTAATATGAATATATATAAAATATTTAATAAAGTCAATTATGATATTTTTTATTAGACAAATATAGACACAAAACGACTAATACAAAACATTTTTATTGTTAAATAAAAAAATAAGTGATAAAATTATTACAGGTGATTTTTATGAAAAGAATTTTTAAAAGTATAGTACTTATATTTACGCTAGTAATATTATTAACAGGATGTACATCAAGTGATAAATACATGAAAGAAATATCCCTTGATGATTTTAAAGAGAAAATGGCTAATAAAGAGACTTTTGCTCTTTATGTTGGTAATGAACTGCTCACACTGCATATCTTACTTACCTACTTTAAAAAGTGTTTTAAAAGAATATAAAATAACTATATATCACTTAGATAATAGCAAATTGAGTAAAAAGGAATACAACGAATTTAATGAATACATAAGTATATCTGGTACTCCTACAATTGCATTTATAACAAATGGTGAAGAAGAGACAACCTTAAACAGAATAGTTGGAGAAACAAGTAAGGAAGATACCATAGAAAGATTTAAAACTAATGGTTACATTAAGTAGAAACAAAATATGTTTCTACTTTTTTAATGTAAAAGAAAAAGAAGCATATCTACTTCTTTACTCCTCCAAATCTTCTGTCTCTTTTATTAAATGAATCAATTGCTTTATCTAGTTCTTTTTCATCAAAATCAGGCCATAAAACGTCTGTAAAATAAAGCTCTGCATACGCCATTTGCCATAACATAAAGTTACTTATTCTAAATTCACCACTAGTTCTTATCATTAAATCTATTGGTGGTAAATCATTAAATAAATAACTATTATACATATCTTTATTTATATCATCAATTTTTATTTTACCTTCTTTTACATCACTTACTATTTTTTTAGTAGCTTCTACTATTTCATCTTGACCACCATAATTTAAACAGATGTTAAATACTCCGTTTTTATTATTTTTAGTTTCTTCAGTCATCTTTTCCATTTCTTTTAATACCTTATCATTAAGTTTTGTTTTAAGACCTGAAAAAACTATTTTAACGCCTTTTTCTTTTATCGATTTAAAGTTATCCTTAAATACTTTTATAAATAAATCCATTAAGTAATCTACTTCTTCTTTATCTCTTTTCCAGTTTTCTGTTGAAAAAGCAAAAACACTTAATACTTTTATTTTTTTATCATAAACATACTCAGATATCTTTTTTAGGACTTTAGCACCCATTTGATGTCCTTTAGTACGTTTTAATCCTCTTTTTTGAGCCCATCTTCCATTACCATCCATTATAATTGCAACGTGATTAGGAATCTTATAATCCATTTTATTACCTCCAAACGACTATTTAGAGTATAACATAAATATCAAATAATTGGTATAGTTGCTATTACTATTATTATTTTATTTGCATCTTAATAATTAAAGGATGTGAAAAATATGTGGTGTTTATTTCTATTATTTTTAATTTTTTTACCATTATTCATAATACTGTTTATTATATTCCTACCATTTATTATATTATTTTGGATACTAAGTGTTATATTTAATGGATGTAATTGTAATTGCAATAATAATTGTAAAAGGTAACTTTATTTTTTTAATTAAAAAGCCTTATACAAAAAAACACTATATTATTTGCTAGAGTGCATCACTTCTTCATATATGTTTTTTAATTTATTTCCTATGTTTTTTAAATCTCTTTCTTCTGCAACTTCATATGCGTTTGATGCTAAACTCTTAAGTTTACCATCAAAGAAAAGTCTTATTTTTCTTTCAAATTCATCTACGTCTTTTGCTTTATATACGTTTTTACCATCTTTAAGCCAACCATCAAATATAGGAATATCTCTTATAATAGCATCACACTTACATGCACAAGCTTCTATTATAGGAATTCCTTCTGTCTCTTCAAGAGTTGGGAATAAAAATAAGTCCGCTCCGTTCATTGCTGATTTAATCATAGATGGTTCTACGTAGCCTGCAAACGTTAAATTATCAAGCTTTGTATGAACAGCTTTTTTTACTGGTTTAGTTGCTGCTGCAAGAGGACTATATCCAAACCAAATAAATTTATACTCTTTCATTCTTTTAGCTAGTTCAACAAAGTCTACTATTCCCTTTCTTTCGATGTAAAGGCCTATTCCAAAAATAACTTTATCAGTATCTTTATAACCATACTTTTTTCTAAACTCATTTTTAAGATGCTTATCTTCCTTAAAGAAATCTAATTCTATACCATTTGATACATCTACTATTTTCTTATCAGTAAGCCCCTTATAGCCTTTTAAGAGTCTTTTAGAATAAGGTGTTGGTGTTACTATAACATCACCTAGACTATAACATTTAATTAACCATTTTTTAAATAACTTAGACGTCTTATTTGCTAAAATGAAACCATTTTTATAATCTTCTTCAGTTGAATGGGCGTGATAAACTATTTTTTTACCACGTTTTTTAGCTTTTTTAGCAAGTCTATATGACTTCGGAAAATAAGTATTAATATGAAGTATATCATAGTCATCAGAAGGATTAGTTGTGTAAGGTACCCCTGCATAAGAAAGTGCCTTCATTTGATGTTTTATTGCTTTACCAAGTCCAGATTTTCCAATCATTTTTTCATTTTCAGTATATAAAAGTACTTTCATAATTATCCTGCTTTCTTAAATATAAAGCAAAGCATCAGCCTTGCTTTGCCATGTAAAAGTTTATTGTTCTTTCTAAAGGATCTTCCTTCTCTTCTTTTTTCTCATTAACTTCCTCGAAGTCCAAACCAGTTATATTTTCATTTCTACTGATTAATTTATCATATTCATTTTTTATACCTATTATTTCATTTTGTCTATTGGAAATATAAATTATAGTATCTTCCAACTTTTTTATTTGGTCTTTTTTTGCCTTTTTATTAGATGAAAATAAACCAACTTTTATTCCATCCTTTTTTATTATTAAATCACTTATTATATTTTCTACTTGTGTTATTATAAATTCAATACTTTTTATATTATCATCTATTTGATCTAAATCAAAGTAATCACACTTAGCACATCTTTTTTTTATGTCTTTTATTGTACTAGTTAATTTGGATTTTAAAATATTTATATCTTTTTCCATCACTGATTTTAATGCTCTATTAAAATTTTCAGATGTTTTAACTTCTTTTAAGTCATCTAATTTTTCAGTGGAATTATTTTCAATATCAATTAATGAACTACCATCCATACCATAAAATTTTATTTTGCCATTACCGTTCATAAGAATTCCTCCTATTATTAATAATACCACAAAAAAAAGTTAATGTGCAACTTTTGATGAACATTAACCCATTTATTTTGATTTAATAATACTTGATCCATCCTTATACGCACTATATAACTCCCATAATCTAAGGGTTTCTTTTGGATAATTCTCATAATCAAATGGTGCGTTTCTCAAATTCTCTTTTATTCTATTCAATCTTTGTTCTGGCGCTTCTAAACCATTTTCTATATCATAGATTAATAAAAAGTTTCTTAATCTAGCATTTAGCATTGATCTTTCTGAACTAGACTCTTCTGACATTTGGGAAATGGACTTAGTTTGTGACATAATTTCTTTAATTATACCTTGATCGGTTGTTAAATTAATAATATGTTCATAAAGAATATAAAAAGCATTTTTATAACGTCCTGGAATTTCATCTTTTAAAGCACAAACTCTAACGTATGCACTAACTAACTGTGAAAAACTATAAGTACTATCAAGTCCTAATATTCTACAACTTTCTTCGATTTTTGATCTCATATAATTTCCTCCAATAAGTAGAATATATAATAACAAAAACTCAGTATAAAAGTCAAATGAAAAAGACCAAGTAATTATTTCTTGGCCTTATTTACCTTTTTCTTTTTGTTTAAAGTTTTCTTTTTTACGTTGTCTTTTTTCTTTACTGGAAAATGTATTTTCTTTAAATTTAACTTTGCATTATCAGTAACTATGTTAGTCGCTAAAACGACCCAGGTTATAAGAAGCACTAAAATGATGTATATTATTGCGCCTATTTTTCTATCTTTTAATACATAAAAAACGGATGCTGAAGAAAACAAAATACTTACCGCATATATTATTAAAACGGTTGTTTTCTGTGAGAATTTCTTATTTAAAAGTTGATGATGAAGATGCTGCCTGTCTGCTTCATATATTGGCTTATGATGAATAATTCTTCTTAGGATTGCAAATAAAGTATCCAGTATTGGAATTGCCAAAATAAGCATTGGAACAACAAGTGATGTAAGGGTTACCGCCTTAAATCCTAAAAGACAAACAACTGCTATCATAAATCCTAAAAACATAGAACCTATCTCACCCATAAATATTTTAGCAGGATTAAAGTTAAATATTAAAAATCCAAGACAAGCCCCTATCATAATAAATGCAATAGTAATTTCAAGGCTTCCTAAGTTATGCATAATAAATGCTAAAACCCCTATCGTTATAAAGAATATCATTGATATACCATCTGCTAGTCCATCTAAACCATCTATTAAGTTAATACAATTCATAACAGCTACAATAAACACTATTGTAATTGGATAAGCAAGCCATCCAAAGTCAAAATAATATCCAAAAAATGATATATCATTTAAAAGTATCTTTCCATAAAAAACTATTATTAAAGCTGCAACTACCTGACCAACTAATTTTTCTCTTGCACGAAGAGGCTTTATAACGTCTAGTATTCCGGTTATTACCACTATAAAGCTTGCTATTAAAATAGCTAACATCTGAGTACTTTGAGGTGCAAAAAGCATATATCCAAACAAGAAACCTAGGTATATCATAAGACCACCCATAACTGGCATTGGTTTTTTATGAACCTTTCTTTCATTTGGATAATCAAGTGCTCCAACGTGATAACTAATCCATTTTACCATTGGAAAAAGTAGTGCCGTAAAGACTGCTACTATAACAACTATTTTTAATACTTCAAATATTTCATTTTGCATAATAAATCACCACTATCATTAGTTTATCATAAATTAGAAAAACAGCCAAATACTATTTTTAACATTTACTTTGAACTTTTATCGTTAAATCCTAATTTTTCTTTTATTATATAGCAAGGTCTATTTAAAATATTACTATATATTCTAGATACATAAAGCGATATTATGCCAATGGATAACATAATAAGAGAGATAAATAAAATTATCGTTCTATTAGATAAGTTTCCTATTAAAATAAAGTTAAGTAATCCAACTATAAGTGCAAGCACACCAATTATAAATACTGATTTTATAGGTTTAGTTGAAAACGATATTATTCCTCCAAGTGAATACTTAAGTAATTTAAATAATGACCATTTAGAAGTTCCATACATTCTTTTTTCTGGCATGTAAGGAACATATATCGTGTTAAATCCTACCCATGAAAACATTCCCTTTAGAAATCTTGTTTTTTCATCAAGAGATGTAATAGCATCACAAACTGACTTTTTAAACACCCTAAAGTCACTTGCCCCAGGTAGTAATTTAACGTCTGATATTTTATTATTTATTTTATAAAATAATGAAGTTAAAGTTCTTTTTAAAGATCCTTCATCTTCCCTGTTTGATTTATATGCACAGCAGCAATCAAAACTATCATCATTAATTAACTTTTTATACATTAAAATGAGCATTTCTGGCGTGTGCTGTAAATCAGCATCCATTATTGCAACATAACTTCCACTTGCATTTTTAAGTCCCGCAAGCATAGCAGATTCTTTTCCAAAATTTCTTGAAAATCTAATTACTTTTACGTTTTTATTTGCTTTATTAAGTGAGGATAATTTATTATAAGTGTCATCCGTACTTCCATCATCTACAAATATTATTTCGTAAGTTATTTTTTCTTTTAAAAGCGTTTTAGATAACTCACTTTCGAATTCACTTACGTTTGCTACTTCATTATAACAAGGTACTACAACAGATAATTTCATATTTACCGCCTACTTTCTACTTTCTTTTATTAATTAATTTGCTCCATTTTTCAAGAACTACTTCGCCGCTAAAATCTTTAGCACGACATCTTGCTTCTTTTCCTATTTTTTTTCTTAGTTTTTCATCAGTAATTAATAAGTCTATTTTACTTACCATTTCGCTAGAATCTCTGTTTTCAATTAAATAACCACTTTTTCCGTTTTCTATTATTTCGTTTGCTCCTTGTGCTGACGTATATGAAAGACAAGGAATTCCGTAGCTCATAGCTTCTATTAAAACAAGACCAAAGCTTTCTGTATGAGATGTCATAACGTATATTGAACTATTTAAAAGTAGTTCATTTATGTATTCTTTATTTTGATATCCGTGAAATATTACTTTATCTCCTAGTTTTAATTCTTCTGCAAGTTCTAGAAGATTTCCTCTTTCCATTCCATCACCAACAATGTTTAGTTTCCAATTAGGATGTTTTATACTAAGTGTTTTAAATAACTTAAGCAAATCATCAAAACCTTTTTCCTTTGATAACCTACCTACTGATATTAAGTTTTCGCTATCTAACTTAGATAATTTATTAGGAAGCTTATCAAGACAGTTTGGAATATAAACCGCTTTTTTTCCTAAGTAATTACCATAAAATTTAGTAAGTTCATTTGAAACCAAAACTAAGTTATTAACTCCCTTACAAGATTTAACTAATGAGTTTATGTATTTCTTGTTATTATTATGATGGTTATGTTCCCAAGCTATTTTTCTTATTTTTTTAGGAGCAAACTTAGATACTAACATATTATGAACTGTACGTGTAGAAATTATGACATCGCAATCAAGTTTTCTAAGTACGCTTGCAGTTTTAATATATTTAACAAATCCAGTTTCTAATGATTTACCAATTCCCTTAAAAAACATTTTGAAATTTTTCTTTTCTAAGTAAAACTTCATTTCTTTTTTATTTGGTTTAATATTAGAAATATATCTTATTTTTACTCTTTCATCAATATCAAAAACTGGCTCGTTATATAGTCTATATACCGATAATATTTCAACTTCATATTTTTCACATAAAAGATTTGCTAATGTTGCAACTGCGTTTTCAATACCTCCATAACCTAAATGGAGTGCTAAAATAGTTACTTTTTTCATTTATATCACCACCTTAATTATACTAAAGTAATTATAAAACGTCAAAAATTTATAAATTAAGTGTAAAGTAAAAGAATATGACTCATCATATTCTTTAGATATTATCTATGTAATCTTTAATTTTCATCTTAAAGTTTTCACTGTTTGATTCATACCTTTTAGGTTTAAAAGTTTTTATTTTTTCTAAAGCGACCGATAATCTTTTATTATCATATAGTGCAATAACATATCCTTTCATTTCAAATTCCTTTGTTATTTGCATTTGATGATCATTTGTGTGCTCTAGGTATTTTTTTAATCTTGGTACAACGATTATCTTTTTTCCTTTTTCTAGGCACTCCGTTATTGTTCCAACACCAGCATGTGTAATTATTATTCTAGCCTTATCAATAAGTTTTTCTATTTCATCTTTTGACTTAAAATCGAATGTTGTTATTTTTTCATTTGAAAACGTTGTATACCCGGTTTGGGCTACTACTTTTTCTTTTATGTTACCTTTATCTATTTCTTTTGAAACCATTTTAAGCAATCTTAAAAAAGGCTTATCTTGAGTTCCTAATAATACTAATATCATTAAAATATCCACCCTTCATATTTAGCTTTTGGATATAATTTAAGCATTGAATGCCACTGAACAACAAACACGTCCGCTATAGGATATATTAGTTTTCCTGTTAACGTTTTTGTTTCAATATTTGCAAATGATTCAATGTAAATAACCTTTTTCTTAAATATTTTAGCTATGTAGCACATTGCAACACACGTATGAGCGCCCGTTGTAACAATTACATCCGGTTTAAATTTTAAAAATAAAATAAGACTTTTTATCACGTTATATGGTAATACCCAAATATACCTTAACATATGATCTTTATTACCTGTTAAAAGATAATCTATTTTACTTTTATATCTTGCTTTAAGTCCAACTGTAGATTTATGTTTTTCTGTCACAAGTTTGTAGTCATAATCTTTAAAGATGCTTTTAAGTTGCATAAGTTCTGTTAAATGACCACCCATACTTGATATAAAAATTACCTTTTTCATATATTTTTCACCTAACTTGATTATAGCAAATAAAGAAGAAATTGTATATAAGTTTTAATTTATATGTTAGTTAAAACTTTATTAGATAACCTATATGTTGTAACAAATATATTAAGGTCACTTACGAATTCTAATGCTAACTTACCATTTTTTCGTGTTATTATAATGCCTATTGTTTCGTTATGAAATCTTCTTTTTAAGAACTTACCTATTAACATCATATACACCTTGTGCTTTAATTAAAAGCCTTCCTATTTCATAGTAAGTTTTAATGGTTTCTTTATTACTTTCTAAGTATCTAACCTTATCGTTTACTCCTTTTTCTTCTATTAAATTCTTTATTTCTTTATAATAGTTCATAAACTTTTCCTTTCTTAAGTCATCTATTATACGAACCATTTATAAAAAAATGCCCGAATAAAAACATAAAATGCACAATACTTTAAAATATTGTGCATTTTTAATTATAATTCGTCATCATCTTCTAAAGATAATCTTCTATACTTTGGTTTATTTTTATCCAACCTTTTTTTAGCTTCTTCTAATTCTTTTAACTTTTCCTTCCTAGATTTCTTAGGCATAACGTATTCATCTTCTTCTACCCTTTTAATAACCGGCCCATCATCTACGTCATCAATGGAATAATCATAATTAGAATCTTCATTTTTAATCTTGCCTTTTAACTTATCTATTTTTCTTTGGTATTTTTCTATCTTTTTGTCATTTGATTTAAACTTACCAAATAATTTAAATATTATAATTAAAACAAATATTAAGGCTAAGGCTGCTGCTACATAAAACACATATTTAGTATGCATATCTTTTATGTCTGATAACTCCTTGTAATATCTCGAAAAGGTATTATTTTTCTTATCATATAAGTAGAAGCCTTCGTCCCCTGTTTCTAAATTTTTGGCATAAACTAAGTAATAATTATCATTCTTATCATATTTATACTTATATCCTTCTATTTTTAAATCATTTATCTTAAAACTTGTCTTAACAAAGTCAGTTGGAGCCTTGATTTTCTTCTTATCAAGAATAAGCAAGTTAACTTCTCCACCTTTAGCTTCCATAAAGGAAGTATATGAATTTTTATTTTTATCATAGATAAATAACTTTATGTTACCTTCATTATCCTTTAATGCTACTAAAAGTATTTTTGCAATTTCACTTTGATAAGCACAAACATCTTGGTCTCCTATTTTTATAGTAGTTTCGGTAAAACCAACTGGTATATTTTCTACTTGTCCTTTCTTTCTAACAACTGTATATTTTTTACCATCAACTTTTACATTTATTGGATCCAATTCCTTAACCGTTGCATTTATTACATATCTTCTTTCATTACCATTTTCTGCTGTTACTATTATCTCTATTTTATTAATACCATCTACAACGTCTACTTCACCTGCACCTGTTATGCTTGCTTGAGAATCTTCTGTTTCAGCATTAATTTTTACCAATTTAGTGTCAACATTTAGCATAACGTTATATTCTAATTTGTTTTTATCAAATAAAGGCTCCAGTTCATAACCATCAATACTTAAACTTTTTAAAAAATTATTTGAATTATATTTTTTATTTACATCTACTGATGGAGTTTTTGTGTTATTTTTAGTTCTATTATTATTATTTTTAGAATTACCACTTTTGCCAGAACTACTTCCTTGTCCTGCTGAAGCATTATTTGAAGATTTATCTTTTACGGTTACATATAAAATTCTTTTTCCCGTAAACGCATTACCGTTTTCATCTACGTCTTTTGCAGTAACAACTATACTACCACTTCCTGCTGTTCCAGCATAGAAAGTTAAAACCGTAGAATTATCTTCTAACCATATGCTTTTTCCACCTGATATAGATCCAGTAGTGGAAATATCAAACCTTCCTGTTAAACCTGATGCCTCTACCGTAACATTAAAATTTGAATTTGAATTAACCGTGGTTGGGCCGGTCACACTAAATGCATTTATTTTTAATATAAAAGCAAAAGATAAAATGAATGCAAATATTATATATCTTATTCGTTTCATAAATCCTCCTACTGCTCTATAATCCCAGTATTCATTATATAATTCTTGATTTTTACATAATCCGATGCTGAGATTTTTCCGTCTTTATTAACGTCTGAAGCTGATTTATATACTCCAGACAAGTGAGATACATCCATTATGTGATTTTTAATTTTTACATAATCCGATGCAGAAATTTTTCCATCACCATTTACGTCCCCATAAATAACTATTTCATAGGTCTTTGTTTCTTTAGGCAATTCAACTTTTACCTTATCACCTGTTTTTACTATACCAGAATTCTTTATAGAACCATCACTACTTAAAAGCGTTACTTTTGCATTACTCTTTACATTTGTTATTTTTGTTTTTAAAATGCTAATCACTTCCAACAGATAAACCAGTTATGTAAGTTCCGTTTTTAATACCGGCTTCATTTAGTACATCTTGAACGCTAGAATCATCTGTTATAGGTTTTGAAGGGGCTTGATATACTATGTTTATAACGTATGTTTTAACACTACCATTTTGAGCGGTAACAGTAACATTTACCGATTTATTATTAGATACATCATAGCTTCCAAGTCCAGAAACATTTGACGTTTGAGCTACTTTTTCAGCACTTATATTTATATTTGTATTTGAAGTATAATAATTATAGTTAGAAATTGCTCCATCAAAGTCCACTACCTTATTGCCATCTATTGTCAAACTTTTTAAATAATTATTCTGGTTTCCTTTATTAGGAAGTTTAGTTTCTTGGGGCATATTATTATAAATAGGTATATAAAAGGTGTAAGACAAATCAAGTATATTACTTTTATTTTTTGCCTTATAAGTTGAAAGTCCTTCTTGTGCTGGAGCCTCTATATTAGTTTGATACTGGTGAACATAATTTTCACCACTATCCTTATTTACGTTAGAAACAACATCCCATTTTTTAAAATATATTGTATTTTGTCCTATGTTTATATAGTTCTTTCCGATCCATTTAGCTCCACCAACAATTGATTTATAAGGAGTATTCCATGGCCTTAAAGAATATGAATCTGTCTTAGCAGCCCAATTAAGACCCTTATATACTGCATTTGTTCCACTTGTTGCACCTATGTTATAAAAGTTATACATTCCGTTATAAAGCCCTGAAATAGCAGTTCCAGCAGTAGCTCCATTACTAACCTCTTGACTCGAAAGAGAAGCAAGATAAATTGGGTTTACTTTAGATTCCTTACCTGCTGATAAAAAGTCATTTGAATATCTTGATAAATAATCACCACTGAAAATTGTATTAATACTATTTTTGTATAAATCATCGGATAATGATGAATCAAATGATAATCCCTCAAATTGAAAAACATGCATGTCACTTAAGAAGTTTCTAGGATCCATATAGTACGCAACCGTAGCATAATTAGCGGCATACCATGTTGTTCCATCAAGCGCATTATACTTATCTGTATAATAATTATAAGAACCTTCATTAGTGTTTAAGTATCCTACATCATTTACATTTGATGTTACTTGCATTAAACTTCTACCTATTATACTCTCATTTTTAACCGCAGTATTAAAATCTATTCCTAAATTAATTGCTTTAAAATTCCAATTAGGATGTGCTTCTTTCATAACTGCTAATTTAGACCAATAGCTCTCAGGGAAACCAGCATTTTTAAAGGTATTTTTTAAATCATCAGATACATTTCCACTATATAAATATGTGTCACAATAATATCCATAATATGTTTTACCATTAGTTCTTTGTCTACTGACATATTGATACTTTCCTGGACATAATGCTTTATTCTTGGACTCTATTTTAGGATATGACGTTAAAATTGTTACTTCATCTCCCGTATCAAGCCAAATAACACCTGACACATAACTATTTAAATTTGAATTTTTATATAAACAGTAACCCGTTGAATTCTTATGTAAATTACAAGTTGCACCCTTATTATTTAATACTGATGTCTTATAATCCGCTTTTACTTCGATCATGAAAGAAAAAGAAAATAATAAAATAACAAAAACATAAATCAATTTCTTCATAAAGACACCTTCCTATTCACACTAATTATATCATGAATGAAGCATCAAAATATAAATATTTAGTCTAAATAAATACGTAATTGTCAAATATTGTAAAGTCGTTTTCGAATAATCTTTTATTTTAAAAGCATCCTATTAATATGAATGATTTTGGTATTCTAGCAAAGTTGTTTTTTGTCTAATTTTATTGTATACTTATAAAGTACTAGAGGTGATATTTTGGAAAAGAAAAAAAAGAAATTTAAAAAGGCAGTATTACTACTATTTCCTTTATTAATAATCTATTATTTATCTAGCATATACTTCGTAAAAGAAATATATTATTATAATTCGTCAAAAAGTTTTATGACCTACGTTGTTTATGCATCTATCATATTAACAGCATTATTTATGGTTATATTTACTATAAGAGGTTTTAAATGCATAAAGAAAAATAAAACTAAAAGTTATGTTTGGTATTTTATATTTATTATAATTTTTATTATATGTGAGTTATTCGTAAGCATAAAC
>OLOU01001596.1_pt1 | contig 15088 bp, 17 predicted proteins | sample 1672101 | NCBI WGS metagenome assembly OLOU01 (sample SAMEA3136645, study PRJEB25190) | human gut metagenome | biome: human gut; feature: human-associated habitat; material: faeces | place: Austria | collected 2013
CCTCGACCTTGGCAAGGTCGCGCTCTACCAGATGAGCTACGCCCGCAAACGCAAGACACATTATACTGCGTCCGCGCCGGATTGTCAAGCCCTGATTTTCAATTTTTCGCGCCGCTTCTCAAAATGATCTCGATGATGCCGGGATTTGTGTCCGTGGGGTAGAAATTGACCTCCCACGCCGCCGGTTCGCGGCCCGTGACCTGCGTGATCTCCTGACGCACCTGCGCGACGGTCTGGCGCACCTGCTGCTCCTGCCGGTCGAAATACTCCACGGAGACGACAAGCTCGCTCTTATCCTGCGCGGCGGCCTCGGTCAGCAGGTCGTGCAGCGCCGACACGCTCGTCGCGTGGACGATGGCCGCGGCCTGCTCCGCCGTGCGGCGGTAGCCGATCGTCAGGTCGATCTGCGTATAGTTGCGTGAGCCGGTGGAGGTCTTGCACGTCAGATAGTCGACCATATAGGCGCCCATCGGCGTCTGGGTCTGCACCTCCTGACAGGCGCGGCGGGCGGCCTCGCCCGCGTCCTGCGTGTCGCTGTCGGAGGTGTTGTAGAGCCAGATGGTGCCCTCCTTGGCGTTCTCACCGACGAGCAGCAGAATGTCGTTTACGAGGTCCTGATACCCCTCCGCACGCAGGACGGAGCGGTCCTCACTCTCATAATAAGTCGCGCTGTGCGGCTGGGAGGAGCTGTAGGTGCGCTCGAGAAACGAGCCGCAGCCGCACAGCGCCAGCGTTGCCGCCGCGAGCAGCGCGCAGCAGAGCTTCTTCATGCTGATCCCTCCGATCTTACAGTCCGCCCGGCGTGTAGGTGCCGAAGCCCTCGCCGAGGATCTCGTGCGCGTCGCAGACGATGACGAAGGCGTCCGGGTCGATCTCCTGCACGAGCTTTTTGATCGGAACGATGAGGCTGCGGCCGAAGGCACAGAGAATGACGTCCTTGCGCCGGCCGCTCCACGCGCCGTGCCCGTCGAGCAGCGTCACGCCGCGGTCGAGCTCGAGGAGCTTTTGCGTGATCTCCTCGGAGCGCTCGCTGATGATATAGGTCATCTTGGCGGCGTTGGGGCCGTAGACGACCCTGTCCATCAGCAGCGAGGAGACATAGAGCGCGATGACGCCGTAGAGCGCGCGGGTCATGTCGCGGAAGATGAGCGCGTAGCCGAACGTCACGAGCACGTCGATCACGAGGCAGAGCGTGCCGATGGAGATGGACTCGAACTTGAGCTTCAGCAGCCGCGCGGCCAGCTCCGTGCCGCCGGTGGTGGCGCTCTGGCGCAGCATCACGCCGAAGGCGACGCCGCAGATCGCGCCGCCGTAGAGACACGCGAGGATGGGATCCATCGGCTGGAACGTATGCACCGCGGCGAGCGCGTCGATCATGACGGAGCTGACGGCCGTGGCGTACAGGGAGGAAAACAGCAGCGCCTTGCCGATCTTTTTCCACCCGAGGATAAAGAGCGGGATGTTCATCACCAGCGCCAGCGTACCGATCGGCAGCTGCGGCAGATAGTGGTTGATGATCTGGGCGATGCCGGTAAAGCCGCCCACGCTGATGCGGTTGGGGTCGAAGCACCAGTTAAAGCCGACCGCGTAGAGGGCGCAGGCGGCGGTGATGATCCCGTAGCGCGTCAGGACTTCGGATAGCTTTTTCATGCGGTTCTCCTCCTGTCTGATTTCTTGTTGAAATTACAGCAGCGACAGCTGCTCCTCGCCCTGATCCTCGGGCTTGACGAGCGCGCCCGCGGCGGGGATGCTGCGCGTGCGGTAGCGGGTGAGGTTGACGATGCCGGACTGCTCCACCGGCACGGCGCGCTGGAGGTGGTACTTGGGCTTGAGCGTCATGACGGCGACGCCCTGCGTCGTGCGGGTGGCCTTGGGCGCGAGCTGGGACGTGTGGAAGATGAGCGCGCGCGGCTCGCTCGAAAGAAGCGCCAGCTCCTGATCCTCCCGCAGCGGAAGGATCGTCACGAGCGGGCTCTTGTCGCTGTAGGCGCCGGTCAGGCGGCGGCGGTTCGAGACGGTGGCGTAGGCCTTGAGCTCCACGCGCGCGGCCTTGCCGTTTTCAAAGAAGAACAGCAGCTGCCCGCTGTAGTCGCCCGGCAGGAGCAGGTAGATGACGCTCTCGCCGTCGTCCATGCCGAGCTTGCCGGGGAGATAGTCGCCGAGGAGCGAGGCCTTGCTGTCGGCAAACTCCGAGACGCGCGTCTTGTAGACCTGGCAGCGGTCGGTGAAGAACATAAGCTCGGCGGCGTTCGTCGTCTCGATCTGCTGCATGGGGCCGTCGCCCTCCTTGTACTTCTGCTCGCCGGACATGCGCAGCGACTGGGGCGTGATCTTCTTGAAGTATCCCTCGCGGGAGAGGAACAGCGTCACGGGGTAGTCTTCGACCTGCTCCTCCTCGCGGTACTCCTCGACCTCGTGGCCGTAGAGAATCTCGGTCTTGCGCGGCTGACCGTACTTCTTGCGGACGGTCTCGAGCTCCGAGATGATGATCCTGCGGACGCGCGCGGGCTTTGCCAGCGTGTCCTCAAGGTCATCGATCTCGTCGGCGAGGGACTGTGTCTCCTGCACGCGCTTGAGGATATACTCCTTATTGATGTTGCGCAGCTTGATCTCGGCGACGTATTCGGCCTGCTTTTCGTCGATGCCGAAGCCGATCATCAGGTTGGGGATGACCTCGGCCTCCTCCTCCGTCTCGCGGATGATGGCGATGGCCTTGTCGATGTCGAGCAGGATCCGCTTCAGGCCGAGCAGCAGGTGCAGCTTCTCCTTCTTGCGGCTGAGGATATAGAACACGCGGCGCTTGACGCACTCCGTGCGCCAAGCCGTCCACTCCTGCAGAATCTCGCCCACGCCCATCACGCGCGGCATACCGCCGATGAGGATGTTGAAGTTGCAGCTCGCCGTGTCCTGCAGGGGGGTGAGCTTGAAGAGCTTCTGCATGAGCTTTTCGGGGTCGACGCCGCGCTTGAGGTCGATGGCGAGCTTCAGGCCGGACAGATCCGTCTCGTCGCGCATGTCGCTGATCTCCTTGACCTTGCCGGCCTTGACGAGCTCGGCGACCTTGTCGAGAATGACCTCGATGGAGGTGGAGTAGGGAATCTCGTAGACCTCGATGACGTTTTCCTTTTTATCGTAGCGCCAGCGCGCGCGGACCTTCAGGCCGCCGCGCCCCGTCGCGTAGATCCGGCGCAGCTCGTCCTCGTCGCAGATGATCTGCCCGCCGGTGGGAAAGTCCGGCGCAAGCAGGGTGGAGGCGATGTCGTGATCGGGATTTTTCAGATAGGCGATCGTCGTGTCGCAGACCTCGGCGAGGTTGAAGCCGCAGATCTGGCTCGCCATGCCGACGGCGATGCCCTGGTTGGCCGAGACGAGCACGTTCGGGAACGTCGTCGGCAGGAGGGCGGGCTCTTTCATCGTGCCGTCGTAGTTGTCCACGAAGTCGACCGCGTCGCAGTCGAGGTCGCGGAAGAGCTCGGCGCAGATGGGGGCGAGCTTGGCCTCAGTGTATCGGCTCGCGGCATAGGCCATGTCGCGGGAGTAGACCTTGCCGAAGTTGCCCTTGCTGTCGACGAACGGGTGCAGCAGCGACTCGTTTCCCTTCGCCAGACGCACCATCGTCTCATAGATGGCGGCGTCGCCGTGGGGGTTGAGGCGCATTGTCTGCCCGACGATGTTCGCTGACTTCGTGCGCCCGCCCGTGAGCAGACCCATTTTATACATCGTGTAGAGCAGCTTGCGGTGCGACGGCTTGAAGCCGTCGATTTCGGGGATGGCGCGCGAGACGATGACGCTCATGGCATAGGGCATGTAGTTCGCGTCGAGCGTCTCGGTGATTGCCTGATCGACCACCGTGCCGCGCAGACCCATCACATTCGGATCCGCCGTCCGATGGACGGTGCGTTCTTCTGTTTTTTTCTTTGCCATAGGAACAATGTCCTTTCTGTTGTCGGTAGATCGGGGGGATTTTTATTTCAATTCCGGTCGATTCGCGGGATTTTCGGTAGGACGTGGCCTAAATGCAGTATTGTCTGCCATTGTGCGCCGCTGCCGCTCATATTTTGAAATGTAGGAGCGTTTGCATCTATCACGGGGCGTCGGGGATGCCGCCCCCTGCAAAATCCATCAACCGTGTGGTACGCACCCTGACAACCTGAAACGTGCGGGGCGCGCTTAGGAAGTCAAGCAACCTTGGCTTCTTGCGGCGTTCTTTGGTACCTTTCTTTCGCCGAAGAACGAAAGTACCCCGCCGAAGGCAGCAAACGTATTTCGCAGCACCCCAAATCCAAACGCCATCTTGACAGCGCGGACACACGTTACTATAATAAAACCGCATCCGATTCGCTGGAGCTGCCGCAGGGCGGCTTTTTGAAAGATTGCTGGTTAGGCAAAACTAACTGATGCGGTAAGGGGGCACGGGACATGCATATCACGGAATATGGCGCGGAGCACGCACGGACGCTGCTGTTTCTGCCCTGCACGGCGGAGCCGGCCTGGGCGTTTTCGGCCACGGTCGCGCTGCTGGCGCGGCGGTGGCACGTTTTTCAGGTGAGCTACGACGGGCACGAACCGGCCTACCCCGGCGACTTCCTCTCCGTTGAGCAGACGGTCGCCGAAATTATGCTCTGGCTGCGCTCACGTGGGATCACCTGGCTCGACGCGGCCTACGGCTGCTCGCTGGGCGGCGCGTGCCTGACGCGCCTGCTGGCGCTGGGGGAGCTGCCGGTCGGGCGCGCGATCATCGACGGCGGCATCACGCCGTATCAGCTGCCGTTTCCGGTGCGCAGGCTCCTCCTCGCGCGGGACTGCATCGGCTTCCGGCTCGTCACCCGCAGCCGCGGGATTCTGGAGGCGGCCTTCCCGCCCGAGCGCTTTACGCTGCCGGGGCACGACCCGAAAGCGGAGTACGACGCGCTGCAGGCGTATCTCAGGACTTACTCCCGCCGGACGGTTCGCAACGTGTTCTGGTCGGGAAACAACTATGCCCTGCCCCGCACGCCCGCGGAGACGGGGACGAAAATTACCTATTGGTATGGCGACGATGAGAAGAAAGACCGCCGCGGCAACATCCGGTTCATCAAGCGCTATTTTCCGGACATCCGCGTGCGCGGCATCCCGAAGATGGCCCACGCGGAGCTGGTGATGATCCACCCGGAGGAGTTCTGCCATTACGCGGATAAATTCCTGCTGAGCGGAGCGGGAGAATCAAGAGGAGAAGTATGAAGTATTTCGGCAAGCCCGCGGGGATGTGGGCGGTGTTCGGCGGTTCCTTCCGCCGGGAGCTGGTGCGCTGTTTCGGGCTCTCCGGGCAGAGCGCCCGCGAGACGGCGCGGAAGGCGAAGAAGAAGTACCGGGAGCTCATCGGGCGTCTGCCCGAGTTTGAAAAGGCTGACCGGTTCATGACGAACGAGGTGAACTGCGCGATGCTCGCGGCGTTTATCCTCTCCATGCCGGAGCGCCCGGACGTGCAGCGCCTGACGGACTACTATGCCCGCGCCATGATGACGGGGCAGGCGACGCCGGACAGGACGTCGGCCAGCGCAAGGTGGGCTATGCCATCCGTCACATGGTGCCATCCGTTCCGGCAAAAGTAGACGATGCCTGCGATGAGGTGGATTATCCAGCCGATATCACTCAGCAGCCCCAGCACCAGAAACGGAAGATCCGGGATCATCGCGGTATAGCGGACGCCCTGTTTCCCCTCTCGTTCGAGCAGGCGGATATGCTCCTCGGCTGCTTTCCTCTTTTCATGCAGGGTATCTTTGGCCGTACGCATAGAAACGCTTCCGCTTTGAATGTGCTTTTATCATACCATAGTTTCCACCTAATGCAATATCGGATTGGGAACGAAAAGGCGCCCTCCCATAAACATACGGGAGGGGGCCTGTTTTTTTCTTTCGGGTGGTCAAATGTACAGCATATGGCCGGACAAAACGAAAACCCCTGCATCCGTTGGGACACAGGGGTTACATCGTATGGTGCGCGGTACAGGACTCGAACCTGTGACCCCATGCACGTCAAGCATGTGCTCTAGCCAGCTGAGCTAACCGCGCGGAACATATATTATAATAACCGGTGCCGCGGCATTTGTCAACACTTTTCTTGCAACTCATCAAAATTTTTGTTATACTGGCGGAAACAACTGCTTGAGGAGATGGTTTTGATGGAACAGATCGCGCTGGTGACGGGGTCGTCGCGCGGAATCGGACGGGCCGTGGCGGCGGAGCTGGCCCGGAAGGGCTGGGCCGTGTGCGTGAACTACCGCGTGCGGCAGGACTGTGCCGAGGAGCTGGTGCGCCAGCTCGAGAGCGAGGGCTGCAGGGCGATGGCGGTGCAGGCGGACGTGTCCGACCGCGCGCAGGTGAACGCAATGGTGCGCCGCGTGGAGGAGGCATTCGGCCCTGTGTCGCTGCTGGTGAACAACGCGGGCATCGCCGGACAGGCGCTGTTTCAGGAGATCACGGACGAGCTGTGGCACCGGTATTTCTCCGTGAACGTCGACGGCGCGTTCCATACGATTCAGGCGGTGCTGCCGCATATGCTGCACGAGCACGCGGGCTGCATCGTGAACGTCTCGTCCATCTGGGGGCAGCGCGGCGCGAGCTGCGAGGTGACGTACTCCTGCACGAAGGCGGCGTTGATCGGCCTGACGCGCTCACTCGCGGCGGAGCTCGCGCCGACGCAGATCCGCGTGAACTGCGTCGCGCCGGGCGTCATCCGGACGGACATGCTTGACGCGCTCCCGGCGGAGGTGCTGCCGCAGCTGGCGCAGGAGACGCCGCTCGGCCGACTCGGCACGCCCGAGGATATCGCCCACGCCGTAGCGTTCCTCGCTTCCGAGCAGGCGAACTTCATCACCGGGCAGGTACTCACCTGCGACGGGGGATTTATTCTTTAAAATAAGACGGACAACTGCCCCTTCTGCTTCGGCGGGAGGGGCAGTTGCTGTTAAAAAAGTCTCACAGAGTTCGCGGCTCGCAAGCCGCGAATCAATTGAAATCCGTTTTTTGCGGCGGCGTGTACGTCTCAAAAAATACTTTGCGCGGGTCGGAGCGAATTCCACTTGTCAAAAAAGGCAAGCCTTTTTTGACAATCAGTAAGTCCAGTCCGCGGAAGAATTAGAGCCGGGGGTGGCGGAGACGGTGCTGCTGTCGGCGTATTCCCACTGCTTCATCCATTCGTCATAGCAGACGGCGTCGCCGGGGCAGACGCATTCGCGGCCATAGACGTCCGTTACGACGAGGGCGAGGGTGTAGATATGCCCCGACTCAAGCGTGACGGCGCGCGGCGTACGGAAAAAGCTGCTGTCCCTCGCGTCGGTGTTTGCGTCGGTGTTCGGATCCAGCCACATCACCAGCTTCTGATCCCGGAACAGACCCATGCGCAGCTGCGCGGGCTCCGAGGGCGTGAGACTGTCCTCGTCGATCCGGCGGGTGATGCTGAACTGCTCGCCTTTGCGGAGCAGGCCGCTCGTTGTGTCGATGGCGAACAGGAGCGGGGCATACAGATCATAGCGCGGGAAGCTCGCGCTGTAGAGCCCGGTGTACTGCCCGATGAGCTGATACTGGCGCGTGTCGCCCTGCACGAAGGCGGCGAGAATGCTGATCTCGTCCGTCAGCGGGCAGGTGACACGCGCCGTATAGCACTGGTTTTCACCGAGCGTCCCCTCGGCGGAGACGATCTCCTCGCCGCAGTCGACGGTGAAAACGGCGGTCATGCCGTCGACGTAGGTCTTCGGCGCGGCGCTGAGCGAGAACGTCACCGTCCCGGCGGCATAGTCGACGGACGCGATGTCCGTGCTCTCGGAGAGTGTGATGTTCACCTGCTGCTCGAGCAGCGAGCGCACCTGATCGGAGATGGTGCCGATCTGGCTGCCGACACTGTAATTGACGTTATTGAGCGCCTGCTGCAGGTTCTGATAGTCCTGCCGGACGGAACGCAGCTGCCCGAACAGATACAGCAGCAGCGCGCACGCGAGCACGCAGCCGAGGACGGCCGGCCAGCGGCGGCGCTTCGGCTGCGCCGCCTGATAGCGCCGCACCAGCTCCTCCACCATCCGCAGCTGCGCCTCGGTCAGCTCGCCTTCATCGTCCGCAGGAGTGCCCGCATCGGCGCCCTCCGGGGCGTCTGTCTCCTCGCCGAGGAGCCAGCCCACCGAGACGGAGAACCGGCGGCTCAGCGTCACCAACTTTTCGATCTCCGGCAGCGCCGCGTCCGACTCCCATTTATAGATCGCCTGCCGCGAGACGCCCAGCTGCGCGCCCAGCTGTTCCTGTGAAAGGCCCAGCGCCTTCCTCCTCTGCGCGATTCGTTGTCCGATGGTCATATGCCCGGCCCCTTTCTCTCTTGCTGGCCCCATGATACCACGGCGGGGCCGCAAACGCCACCAACCGGGGGATGGAAATCCGTCAACCGGTGGTTTACATCGTGCTTTCCGGGAGGGGGAGCGTGCGCAGCAGCGCGCGGCCGAAGCACGTCGGGCCGGAAACGCCGCCCGTGGGGAACGTGAGCACCTCGCCCGCGGTGCGATTCAAAGGGAGAAGCCGCACCGCGCCGCCTTCGCCCCGGGTATACTGCCGCACGAGCATCGCGCCGCCGATGCAGAAGAGCCCCACGTCGCCGTTCGCGAGCGGGGCGTGATGGATGTAGATGACGGAGCCGCTTGGAATATACGGCGCCATGGAGTCCCCCTCCATGCGCACGGCCAGCTCCGCGGCGGGCGGCACGTCGCCGGTGACGGTGAGGAGTTCATAGTCGAGACCGGGAACCGGCGCGGCCGCACCCGCCGCCGCGGGCGAGCGGTAGAGCGGGATGGTGCGCGCGGGCTCGCCCTGCATACGGCACAGCGCGTCGAGGAGCGTGTGGATGGTCTGCCGCCCGGCGGGGCTGAGGGCGCGGTACTTTTCCACGAGTGTGCGCTCCTCCGGCGACGCGTCGCCGCCCGCGCTCTCGAAGCTGCCGCGGTAGAGATAGTTTGGCTCGACGTGCAGCGCGTCGAAGATCCGGAGGAGAATCTCCTCCTTCGGCGCGCTGACGCCCGTCTCATAGTTGCCGACGGCAGACTGCGACACCCCCAGCTGCTTTGCCAGCTCCGATCTGGACAGGCCCAGCTCCTTCCGCCTGCACTTGAGCTGTTCGCCAAAACTCATGTCGCATCCTCCCTTCGACAAACTCCGACTGATTCCACCTGATGCTACCACAATTCTTGTGATATGTCAAATTAAAATAACAAGTTTCTTGTTAAAAAGGGCTTGACATACAAGCTTTCTTGTGATATTGTAACTTCAATCACAAGATTCTTGTTATACAAAGAACATATCCACAAGAATCCAGAGATATACCAAATAGAAAAAACAGCCGCCCGCGGGCGGCTGCGCAGCCCCGCTTGGCGGGGTCTTCGGAAGGGATATTGCGGCGGGTCAGACGCGCTTTTCCATGCAGACAAGCTGCACATCGGGGATGCCGTTGAACTTGCCCGGTACGATGTCCACCTCACGATAGCCGAGGCGGGCGTACAGGCGGCGCGCGGAGACGTTGCGCGCGTTCGTGTCGATCCGGAGCCAGGTGCAGCCGTGCTCGCGGGCGTATTGTTCGTAGAAGGCGACGAACTCCGTGCCGCAGCCGTGCCCCGCGACGAGCGGGTCGGACACGAGCGTGTGCAGCACGAGCACCTGCTCATCCGGCGTCTGCGGCTCCGTCCACGGGACGGCGGCGTACTGCGGGCACTGCTCATGGTTGATGCGTCCGGCCACGACGACGCGGCCCTCGCGCTCCATGACGAACAGCTCCCCCGCCTCCAGCGCGGCGCGCGCCGTGTCGGCGGTCGGATAGACGCCGCGGATCCAGCCGGTGCTGGCCCCGCCGCGCTCCTCGCGGTCGAGAATGCGGTCGTAGATCACCGCGATGGCCGCGATGTCGCGCGGCTCGCCCTTGCGGATGGTATGCATAGAATCACCTTCCTATTATTTATATAGAAATCGACAAATAGAGAAAGAAAAAATACCAACTGCTTTTCAGGCAATTGGTATTTTTTGGTGGGGGATGGTGGATTTACCCTAACGGGCATAAACCTCGAATCCACGCCCCCACAGCAAAAAAATACCAACTGCCCGTGTGGGCAATCGGTATTTTTTGGTGGGGGATGGTGGATTCGAACCACCGAAGGCAGCGCCAGCAGATTTACAGTCTGTCCCCTTTGGCCACTCGGGAAATCCCCCATAATATATCATTGGAGCTGGTGGACGGATTCGAACCCCCGACCTGCTGATTACAAATCAGCTGCTCTACCAGCTGAGCTACACCAGCATTTTTGATCCAGCAGAACACATGATAGCAGATGTCTCCCGGTTTGTCAACCGCTATTTCGCGCTTTAAGTCGATTTTTTTGAAATTTTTATACGGAGAGGATGGATCAACATGACCCTGAAGGAGCTTTCGCCGCTGTATCTGGAGTCCGCCCGCCTGATTTCGGAGCGGATGTCGCTGCTGCGGCGGCAGAGACGGGAGACGGACGACCCGCAGGAGCGGTTCCGGCTGGAGCGGCGGCTTCTGGAGCTGCGCCCGATGCTGACGCAGATGAACCAGCTGGCCGAGCTGACCGCGCGCTATTATGAGAGGGGGTATGACCGTGATGGGCACTACACGCTATGACCCGCTGGACCGGGCGAGCCTGCAGCTGTGGATGGAGGGGCGGAACGACGACAACCACCTCCAGCTCGAGCGGCTGCTGCGCAACCTCCCGCTCGCCGTGGAGCAGGAGCTGACGCCGCGCCAGCGCCAAATTCTCCGCATGCGCTATTCGTCCGGCATGAGAAACGTCGAGATCGCGCGGGCGCTGGGGGTGAACAAATCGACCGTCACGCGCACGCTCAACCGCGCCGTAGAGCGTCTTTTCCGCACGCTTCGCTACAGTCTCTGAACTTTTTCCGTAAATTTTACAAAACCCCTTGACTTTTTCGCCAGAGAACATATAATGCGAGTGCGATTAAACGCAGAATGGATGATTTTGGTGGTATAATCGAAAGGAGAAGGGCGTTTTATGTACGGTAAAGTGCTGCATAACCGCTGGAGCAAGCTGGCCACGGCCGTGGCCGGGGCGGTGCTGATGGCGGTGGCGATCAACCTGTTCATCGTGCCGCAGGGGCTCTATACCGGCGGCCTGCTCGGATTGTGTCAGGTGATCCGAACGCTGCTGGTGACGAAGCTCGGCGTCACGGCGAATTTCGACATCGCGGGCCTGATCTATCTTGCGAGCAACGTGCCGCTGCTGCTTCTGGCGTATAAGACGCTCGGGCGGACGTTCGTCCTGCGGCTGACGATCTGCACGGTGGTGAACTCGCTGTCGATGTCGATCATCCCGGTTCCGGCGCAGCCAATCATTCCGGATCTGCTGACGAGCTGCATGGTCGGCGGTATCCTCGTGGGCTTTTCAAGCGGCCTGATGCTCACCTGCGGCGGCTCAAGCGGCGGCATGGACGTTCTCGGGCTGTACCTCTCGAAAAAGGGCACGGGCTTCACGGTGGGAAAGTTCTCCCTCCTCTTCAACGCCATGCTCTATACGCTCTGCCTGATCCTTTTCAACGCGCAGACCGCGATTTACTCCGCGATCTACACGGTGTTCTGCTCCCTGTTCGTCGACCGCGTGCATCAGCAGAATATCACCGTGCAGGTCACGATCATGACCAAGGTGATGGACATCAAGCCGTTTCAGGCGATTCTGCACCGGCTCGACCGCGGCCTGACCCGCTGGACGGGACAGGGCGCCTACACGGGCGAGCCGGTGCAGGTGCTGTGCATCTGCGTGTCGAAGTACGAGCTGGAGACGCTGCAGCAGGAGGTCAATAAGATCGACCCCGCCGCGTTCTTCATCGTGCAGGAGGGCGTCCGCACGGGCGGGAATTTCAAGGCGCATCTATCGTAACTTTGTCAAAAAAGGCCGACGGCCTTTTTTGGCAAAGGGGATTCGCTCCGAACCGCGTGTTCTGTCCGCTGTAAGCGGACAAAACACGCTCCCTCCGCGCAAAGAGTTTTTCGCGACGTACACGCCGCCGCGAACTCTGTGAGACTTTTAATGAATAAAGGATTTCCTTTGGAAATCCTTTATTTTCTTATGGTCGGAAGATCCCGGCTTGACAGAGAATGCATAACTATGCTATATTGAGCGTACTAACATAGATAGTACACTGAAAAGGGAGGCAGGAGCGATGATTCGACTGGACTATCGCGACAGCCGCCCCATCTACGAACAGGTTCGCGACGGCCTGCGCCGCCTGATGGTCACGGGCGTGATGCAGCCGGGGGAGCAGCTGCCGTCGGTGCGGAGCCTGGCCATGGAGCTGGCGATCAACCCCAACACCATCCAGCGGGCCTATGCCCAGCTGGAGCAGGAGGGGTACGTCTACTCCGTGTCCGGCCGCGGAACGTTCGTGGCGGAGGGCGGTGAGCAGAACCGGCGTCGGTGCGGCGAGCTGTGCGAGCGGCTGCGGCCGATGCTGGAGGAGCTGCGCAGTCTCGGCTTCACGCTGGAGGAGCTGGCGGCGCTTTGGAAGGAGGGGGAACACCATGCTTGAGGCAAAGAACGTTGTAAAAACCTTTGACGGCTTCCGCGCGCTCGACGGCGCGACGCTCACGGCCCCGGCGGGGGCGGTGTACGGGCTGGTCGGGCCGAACGGCGCGGGCAAGTCCACGCTCATCCGCCATCTGACGGGCGTATACCGCCCGGACAGCGGTGAGCTGCTGCTCGGCGGCGAGCCGGGTATCGGCAAATCGACCCTCAGCCTGCAAATCGCCCTGGCGGACAACGGCCTGAAAACCCTCTATGTTTCGGGCGAAGAGTCGGCCGAGCAGATCAAGATGCGGGCCCTGCGTCTGGGCATCGGCAACGAAGGGTGTCTGATCTATGCCGAAACTCTGTTGGAAAATATTCTGGCCCAGATCGAAGAGCAACGGCCCGACCTGGTGGTCATAGACTCTATCCAAACCATCTATACCGACATCATCGAATCGTCGGCCGGGAGCGTTTCGCAGATCCGCGAATGTGCGGCATCGCTGCTCAAATACGCCAAAGCGACCGGAACATCGATCTTCATCATCGGTCACATCACCAAGGACGGCACGATCGCCGGCCCGAAAATCCTGGAGCACATCGTCGATGTTGTACTTCAGTTCGAAGGGGACAACAACCTGCGAGGAATCAAGAACCGTTTCGGAGCTACGTTCGAAATCGGCGTTTTCGAGATGCTCGACGCAGGGTTGCGCGAGGTGGACAATCCGTCGGAAATCCTGCTTTCGCACTACGAAACCCCGCTCAGCGGCATCGCCGTAGGAGCTTCGGTGGACGGCATCCGCCCCTACCTGATCGAAGTGCAGGCACTGGTAAGCAACGCGGCCTACGGTACTCCGCAGCGCACGGCGACCGGTTACGACAACAAACGTATGAACATGCTGCTCGCCGTGCTCGAAAAACGCGTGGGAATGAAGATGTTCTCGAAGGACGTATTCCTCAACTTCGCCGGCGGATTCAAGGTCGCCGATCCGGGACTGGACCTCGCGGTCACGGCAGCGGTGATCTCCTCCTACTACGATCGTCCGATCGGCGAAGGGATCTGCCTGGCGGGAGAAATCGGCTTGTCGGGCGAAGTGCGCCCCGCCCCCCGTACGGAACAGCGTATCAGCGAAGCTGCCCGGCTCGGGTTCAGACGGATCGTCGTGTCGGGCTACCTGGGCCGTTCGATCAAAAAACCCAAAGGTATCGAAATCGTCACGATCAACAGCATCGACCAACTGCCGCGTGCCCTGTTCGCGGAAGGATAGGCAGAATTCCCGGTATCTTTTGAAAACTTGCACGAGAAGCCCCGATGATAACTCATCGGGGCACTATTTTTGGTACTTCCCTCAAAAAGGAAGAGTTCTTCGAGAAACAGATACGGCACCTGTCATTCAGAAAAGGATTCGAAAATCGGCAAAAACAAAAAATACCGCTTAAATATGAAAGATTTCGATAAGATAATAGGTCGCAACGCGATCACGATGATCTATTTTTTCACCAGTCAATGCGTTCCGTGCGAAGCCATGGAGCCTGTGCTCGACCAATTCGAACGCCGCATGGCCGGACGCGTGGACATCTACCGGATCAACACCGACGCGGACGAGAATGCCTACCTGCTCTACCGTTATATGATCCGCACGACGCCGACACTGATCTACTTCCGCAAAGGGGATGAGATCCGACGCTGCGAAGGCCCGCTGACCTATCAGGAATTGCTGGCGCTCCAGGAACAGGTCGAAACAGTCGAACACGTCTGCCTGAATTAGTACTCCAGCCGCCAGGTCATCTCCTCCTCGATGTAACGGGCCGTTTTTCCCGGCCCGAGCGAAGAGAGGAATATTTCGATGTCCTGCCGTTGTACGGCGGGATTCGTCATGATCGCCGCCAGCAGCGCCACGACACCCTGCGCGACCAAATTCGATTCGGGATACGTCACGACCAGCCGCCGGAGCACCGGGACCAAGGAACTGAAATCGGGATGCGGAATACGGGAAAGAGCCAACAAGCCGGCATACCCGAGCAATTCGTTCCCCGTATCGCACCAGGCTCTGCCCCACTCGTCGCCGCGCGGCGACCGGGACATCAGCGCGAAGGCGCACTCTTCGGCCATCTCCGAATTGGCAATACCTTCGCCCCAGTCGGAAAATTCGACGGAAGTCACCTGCACGGGATCGGCGATCCAGAAAGCGGCCAATTTCAGCTCCCGCACATCCTGCCGGTAGAGGAAACGGGCAAAGTCGGAATCGGGGCGCTCGGCTCGCGCGACAGCACGGATCGTCGGCAGGCTCACACCGTAATTTAGTCCATACGCTTTCCCCCGATACTGCATCGTATCGGCCACCACGCCGTTCCGCTCCCGGCGAAAACGCCCCAGCAGGGCAGCCATCCGCGACGTATAGTCCATAGTTTAGCGGTTTCTGGGAACTTGAAGGGCGATCGTACGGCCGAACTGGAAAACGGGCAGCACCTGCGCGGCCTGCTCCTGCCCGGCAGCGATGAGCGAACAGCGCGTGAGAGCGGCAATACGGTACGGAATCGTAGAGG
>OLOU01001601.1_pt1 | contig 15036 bp, 8 predicted proteins | sample 1672101 | NCBI WGS metagenome assembly OLOU01 (sample SAMEA3136645, study PRJEB25190) | human gut metagenome | biome: human gut; feature: human-associated habitat; material: faeces | place: Austria | collected 2013
CTCTTAGCGCATCGGCCAGTCGTCTCACGTACAGAGCCTCCGAAAGTGTGAGCACATCATTGCCGGCAGGTTCCACCTTTGACGGCACGGCATCATGGACCATATCCAGAATGCTGAGCACCTTCACCTCGGCATTGTCCCCGTCAGCATTGACAAACATCTTCCTCAGGCGTGAAATCAGGGCATCCTGGTCTGCACCTGCGAGCAGCACAGCCGAATGAGCCTCCGTAAGACGCTGAGTATCAGGATATACAGAAACAGGCACAAACATCGCATCAGAGAATGCGTTGCCGCCGTTTTCCGCCTTGAACACCACCTTGAATCCGAGAGTGCCGCACTCGGGAATCAGTTCATTGACATTGACATCGAAAAGCGAGCGCAGCGATTCTCCCGCAGGGACCTTCACCCGCAGGGACTGCACAGAAACAGGCTTCGCGCCCGACGACTCGAGAGCCTTGTAATCCCCACCCTTATATATATTAAGGGTCAATGTTCCTTCTACGTCGTTTTCCGCAACTGAAGAAAGCCCGACCGCAAGTCTGTAATTATCAGAACGATAGAGGTATTCAGGAGCCACGACATTGACCTTTACAGGCAGCGAGACAGTCATTTCCCTACGGAGTGCTGAATTGCGCATGCTCTGGTCGTGAGCATACAGAGACACGATGAAAGTGGACAGCGTGCCGCCCGTGCGGAAAGAGAACGAAAGGTTGCCGTTCTTGTCCGGGCGCAGGAAAGGCTGGAAGGTCAATGTGCTGGCAAAATTGTCTCTTACGTCCGGTTCTGCTCCGGATCCGCATTCCAATGACTTGGACTCCATGACAGGAGCAGCGTCTTCTGCACATTCATTCTCCACATCAGCCCTCGCATTCATCGCATAGAACACAGGAGACTTGGACTTGCGCACTGAGCCATAAGCGATTACGTCATCTCTGCCGTCCGCATCCACTGAACCCGGTGAGGTGTTATAACTAATAGTGCAGACATTGTACTCGACAGGAGAATAGACCTGCCAATGATTCGGCTCAATAAGTTCCGAGCTCTTGTCAAACACAGCCGCCAGACATTCCGTTTCAGGGGCGGTCTTCACTGAGAATGTATATTCCGTGTCAGGCAATGTCCTGTCTTCAAATGCGGAGAACTCCAGCGGCAGGAAGTCAGACTTGCGGACCTTATGGAACTCATATGAATAAGACACGGAATCACCGTTCCTGAAATAGAAGACTTTTGCCAGTACAGCATCAGGATACTCCTTCTTGTACGGGAACTCCAGTTTTACAAGAGAGCCATCCTTGCCGTGCATTCCGCTCAGCTGTACAAACTTGATATCCAACACATTGGCTTTTTCTCCAAAAATCTCGGCAATCGCCCAGACCGGAGCGTCATCGGCCATTCCTAACCAGATGGAAGCATTTTCGCCCTCCGTCACCTGCTGAGCAAACGGCATTATGAAATCCTTCACAGGCGCGTCCAGAACCGTCATGGAATCATTGACCAGAAGAATCCTCAGACTCGACGAATCCGTATATTCCTTTCCGCTCTGACTTCGGGCCTGAGCATCGGCCTTGATAGTATAAAGTCCTGACGGACAAGATTTAAGGTCAATGCTTTCTGCCACTCCGGAAGCCGCTTCGCCGCTCAGAAGAGTTGTTCCACGTTCATTCAGAAGAGTGTATTTCACTTTTACAGGCACGGCCTCCCCATCATCGGACAGGACATCCATCCGGACAGAAGCGACATTGCCGCGAAGTATGCTCACACTTTCTTTTCTCTGCCATCTGCGAGGAGTGATTGCTGACTTCTCATCGGTTGCAAATGCCTGACCTTCAGCTTCATTTGCAAGCTCCAGTTCCAGAGTCAGCTCATCCGCCACCCATATTGCGCGACTGTATTCGTGAGTTTCTCCAGTGTCATCAGAAATCCTCACTTCCACATTATAGTATCGTCTCCACTGAGAGGGAAGAGCCTTGAAACTGACGACAAAACTGCCGTCCGAGGACATCTTCAACTTGCCCGAGTCAATCTTGTATCCGTATGAAGTCACCTCATAAACAGCATTGGCAGAAGATACCGGATGACCGGACAGACTGCGCACACGGCCCGAAACTGCTACCTCGTCACCAGGGAAGAACAGTGTTTCGGTCTTGTCGAACTCCAGGTCGAAAGTCGGAAGGACGAACTCGTCCACACGTACCGGTTTGACCGCAAGCAGCTTTTTTCCGCCGGTCAGGACATTGACATACCAGTATCCGTTCCTGAGTCCCTTCGGGAGCGCGAATTTTCCGGCCAATGAACCGAATTCATTGGTAGTCAGCAGCTGAGACGACACTTCATTGTCCTGCGCGTCCTTAAGGACCACTTTGCATTCCGTGCCTTGAGGTACCACACGCGCATTGTTTCTACCTTCTATATTATATAGGAGCACCTTGAACTCAAGCGTTTCGCCAGGATTGTAGGCCGACTTGTCCGTGAAAATTTCACCACACAGACGTACCTTGGCGTCATCTCCGGAATCCACCGTACTATACCAGCTGTTAAGTGACAGCTGCTCGGATTTTCTCAGGAAACCATCTTCGCCCTTATAGGAGCAGGTCAATGTATAATAGACATTGTCCTTCATCACGGATACGAACTCTTGTGGCAGCGGAGTGAATCCGTCAAACTTGAAACCAGCACAAGACGCTATGACCTTTCCGTTCTTATACAGCTGCAAATCAGCACATTCCAACGGCTTTCCGCTTTTCCATCCGGCCGCATAGATGCATTTCCCCCGGCTGTCAGTCCTTGATGCAACGGAAATACGGTGAGAGTCGTACCTCCTCGATGAGACGTTCATCCCGTTTTTCGCGACAATGACATAATCCCCGTCATCTACCACAGGCAAATCCACCGAGACCGTATCCTTTACATAGAAACTGCATTTCGGATTGGCCAGACTCTCGGACAGCACCGTTTTCGAACCGGCTTCATCAGGGGACATAGACAGCTTTGCCGACTTGAGATTCTGAAGCAGAACGAGTATTTTCCCGTCTTCAAGTCTCACCTCTACCGACTTGGCAGTCAAATGACTGCACAAGTTCTCAACAGTGGTCAGGTCTCCGACTACTTTGCTTTCAACACCTGTAAATGCAGTCCTCTCCTTTTCAAATGCCGCGCACTTGTCATACAGCACCTTATACTCATCTGAGCCAGCCTTTTTCTCTCCCAATGAAGAAAACTCCATCTCCAACAGGGAAGCTTTGGCAAACATTGACACAGCCTTGCCTGCATATTTGCCGGCAAACGCCTCCAGAGCGGATTTCTTTACGGATGCGGAAGTATTCCCGTCCGCATTGCGCCAGGACTTCTCCAGTTTTACATATTCGAGAAACGCCCCGAGAGGGTAACTGTCGCCCTGATATTCGGCCAAAGCCTCGACAATATCGGCAAACAGCTTGCCCGTATAGAAGTTCTTTGCAAGAAGTGTCCACAATGCGTATTGATAATCATTGGCATAGAACTCCTTCACGAATCCGCTTCCCGGGATACCCGGAACAGAGGACCTGCCATCGTAGGAAGTCCAGAACGGCTGATTGCAGGAGGCTTCCAGTCTCTTCGCATTGGCACGGACATATTCGAAAATGGCCTCGGCAGTTTCATCGCCTTTGGACAATTTCCAGACGAACGACATCACTGGCTCATCGAACTTCGCTATTTCCTCTCCAAGGTTCAGTTTCAATGAATCCTGAAGTTTCCAGTTACGCGATGCAGCATCGGAGACATATTTCTTCGCCGCGTCATAAAAGTCCCATGCAAGACGCTTTTCGGACGCTTCCGACTTGATTTTTGACAGGATTTCGACCTGTTTTGCCGGGCGGTCAAGCGAAACCGCCTGCTCATAATCAGCCCACAAAGCGACCAGGACATGTCCCTCGCTGTCAGTTTCCGCTGATTTTTTCTTTGAATTCCAAAAAGCGCTCATTGTCAATGTGGTTAAAGTTATAGTTACTGCCGTCAGGGCCAAAATCAATGTGTTCTTTTTCATAATGTTACATTGGTTTTCAATGATTCACGCCCGACACGCGCCGGACATTGGGTATAATGCCGGAATCATCTGTACATTGCACGACAATATAGCGATTTTTTTACTTCATCGCACGAAGAGCATTGAGCACAGCGATTACTGTCACTCCCACGTCAGCAAAAACAGCCTCCCACATGGTGGCGACACCGAAAGCCGCCAGAATCAGAAACAGCAGTTTCACTCCGAGAGCGAATGCAATGTTCTGATGTACAATGCGTACAGTCCTGCGTGAAAGCGTAACTGCAGCCGCGACTTTTCCGGGATTGTCATCCATCAGCACGACATCAGCGGCCTCGATCGCTGCATCACTTCCTGCAGCTCCCATCGCTATTCCCACATCAGCGGTTTTCAGGACAGGAGCGTCATTGATACCGTCCCCGACAAACGCAAGGCTCTTGTTTTCCGGCAATGCGGTCATCATTGACTTTACATATTCCACTTTGTCGGCAGGGAGCAGTTCCGAATGCACTTCATCGAGTCCAAGCGCAGAGGCAACTTCCTCAGCCACAGCCTTTCTGTCGCCTGTCAGCATCACAGTTTTCATCACGCCCTCGGCCTTGAGAGCAGCCACTGCCGCAGCGGACTGAGGTTTCACGGAGTCAGAAATAATGATGTATCCGGCATACTCCCCGTCCACAGCCACATGGACTACCGTGCCTGGCTTCTCGGATTCAGAGGCATTGACACCGGCGCGAAGCATCAGCTTGGCATTGCCCACATAGACCGTATGGCCGCCAACGTCCGCCCTCAGCCCTTCACCGGCAAAGTTCTCCACACCGGTCACTTCTGAATCACCCGACTCTGCTGCCGTTTTCAATGCAGTAGCGACCGGATGGTCAGAGTATTTTTCGGCCGCGGCCGTCATCGACAAGAGCTCTTTCTCATCGTGATTTCCTGATGCACAGACAGCTGTAACGCTGAATTTGCCCTCTGTCAATGTTCCTGTCTTGTCGAACACCACCGTCCCGAGGCGGGCCAATGATTCAAGATAGTTCGAGCCTTTTATGAGGATGCCGCGCCTGGATGCGCCGCCGATGCCGCCGAAGAAGGTCAGCGGAATGGAGATGACCAGCGCACAAGGACAGGAAATGACCAGGAAGATCAATGCCCTGTGAAGCCAGAGCAGCCATTGCCCGTCCACTAGCGGAGGAATTACGGCCAAAAGTACTGCAGCGCCTGTGACGGCAGGGGTGTAATACTTTGCGAAACGGGTGATGAACTTCTCGGTTTTCGCCTTGCCGTTTTCAGCATTTTCCACAAGGTCCAGAATCCTCGCCACAGTAGATTCGCCGTAAGTGCCGCTTGTCCGCACCCTCAACAGTCCTGTCATATTCATTGACCCGCTTATCACCTGACTCCCCTCTCCAACTTCGCGCGGCAGGCTTTCTCCTGTCAATGCAGCGGTATCCAATGATGAATTTCCTGAAATGACGACACCGTCCAGCGGGATTTTTTCACCGGGTTTCACGACAATTATGCTTCCTTTCGGCACAGCATCCGGAGCCACACGTGTAAATTCTCCGTCGCTGGTTTCGAGATTGGCATAGTCCGGACGGATGTCCATAAGCGAGGTTATGGATTTGCGGCTTTTGTCCACGGCGATGTCCTGGAACATCTCGCCTATCTGGTAAAACAGCATAACAGCCACAGCTTCAGGGTATTGCCCCGTAGCGAATGCTCCCGCCGTAGCGACGGCCATAAGGAAGTTCTCATCAAACACCTCTCCCCGGACCACATTTCTCAATGCATTCCACACGATATCGCCGCCGATGACCAGATACGCCGCGGCATAAAGAATTATCTGACATGTTTCTGTAAGTCCCGGTTCGAAATGCGCAACCGCCAGCATCACTATACTGCCTGCAATCCGGGCCAATGTTATCTTGTGTTCTGTTTCCATCTTCTGAATTCTGTTCTATAACGTCATTTGTCAGTTCGGTTTATCCGACAACCACAAATGTAACCATATTCACAGACTTTAGAAATACCAACTTATGGTGATATTTTCAATAAAGAGGAATCCTTTCAACCAATACGAATGTTATTCATGGTATGCTCGTGCCCTTGCGAGTTACAGTTTGATTCAGGCACTTACAGGTGTAAGATACGATGCTGTAACCAAGACTATGCACATTGAATCCAAGGTAGGCAAAAATTTCCGTTCTTTCCTTTCTACCGCAAGCGGATACGCAACTGTAGGTTTAAAAAATGGGAAACTATTCATTGAGGTTAAGAATGGGGAAATTGAAGTGAAGGAAATTATCGTAAAATAAACAAAGGAGGACATCAGATCCTAAATCGAGTAGGAAGAAAAATGAAGCATTTTCTTCCCACTTTCGTTTTTCCGCCTCTCAATAATATCAACGATATTGTTCCTAGCGGAAATGCGAGTTCAGCGATTTCCTTTTAATTTAATAACTTCCTCCAAAGATAGTCCGGTAGCCTTCGCCACAATTTCGCATGGCGTCCCCAACTGAAGCAGGTTGATCGCGATTTGTTGTTTTGCATCTGCTCTACCTTCCTCGCGTCCTTCCTCACGACCTTCTTCGCGTCCTTCCGCACGTCCTTTCGCGAGTCCTTCTTCAAGACTTGTCTTCTTGGCGTACTCGATTTGATTGTGGGTGTCACGTGCTGTTGTCATGGCCTTTACGTAATTTTGTTTGTCAATGTTGTCAAGGCTGGCGTACTCGGCGACGTCGAAGAGTCGGCTGAAGATCCTGTCCCGCAGCGCTGCCGGTCTTTCCAGGAGTTTCGACAGGTTCTTCAGAATGTAGAGCCACTTGTCGAAGTCGGTGGTCAATTCATCCACGCCCTTGCTGAACTTCTCGACCTCGATGAAGACGAACTTCAACTTGTCCGTCATCGTCTTGCCGGTGGTCGCCTCACGCAGCCAATACCTGTGCTCGATGAGGTCGTCGTCCTCGTACCTGAAGTTCAGCACTCCGAGGAAATACACCCCGTCCAGTTCGTAGTTCCACTCCTTCTTGATGCCGGTCTCCTCATCCCGCTGCGCCTTCTTGCCCTGTTTCATGATCGGGAAGGAAGTGTAGTACAATGCCCTCTCGAAGAAGTGTTTCTGCGTCGCACACTGCATTTCAACAATGAACTCCTCCCCTTTCTTCGTCCTGCAGATCACATCGAACACAGCCTTCCTGTCGTCTTCCATGATTCCCAGCTGCTCTGCCGGAATATAGGTGATGTCTTCAATCTCATGTTCCGGAAAGATGACTTTCAGGAATTCAATGAGAATGTCCTTGTTCACTTCGCTTCCGAAGAGCCGTTTGAAGGACCAGTCGACCATCGGGTCGATGTACCTCGCCTTGATCTTTTCATCCATAAAGGTAAAATTTTTTAGTTGTTAAACAAAATTTTGGACACAAGATTCAAACTCAGTTATCGGTTTCTCGTGTCAATCAAGGCTACAATAGTATGCAAAATTTTTCCGAAAAGTAAATGATTTACATCAGTCAATTAAAATTTTTATGATTTTTAAATGTTTGATACGATTCTTAAATCTTTTATTTACAATTCTTAAATTTTTCGTCTATGTCTTGTCGATATCGTGGTCGAAAATTTCCGCTGACAGAAGTGGTCAATAATGGCCGAACAGAGGCAAGCGCCCGCTCTGCTCAGGTTGCTTCTTAAAAGTAAAGCCGACACTTTCCTTTTCTCTCAGTTTTCATTATATTTGTGACAGGCCATCTGAAAAAAAGAAGGCGAAGAAGTGTTATCCTCTCCACCTTAAATGTTTTCACAACGGAATAATCCTTATTGTGATTTGCTTCAGAATGGCACAAATTTAAAAACAATACACTGAATAAACAATAACCGACATGAAAAAAGTTTTAGGTCTGGACTTAGGTGTAGGCTCCGTCGGTTGGAGCCTTGTCAATGTAGATGACAACTACAAACCGACTGAAATACTCGGTATCGGCAGCAGAATCATTTCTTTGTCCCCGGACGAATCATCAGAATTCACCTCAGGCAATGCCGCATCTAAGAATCAGAAACGAACACAAAAACGCACTGCCAGAAAAGGTTATGACAGATATCAGATGAGACGTTAAGCTCTCACGGAGAAGTTGAGAGAATTGAAGATGCTTCCAGACGAGCGCCTGATAAAATTACCAGTCCTTGAGCTGTGGACACTTAGAGCCAAAGCCGCAACACCTGGCGAAAAACTCACCTTGCCGGAAATCGGAAGAGTATTATATCATATCAATCAAAAACGCGGATACAGACATGCCAAGAGCGATGACTCCGCAGATAAGGAGCAGCGTGATTATGTCCAGACCGTAAACAAGCGCTATCAGGAAATCAAAGATGAAGGGACCACAATAGGACAGCATTTCGCTATCAAATTGAAAGAAAGCGAAATCGTCACAGAAAAAGGCCCGTTCTACAATTACCGTATCAAGGAACAGGTCTTTCCCCGTGATGCTTATATAGAAGAATTCGACAGGATAATGGATTGTCAGAAAACCTTTTATCCTGAAGAGTTGAGCGAGGACAACATTGACGAGATTCGTAACAAGATAATTTTCTACCAAAGAAACCTCAAATCCTGCAAGCATCTCGTATCTCAATGCGAATTTATGACAAGGAGTTTCCTGGACGCAGAACACAAACCAATATTGAACAGTTCCGGCGAACTCGTAATGTCCGGTCCTAAGGTGGCGCCCAAATCATCTCCAATATTCCAAGCATGCAAGATTTGGGAGGAAATCAACAACCTAAGCATCAGAAACAAGGAAAATGACGAACTGCACATAAGTCCAGAGCAGAAGAAAGACATTTTCGAATATCTCGACAACAATGAAAAGATAAACGCCACCGCCCTATACAAGATTTTAGGCATCGGTAAAGGCGACGGCTGGTCCGTGGACAAAGCTCTGAGTAAAGGATTTACGGGAAATACGACAAAGGTCGCTATAGCGAAAGCGCTCGGAAAGGAGCACAACACCAAGAAGAGCGATTTACTGAGATTTGTTCTAAGATTGAAAGAAAATGGCGTAAACAAAGACACCGGCGAAATCATCTACGAGATTGACCCGACATGCGAAAATGAGCCATTGTACAGACTATGGCATGTCATATATTCTATAAATGACAAAGATGCGCTGAGGCATGCATTGACTAATCAATTCGGAATAAATGACGGAGAGTCGCTGCGGGAATTGACAAAAATCGACTTCGTAAAACAAGGATATGGTAGCCGTTCGGCCAAGTTCATGAGAAAACTTCTGCCGGCACTCATGGATGGCGCCAGATACAGCGAAGCCTGCGACATGATTGGAATCAATCATTCCGGCAGTTTGACCAAGTCTGAAAATGAAGCTAGAGAGTTGCTGCACAAGATTCCTCAACTTCAGAAAAACGAGCTGCGTCAGCCTGTCGTCGAGAAAATCCTCAACCAGATGATCAATGTGGTCAATGCCGTCATTGACCAGTTCGGCAGCATTGACGAGATACGTGTCGAAATGGCAAGGGAACTGAAACTCAGCAAAGAAGGAAGAGCCGCAACAGCCAAGAACATCCGCGATAGAGAGAAAATGAACAATGAGATGGCGGAGAAGATAAAAGAACTTGGCATAACTCCTTCCAAAAACAAGATTCTGAAATACCGTTTATGGCAAGAATCCGGACAGAAGTGCTTCTACTGCGGGCAACCGGTAGGCGCAGCTGAGTTTCTCAGTGGTTTGGATGTGGAGATAGAACATATTGTGCCTAAGGCATTGTTATTCGACGATTCTTTCTCAAATAAAGTTTGCGCTTGCAGAAAATGTAATGCCGAAAAGAGCAATACTACCGCCTACGATTACATGAAGAGCAAGGGCGAAAATGAGTTCAATGATTACCTGCGCCGCGTGGATGCGGCTTTCAATGAGCATAAAATAAGTTTCACCAAGCGCTCGCGGCTTCTCACTCCGGCAGACAAACTGCCTAAAGACTTTATATCCAGGCAACTTGTCCAGACTCAATACATTTCCCGAAAAGCCATGGAAATTCTCAAACAGGTATGCCACAATGTTTATGGTTCAAGCGGCGAAGTAACATCATACCTGCGCCGGATATGGGGTTATGATGAGATACTGCACTCACTTGATTTGCCGAGGTACAGGGAAGGTGGCATGACGGCTGAAGTATCGTATGACCACCGCGGCCAGACTCATACGGAAGAGCGCATTAAGGACTGGAGCAAACGATTGGACCACAGACACCACGCCATCGATGCATTGACAATAGCCTGCACTCGGCAGAGCATCATCCAGAGGCTGAACAATCTGAGTGCAATGACTGCCGTAGCCGGAGAATCCATGTCTCTCGACAAATGGACATTGTCCCAGCCGCATTTCAGCGTTCAGGAAGTGAGCGATAATGTAAGCCGGATTTTAGTGTCGTTCAAAGCAGGAAAGAAGGTGACCACACCGGGCAAGAGATATGTTTATCGTGGAGGAAAACGCGTTCTTGCACAGGAAGGCCTGCTGATACCGAGAGGCGCATTATGCGAAGAGAGTGTCTATGGCAGGATCCATTCTCTCGAGAAGGAAGTGCCTGTCAAGAAGTTGTTCGAGCGGATAGATGACATTGTCAAGCCAGGTATCCGAGCTGCTGTCGAAGAAAGACTGAGGGCATGTGACAATGATGTGAAAGTGGCGTGTGCTTCATTGAAGAAAGAGCCGCTGTACCTGGATGTTGAAAAGACTATTCCTTTAGAATATGGTACTTGCTACAAGGCGAAATATGTAATGAGGTATGCTCTTTCCGCATTGAAGCCAAAAGATGTTGAATTTATCGTGGACGAACATATCCGGAAGGTCGTTTCTGAGCGTCTTTCCGAATATGGGAATGATCCGAAAAAGGCTTTTGCCGAGCCACTGTATGCTGATAAATCCAAGACGATTCCGATAAGGGCCGTAAGATGCTATACCGGTCTCGCTCAGGTAGTTCCTGTAAAGAAAGATTCCAAGGGCAATGATATCGGATTTGTAAAACCGGGAAACAACCATCACATTGCCATTTATAGGGATGCAGAAGGAACTTACCACGAAAGCATTGTCACTTTCTGGGATTCGGTTGAGCGCAAGAAATATGGTTTGCCGGTTATTATCAGAAAGCCTGGGGAGATTTGGGACATCCTCATTGACAAGAACATTCCGGAGGAACTGGCTGCGGGACTTCCGGCTCCTGATTGGCAGTTCGTCATGAGTATGCAGCAAAATGAAATGTTTGTTCTGGGAATGGAGGATGACGAGTTCAGGGATGCGATGGAGGGGAAGGATTACAAGACGCTTGGGGCTCATTTGTATAGGGTGCAGAAGTTGGCAAGTATAGATTATTACTTCAGAAGTCAATACGAAACGGCACTTGATAATTCTGCAGGAGCAAGGATGATGAAGAAATTTTACAGAATTAATAGCATCAAGTCTTTATTCGCATTACACCCGCGCAAGGTATCGGTCAGCCTCCTCGGCGAAATGGCATTGAAAGATGATTAAACGCACTTTGTATTTCGGGAATCCGGCGTATCTGTCGTTGAAACTCAGGCAACTGGTCATCAGAAAACCTGAGGTCAAGGGCGATATGCCTGAGTTTGATGAAAACGGAGCTCCGAAGGATATTGTCAAGACCATTCCTATAGAAGACATTGGCCTGATTGTCCTCGACAGCCCACAAATCACTGTCACACAAGGACTTTTAGAAGCATTGCTGGAAAACAATTGTGCTGTGGTTACCTGCGACAAATCACATCTTCCGACCGGGCTGCTGCTGTCGCTATACGGAAACAAACTGCAGGCGGAAAGATACGCCAGTCAGGTCGAAGCGTCATTGCCTCTCAAAAAACAGCTTTGGCAGCAGACTGTACAGTGCAAGATCCGGAACCAGGCGGCTATGCTCAAATACGCTACCGGCGAGGATGCAAAGAATATGATTTTGTGGGTCAATGCTGTGAGAAGTGGTGATCCGGACAATATCGAAGGTCGCGCGGCTGCGTACTATTGGAAGACTCTCTTCACGGACAATCCTCACTTCACCAGAGGAGACGATGATGTGGTAAACGTGATGCTGAACTATGGATATGCTATTGTAAGGGCCATCGTAGCAAGGGCATTGGCCGGGGCCGGACTTATTCCGACGTTGGGAATTCACCATCACAACAGGTATGACGCGTACTGTCTGGCGGATGATATTATGGAGCCGTACCGCCCTTATGTGGACAGATTGGTTTTGGATATTGTCAATGAGAGCGTTCCTGAGACATTTGACTTGAGCACCAAACGAAAATTGTTAGAACTCCCTGTAACTGAAGTAGTTATAGATGGAGTTAGAAAACCTCTTATGTTGGCGGTAAGTCAGACGGTTAATTCCCTGCAGAAATGTTTTGCCGGGAGCATACGGAGATTGTCTTATCCGGACATGTAATGGACAGATTCAGTGAATATAGAATCATGTGGGTGCTGGTCTTTTTCGATCTTCCGACTGACACCAAAAAGGAGCGGAATAATGCGGCTCTATTCAGAAAGCGTCTGATAGAGGACGGATTCGTCATGTTCCAGTTTTCAATTTATATGAGGCATTGTCCGTCTTCTGAAAATGCTCAGGTCCATATCAATCGTGTAAAGTCTTTTTTGCCGGACTTGGGACAGGTAGGAATCTTGTGCATTACGGACAAGCAGTTCGGAAATATGGAACTGTTCTCGGAGCACAAGCCTAAGGAAAGCGAAGACATCTATATCCAGCTGGAATTGTTCTGATTCAGGAGATGACTTTCCAGCGGACACGCCAGATTCCGTTGTTGAAGTCATGGCTGATTATCTTGAACTCACCGACCTCGGAGGTGTTCGATACATGAGCGCCGATGCATGCACAATCGTCGTAGTCTCCAATGCTGACTATGCGTAAAGTATCAGATGCGTCATCCGGCAACTTGCTCAGATCCACAATCGCGACGGCATCTTCTTTCGAAACGAAATGTATCGTCACGGGCAATGCAGCAGTGATAATTTCATTGACCTTCGCCTCTATTGCTGCCACTTGTTCTTCTGTGGGACAGGCAGTGAGGATGTAGTCGCATTTGCTTTTCTTCCGCTCGACATGGGCATTGCGTGAACGTGGGCAGCCGAACATGTTGACCATCGTGCGGTTAAGGATATGCTCAGCAGTGTGCGCCGGCTCGTATTCTGCCTTGTTATGGGCATTCAATATCGGTTCTTTCATAAATTCAATGATTTTTTCTCCGTTTCATTTCCGATTTCTGCGAAGATAGCAATTTTTCTTTGCCTGACTTCTCGAGGATACAGGTTGTTTTGTTCGTCGAGGCGACAAGGTGCGAAAGACCATAACTGCGATTCGATTCTATTCTCAGGACAATATGACGGATTCAGATACTGGCAGAATTAAAAAAACCAATCGGGCACAAAAAATCCGGACAGAAATCTGCCGGATTTTTTTTAATCGCCAAATGGCGTTTAATTCATTACACCTCAATCACTTACAGCAAGTACGTTGTTGTTGCTGGTGTAAAGTTAAAAATTCTGAAAGCAAATCACAACCAATCCGGATACTATAGATGTGCAGCCGTCGTTGTTGTTGCTGGTGTAAAGTTAAAAATTCTGAAAGCAAATCACAACGCAAAACTTTTTTTAACTTTTTTGCAATTAGTTGTTGTTGCTGGTGTAAAGTTAAAAATTCTGAAAGCAAATCACAACGTGCTTCTCGTTCTTCCGGTTTTGATTATCGTTGTTGTTGCTGGTGTAAAGTTAAAAATTCTGAAAGCAAATCACAACTATCTTCAGTTGTACGACCCTCTACTTGCTGTTGTTGTTGCTGGTGTAAAGTTAAAAATTCTGAAAGCAAATCACAACGGTAACGTGCTGTGATTTCGCAATGGGCGAGTTGTTGTTGCTGGTGTAAAGTTAAAAATTCTGAAAGCAAATCACAACATAAGAATGCGGCTGAATAATTTGGGGTGTGTTGTTGTTGCTGGTGTAAAGTTAAAAATTCTGAAAGCAAATCACAACACATCTCTGCCGATGCGTTTGGCATCAATGGTTGTTGTTGCTGGTGTAAAGTTAAAAATTCTGAAAGCAAATCACAACAGAAGTTGGTTTTTGCCAAGTGGATGAATGGTTGTTGTTGCTGGTGTAAAGTTAAAAATTCTGAAAGCAAATCACAACGCATTCCTAAGGATATGTCATATATCAATTGTTGTTGCTGGTGTAAAGTTAAAAATTCTGAAAGCAAATCACAACAACAAAGTAATAGTCGTTATTCGTGCAGATGTTGTTGTTGCTGGTGTAAAGTTAAAAATTCTGAAAGCAAATCACAACTAAACAACTTCAGTATACTATTGAACTCGCGTTGTTGTTGCTGGTGTAAAGTTAAAAATTCTGAAAGCAAATCACAACGTTCTGCGTTTGGTTGTAAGCCTTCGGTGAGGCACGTGTTGCAATTTTGTTCTGATTAGTTGCGATTAGTCTCGATTTTGTTACTAATCGCAGCAACTTTGTCAAAGTTGGTTCCGAGACGACCAAGCTCTGGGAAGGAGTTCCGCGAGGTCGCGACCGTCACGCTGGTAGTATGGAATTTGTTTGAGGACATCCTCCATCCACAAACGCTGTTCAATGCAGGCATTCTTGCAGGTACCTATCAGAGAGCACACTATTGCTGCGCGATATGCGGAGGCATCATTGCCGCAGAAGAGCCAGTTTTTTCTTCCCAGAGCCAACGGGTGAATGGCTCGCTCAACAGGATTGTTGTCGATTGATATCCTTCCGTCATTGACATAACGGGTGAGTCTCGGGAGAAGAGTGAAGGTGTATTCGATTGCCTGGCAGATCCTGCTCTTCGGAAGGACCGTCGGATACGTATCTTTCATCCATTTCTCGAAGACCAGGATTACCGGATAAGACTCCTTGACGCGTTTTGCAGAAAATCCGCTTGCCATATTTCTCGAAACGCGTCAAGGAGTC
>OLOU01001608.1_pt1 | contig 15009 bp, 10 predicted proteins | sample 1672101 | NCBI WGS metagenome assembly OLOU01 (sample SAMEA3136645, study PRJEB25190) | human gut metagenome | biome: human gut; feature: human-associated habitat; material: faeces | place: Austria | collected 2013
TCTTCGCGAAGAGCTTTTACCAGATTTTTCAGCTGCTCCGATACTCCCTCCATTTTTTTTGAGGAAAGTCTTGCAAACTTCAGATTCCGGAGATTCTGCGCTATCTCATCATAATCCCTTTTAACGGACAGTTGTTTTAACTGCCGGATCAGTATCATATCCTTTTCCAGAGCCTCCAGATAAAGCTCCGGTCCATCCTGGAGCTGACAGGTCTTCATTGCGGTTTCTGTAAGCTCTTCCGCTTCTTTCAGTGCGCAGTCTGCAGCCTCCCACAGATATCGGAACCATCGCGTTCCCTCAAGACCTTTTTCCGGATCCAGATGATAATTCTCCACACAGCTGTCCAGCCATTTTTCGGGCCATGGATTACTCATCGCAGCATTATAAAGCTCCAGCACATGTTCCTTCAGTCCTTCATCCGTTTTTCCTGGCGCATAGCATTCCACAAATGCAGTAAAATCTGCCTTTCTTTCTGCATAATGATCCTCAAAAAGCTCCTTCAGCACATCTTCCTGCAAAAGCTTCAGTTCACCCTCATCTGCAGTCCGGTAACCCGGATCCAGTCCGATCAGATGAAAATAATTTCGGATCACATAGGCGCAAAAGCCGTCAATGGTAGTGATCTGTGCCGTATGGATCAACGTCATCTGTCTCTGCAGATGCTCATTATCCGGATCTTCAGCCAATGCCTGATCCAGTCCACGTTCGATACGTTCCCGCATCTCTCCCGCTGCCGCCCTTGTAAATGTCATGATCAGAAGACGGTCAATGTCCACCGGTTTCAAAGGATCCATGATCTTACTTAAGATCCGCTGCACCAGCACTGCAGTTTTACCGGAACCGGCTGCTGCGCTGACCAGAATATTCCGGTCCCGGAGCGTGATGACCTTTTTCTGCTCTTCAGTCCATTTCACTGCCATTCTCTTCCTCTCCCTTCATGATCTTTTTCCACAGTGCATCTTCTTCTATGGACGACAGCCTGTGAAACTCATATCCCGGTATCTTCCTGTCGAAGCCGCACACAGTAAGATACGGACAATATGTGCAGGCATTCTTTTTTCCAAGTTCATAGGGTTCCACTGCCGCATTTCCATCCAGGATCGATTCCCTGATGTCACAGATCTTTCTCCGCACATACGCTCCCAGAGCATCAAACTGCTTCCTTGAGGCAACAGAAGATCTTTTGCTGAAGCTTCCGTCCCGGTTCAGGGATACCGGTATGGAGGCCATAGTGCTGTCGATTTTGGTACTCATATTATCATCTGCCTGTACAAGCCCGTTCATTTTCATTTTCTTCAGCATCTGCTCATTGATGCTTTCCATATCCGCATGAATCTTCTCCTGTATCATAGGATCCTTCACATTATAATAAAACACACCGGCCGGAACGATCTCGCGATCCGGATACTTCCGTTTTTCCACCTGTAATGCTCCATCCAGATAGACCATCAGCTGAAGCTGAAGGCCATGATACAACGCCAGCAGATCAAACGAAGTATTTCCGGTTTTATAATCGATCACCTTCACATAGACCCGGTTGTTCTCCGGCTCTTCCATGATATCCACACGGTCGATCCTTCCGCCCTGAAACCTCACCTCAAATCCTTCCGGCCGGAATGCTCCATGCTTCAGCTGTTCCTGCAAAGCCCACACGGTACGCCGCAAAATACGTCTGGTCCGTTCGATCATATATTCATTTCTCGCACTGCTTTTAAGGATCGTATTTCCGTAATCTGCGGAAACCTGATCCAGACAGCTGTCTATGATACGGTTTCGCTCTTCCTCCGTAAGCTCTGCCCAGTCCAGTCCCTCTTTTCGGACTTCCGCTGCAAATTTTTCCAGTGCCATATGCATGACATTTCCCATATCCATAGCCCGGAACTCATACTCTGCACGTTCTGTAACCTTCAGGCCATACTGCAGAAAATGTGCAAATGCACAGGCCGCAAAACGCTCCAGCCGGGTAGCACTGTACGGGGAAATTTCTCCATAGAGGATCTTTGCCACTGTTTTTCCGATCTTGTCTGACGGTCGTTCTGAAAAAGATGCCTCTGTAAGTTTTTTTACAAGGATCCGGTATTCCGGGCTCTGAAGATACCAACTGTACAGTTCCTGGAAGACCGCATTATCCTGGTAAGCTTCTCCTGCAAGCCCTCTCAGGAAATAATCCAGGCTGATTCCCGGAAGCTCCAGTAATTCCATAGGTTCCTGCATATCTCCGCACTGCCGGATCTCCATTTCCGGAAACATCTCCCGGATATTACTGACAAGAAAGGCCGGACTCAGGGCTTTTCCCTGGCTGTCAGACTGACAGAAGGACAGACAGAGTAGTTCTCTTGGCTTGGTCATGTTCAGATACAGATAAAATCGCTGCATGTTCATCAGTTCCTTTGGCCCCGGTGCAAGCTGGATCCCCTGATCTTTAAAAAATTCTCTGTCAATCTCCGTAAGCATTCCTCCACCGGATGTATTCTTCGGAATATTCCCTTCATTTACTCCCACAAAAAACAGTGCACAGATATCCTTCAGCCTGGTTCTCTCCATATCTCCCACAAGTACCTGGTCCATACTTGGCGGGATCAGAGCCACCTTGGCCTGGTTCAGTCCTGTTTCCAGAAGCTGACGGAAATCCTGGCGGTTCACGGTTTCCTCTCCAAGAATCTCCACCATATTATCCAGAAGTTCCATAACAATTCCGTAGATCTGGGCATATTCCTTTTCCATGGCCTTGTCGCCCTGTTCCTTGAATTTCAGTTCCTGATGCTTCAGTTTCTGCTGTACCTGGCTCCGCACTGCAAACTCGTAGAGAAAAGTACAGTATTCCCGCACCGTCTTTTTCCCACCTTTAAAGCTTAGCGCAAGCTCTCTGGTCTCATCTGCGAACCGCTGCCGGATCTCATTAAGCCTCTGAATGCTTTCCGGCGGCATTCCCCGGTAAATACGCACCCACACTTCATCCCATTTCTTAAATCCACGGATACCAAGAGCCAGCACATAATTCTCCAGAAGGTCTGCTTCCTCCCTGGTCACACAGGACATTCCGCACCGGAGATACCGGAATACACTCTCATAGGAAAAATCCTGCACTGCCATCTCAAGTGCTGCCCGGAAATATTCTACAAACGGATTCATCAGGACCGTATGCTTCTCATCAATGAAATACGGGATCCCTGCTGCTGTAAATACCTGCTTTGCAAGATTTCCATACTCCTCCAGGTTACCTGTGATCACGGCGATCTCACCGTAACGGCAGCCCTTTTCCCTTACAAGTCTGGCGATCCGGCGGGCAGCTTCTTCCATCTCCTTCTGCGGGTTCACTGCCGAAAACATGCAGATCTCATCCTGCGCTTTTTTATATATATTTTTTCGGTAACGGAAGATATTTTTTTCAAGGAAATGAAGGGCAGGTGCCTGGGAAAAGCGGGATTTTCCCACATCCTTCAAAAGGACCGGTGTCTCGATCTCCCTGGTCAGCTCCGAAAGCCCGTGGATCATCTGACGGCTCATATAAAAAAGCTGATAAGGTTTTCCTCTCATGCTCAGATTCTCATCCGCATCCATGGTCACCGTTACCATCACCTTCTCACAGACAGCAAGAAGTTCTCCCACAACACGCATCTGAATAGGCGTAAAACCGGTGTAACCATCCAGAAGGAGTACACTGTTTTTCATTTTTTCAGAAAACGGAAGAGCTTTTTCCAGCGCATCCATTACTTCTTCTCCTGTCATATAATGATCCTTCAGATATCCGGTAAATGCCTGGTAAAGAACAGCTACGTCTTTCAGCTTCATCTGAAGTAACGCTCTGTCACCGGAATCCTCGATCATCTCCTGGATCTCACTGTCCCGGATATCGTACTGCATAAACTCCGACAGGATAGACTTCACTTCATCCAGGTATCCCGCTTTACGCATCTGACCTCCCAGATAGGAAAGCTTCTTTCCATGCTGCTGTACCATCTTCTGCAGCACCATACTCTTACCGGTTTCTTCCAGAAGGATGCGGCTGTCTCCTCCAACTTCCTCCAGAACACGGTATGCAAGACGCTCAAAGCTCAGGATATCAATATTCAGGATTCCCCTGCCCGGACTCATCTCCACCAGTGTCTTCTGGGTCTGCATGGTAAACTGCTCCGGCACGATCACATAAAAAAGCTTCTCAGGATGCAGCCCTGCCTGTTCTATGATATTCTGATAAGCATAACAGGATTTTCCGCTTCCGGAACTTCCTATGATAAACTGTAATGACATCTTCATCCTCCCGATCACTTGCAGATTTTCAATCATTCCGGCGCCATCCTGCGCCTGAAGTATTCCTATCATACCACAAATTCTACTCCTATAGAACGGTCGTTCTCTATATTCTGAAATATCTGCCTGCTCTTTTCCTTATTTTTCCAGGCACAGTATCGAATAACCTGCGCACAGCTGTGGCATAAATCCTCCCTCCCGATAATAAACTATATAAAAAGCTTTGGGAGGCGTGCGCCATGAGTTCCAAAACCAGGATCATCGTCCTACATATGAAAGAGATCATTTACACAGCTGTCTTTCTGGCTCTCGCTGTTGTTCTGGCTGTCGTTCTTTTCTTCATGTTCGGTCCCGGAAAAAATGCCAGTCATACAGCCAGCGAAAAATCCCGCTACAAGCCGGGCGTCTATACCTCTTCCATCACCCTGAACGAGAATACCTTCGATGTGGAAGTTACTGTAAATGCTGACAGGATCAAGGCCATACGTCTGGTGAATTTAAATGAAACCACAAAAGCGTCCTATCCTCTTATGGAACCGGTTCTGGATTCTTTGGCAAGTCAGATCTATTCCAGTCAGTCCCTGGAAGACATTCAGTACGCAGGAGACCGGAAATATACCTCCCAGGTACTCCTTTCAGCTATCACGGATGCAGTAAAAAAAGCGGAGAACACTTAAGCTCTCCGCTTTGCAATCTACGTTCAGATTTCAATCTTCTCCAGCACATCCTGCCAGATCCTTGCACTTGCATCACTTGGCATTCTGAGATCTCCTCTTGGAGAAAGTGCCACACTACCTACCTTCGGGCCATCCGGCAGACAGGAACGCTTGAACTGCTGGGCAAAAAATCTCCGATAGAAGGTTTTCAGCCATTTCAGGATCGTCTCTTTATCATAAATCCCATCAAAGGTCAGGCAGGCAAGCCTGTAGATCTTATCCGGTGTAAATCCTGCACGCAGCATGTAATACAGATAAAAATCATGAAGCTCATAAGGTCCTACCAGATCCTCCGTCTTCTGGGCGATCTTGCCATCCTTAGGAGGAAGAAGCTCCGGGCTTACCGGAGTATCCAGGATATCCAGAAGAACCTCCTTCAGTTCCTCATCTCCGCAGGTATCCGCATAATAACGTACCAGATGACGTACCAGTGTCTTCGGGACAGAAGCATTTACACCATACATGGACATGTGATCGCCATTATAGGTTGCCCAGCCAAGAGCCAGCTCGGAAAGGTCTCCGGTTCCCACAAGAACGCCGCCTTCCTTGTTTGCCGTATCCATCAGAATCTGAGTACGCTCACGTGCCTGACTGTTCTCATACGTCACATCGTGGATCTCCGGATCTTGTCCGATATCCCGGAAATGGATATTTACCGCCTCTTTGATATTTACCTCGGTAAGCCTTGCACCAAGGCAGCGGCTTAACTTGCAGGCATTCTGATAGGTTCTGTCTGTGGTTCCAAAGCATGGCATGGTCACACAGTGGATCTGTTCTCTCGGCATTCCCATCCGGTCAAAGGCACGTGCCATTACAAGAAGCGCCAGGGTAGAATCCAGTCCTCCGGAAAGTCCTACCACCGCACTCCTGCTGTGGATATGCTCCATACGTTTCTTAAGTCCCATAGCCTGGATGTTCAGGATCTCCTCGCAGCGCTCATCACGCTCTTCCTTCACAGACGGAACGAAGGGATACTGTGGATATTTTCTGGTAAGTCTTGTTTCCTCCTCTGCTACGGAAAAATCGACTCTTGTATGACTGCAGGTAGAAACTGCCGGATACGTGGACATTCTTCTTCTCTCATCAGCCAATCTCTGCACATCGATCTCACTGTAAATGATGCCGTTCTCAAAGCGTCTGCTTTCTGCAAGCATGGAACCGTTCTCTGCGATCATATTCTGTCCGCCAAACACGAGATCCTGGGTAGACTCTCCTTCCCCTGCACTGGCATAAATATATCCGCAGATCAGTCGTGCTGACTGCCCGCTTATCAGAGTTCTCCGGTAGGAATCCTTACCTACCATCTCATCACTGGCAGAAAGATTAACGATGATATGCGCACCGTTGACGGCATGACGGATACTTGGCGGCGCAGGGACCCAGAGATCCTCACAAAGCTCTGCTGCAACGGTGAATTCCGGAAATTCCTTACATTCAAAGATCAGCTCTGTTCCAAAAGGAATTTCATCCCAGAACTCATCCTCCTCATTTTTCTCGCACTTCAGGAAGTCCACAAATTCCACATCTTCTTCCTCTGCACCTGCAAACTGTCTCTGCTCATAAAACTCATTATAATTCGGAATATGCGTCTTCGGCACAAATCCCACGATACGGCCATGATTCAGAGCTGCTGCCACATTATAGAGCTTGCCTCTGTGACGCAGCGGGAGTCCCACAAAGATCAGGGCGTCCGTCTCCCTTGTCTCCTCTGCAATATGCAGAAGCTCATCCCACGCACTGTCCAGAAGACATCTCTGGAGAAAAAGATCGTGACAGGTATATCCTGTGATACAAAATTCCGGAAATACCATCAGCTTGACATGTTCCTTTTCCATTTCATGAATGGCCTTCAGGATTTCCTCTCCGTTTGCCTTGCAGTCTGCAACGGTAACTCTCGGCGTTGCCGCTGCCACCTTGATAAAACCATGCTTCATTTTTTCTTCCTCCCGAGTTTTATCGCTTGCACTCTCTTATGATCCTCTTAAGATCTTCCACGGTAAAATTATAATTCTTATTGCAGAAATGGCAGTTCATCTCAATGTCCTTGCCTTCCTGGATCATCTCGTTAAGTTCTTTTCTTCCGATGCTGATCAGCGCTTTTTCCACACGCTCTCTGCAGCAGTTGCAATGGAACTGTGTGGGCAGTGTATCATTGATCTCTATGTCAAAGCCTTCCAGTACTTTTTCAAGAAGACTTTCCGGTGTGTGTCCCTGCTCCAAAAGATTGGTAACAGAATCGATCTTTGATACGTTTTCCTCAAGCTTTGCGATCACCTCTTCCTCTGCAAAAGGCATCAGCTGTACAATAAAGCCTCCCGCCTGACGGACTGTATTATCCTTATTCATCAGCACACCCAGTCCTACCGCAGACGGAACCTGCTCACTGGTTGCAAAATAATAGGTGAGATCTTCTGCGATCTCGCTGGTCTGAAGAGCAACCTGTCCCACATATGGCTCTTTCAGTCCCATATCCTTGATCACATCCATAAAGCCTACGCCGACAGCTCCCGCAACATCCAGCTTGCCTTTGCTGTTTGCCGGGATACATACATCCGGATTCCCCACATAGCCCTTTACATTTCCGTGAGAATCTGCAGTTACTGTGATTCCCTGCAGTGGTCCGCCTGCATGGATCCGAAGTGTAAGGAGATCCTTTTCCCCTTTCATCATAGCTCCCATCATGGCACCGCCGGTAAGGAGACGTCCCAGTGCCGCTGTTGCCACCGGACCGGTGTTATGATTCTTTCTCGCTGTCTCCACCATATCGGTTGTAACAGCCGCAAATGCACGGATCTGGCTGTTTGCTGCTGTTGCTCTTACAATATAATCACTCATATAAAAAATTTCCTCCTTTATTTCTCGTCTGACGGAATTTCCTTTCCATGTTCTCTGGCCACAAAAGTCAGTCTTCCGCTGTCCGGCTTCGGTGCATCCTTGGTGTATGCGTCATAAACCGCCAGCGGGATCAGGCCTGCCTTTTCAAGAAGTTCCCTTACTTTCTCCGGATCATAGGCCTTCTGGTAATGAATTTCCTCGTCTCTCTCATAAAGACCATCTTCTCTCGGAAGAAACAGAGTCAGATCATACACATTGATCCCGGTCTCCTCATCAAATTCATTTTCCCAGATAAAGCTTCCCTCTTCCCGATTCTCTGCAATAGTCGTATTTCCAAGCATTTCCCGGTATTTATACGGGGTGTTCATATCAAATATGAAAATTCCATCCGGATCAAGATAATTGTTCACCAGTTTAAATACAGTAAGCAGATCATCCTCCTCTGTGATGTAATTCATACAGTCACAGACGCTGACGACAGCACGTACTGTTCCATAAAGTTCAAACTCCCGCATATCCTGTTCCAGATAAAGGATCTCATGACCGGATTCTGCACGTTTTTCCATGGCTTCGCCAAGCATTTCCTCAGAGTTATCCACACCGATCATATCATAACCGGACTCAGCCAGAAGCTCTGTCATCACTCCGGTCCCACAGCCAAGTTCCAGCACGATCCCGTCTTCAATTCCGTATTCTTTAAGACTTCCTATAAGATATTCCGCCCATTTTTCATATTCTACATTGTCCATGAAAATGTCATAAACTCTGGCGAAATCACTGTATGCTTCCATAAAAACCTCCAAATATTTTCCGGGCGTTCCATCGCCCGCAGCGTTCACATTATACCATGTCTTCCTGTATAAGTATACGCCTCTGACATAATATGACACAAAAAATCCGGGACCGCAGCCACAAAAGCTGTGATCCCGGAATTCTTATCTAACCGAATCTCCTGCTACTCCAGGCTTTACTGTACAGGCATATAGTATACGTCTGCAGCCTCACCGTGCCAGTAGAAGCTTGTTCCATCCTCTTCATATACATCACAGTCATACTGAGAAGAGAAGGTGAAACGGTTTCCTTCGTTATCCATCCATGCACCGTTTCCGTCCGGAACGATAACACGTGGTTTACCATCGGAGTTTCTGTAAATAGTTCTTGTCTCATCTGTGTTGCCAAGCTGCTCATCTGTAAATCCGCCATTTACGATAGCACCGGAGGAGCTGCTGTCAGTGGATGCAGTTCCATTGGAAGAACCATCAGATGTACTGCTTCCGTCTGTAGATGTTCCGTCAGATGCTGCACTTCCGTCTGTAGATGTGCTTCCGTCGGCAGCTGTAGTTCCATCTGCTGCTCCGTCAGAAGAAGCTGCTGCATTACCATCTGCAGATGCACTTCCGTCAGAGGAAGCTGCTGCATTACCTTTACCGGCAGTCTTGGCTGCGGAACCATTTGCCGCACTCTTCAGAGTGGAATCACCAAGGATTGCAAAGCTGTCGACAGACTCCTGAACCTTTTTCAGAGCATCCTCTTTTTTAACAGATGCCACAAGGCTGTAATACTCACTGTCATTTACAAAGTATTTATTGATAGCATATACATAACCGTCACTCTTGGTCGTATCCTTATATTTCACAGTATAGGAATAAATGTTGATTCCGTCTTTCTGATCTGCCTTGTAATCCTGGATCTCAAAATCGGTTCCATTTACCATGTTCTCTGCCTGTGTCATGGAAACTGCCATATCCTGGGAGTTCGGGATCACTGCAGATTCCAGATCTGCACCGGAGCCGTGAAGGATCAGGATCCTGCCCTGGTCCGGAGACTCGAAGCTTACCATATCTGTCTCATCGGACTTGTTGGCCCAGGTTGCATCTGGAAGCTTGATCGCTACGGATTTATCCTTGGATGTATAGGTTGTATTCTGTGCGTCTGCTGCAACAGTCGGTGTAACCTTCGCTTTTTTCGCCGGTGTCGGAGTAGGAGTAGACTCCACAACCACGCTGTCCTCTTTTCCTCCTCCGAAACTACATGCCGTCATGACACCAGAAAGAGCAACAGTCATAGCTAAAAGTGCAATAAATTTTTTATTCTTCATAGTATCCTCCTCATAATCATCATCAGTCACAAAGTGTGTCCGGAATATTCACTTCTGAACACACTCTTTGCTATAGTTTACGATTTTATTACAGCTTTGTCAATTGATTTCTCCCTATACTTTATGAATATCCTGTAAGCAGATATCCTGCTCCGTACAGGATTTTTCTAACATTATAATTTTCCCAGATATACCTATCTTATTCTCTTCTTATGCTGATCCTGTATTTCCCGTTTTACGCCTTCATTACGAAAGTTCTGATTTATTCCCCACCAAGTAAGCCTCCTGTTTTAATGACAAATATCCCCCTGAATCTGTCCCCTCTTTTTTTTCTATAATTGTGTCTTTATTCATGTACACTCATGTTGTAAAGTATACCCAACCAAAAATATATGAAAAGAGGACATCCATACATCGATGTTTTCGGGAAAGGATCTATCACTATGGAAAAAGCAGTTCAGACATCTCAGAGAACTGACCAGGAGCTTTCATCTGTTCAGTTTCTCACCATTACAGCCGCATTTGTTGCACTGACTTATATCTTCACCGCATTTATTAATGTTAAGCTTCCGATCGCTGCCAACGGCGGACTGATCCACCTTGGAAATGTACCGTTATTCATCGGTGCCATTTTATTCGGAAAGAAAACCGGAGCCATTGCCGGTGGGATCGGAATGGGGCTCTTTGACCTTCTCTCCGGCTGGACCCTGTGGGCACCATTTACTCTTATTATTGTAGGGATCATGGGCTTCACAGTAGGTAAGCTCACAGAGGATTCCCGGCACCAGAACATGAAATGGTATGTGATCGCCATTGCCGCAGCCTGCGTGATCAAGGTTGCAGGATACTACATTGCAGAGGTTATCATCTATGGAAATCCACTGGCACCGGTATCTTCCATCCCGGGAAACCTGGTCCAGATCGGTGTTGCAGCTGTCATCGTTCTCGTAGTGATCACACCATTAAACCTTGCAGCAAGAAAAACCGGATTAAAAAAATAGCTGTAACAGCTGCCGTAATTTGCGGAAATAATATAAAGATCAAGAGGTGAGCTTATGTATAAGATCATGACACCGGGACCTACACAGGTCGCAGAAAATGTCCGTCTGGCAAGAAGCATGGAATGCACAAATCCGGATCTGGACGAAGATTTTGTCGAATTTTATAAAGAAACCTGCGAGAAGATCAGTACTCTTCTCCATACCTCCAACGAAACCCTCATCTTAAGCGGTGAGGGTATCCTTGGACTGGAGGCTGCCATTGCTTCCATGACTGAGCCCGGAGATAAAGTTCTTGTTCTGGACAATGGTATCTACGGAAAAGGCTTTGCCGATTTTGTTTCCATGTACGGAGGCAGACCGGAGCTTTATACCAGAGATTATCAGAACACTCTCGATGTAAAGGAACTGGAAGCCTTCCTTGCGGATAACCATGACTACAAATATGCAACCGTAGTACACGGCGATACTCCAAGTGGCATGCTCAACGATGTATCTGCCATCTGCCCGCTTCTTAAAAAATACGGGATCCTTACCGTTGTAGATTCTGTCTCCGCTTCCTTCGGCGAGCCCCTGAACATTGATGCATGCCAGATTGATATCATGTGCGGCGGATCGCAGAAGGTGGTATCTGCACCTCCGGGACTTACCTTTGTTGTAGTCAGCGATGATGCAAAGAAATCCATGGCAGACCGTAAGACACCAATTGCTTCTTTCTATGCCAATCTTACAGCTTTTGCACATTATTACGAAGAGAAATGGTTTCCATATACAATGCCGATCAGCGATATCTACGGACTCCGCGCTGCCATTGACAACATCGCAGCAGACCCTGCCATCCTCTCCCGCCACGCAAAGATCGCCAGTGCCTCCAGAAAGGCCATCTCAGGCGCAGGCCTGAACCTTTACCTGCACAGCGGATATTCCAGTACAGTTACTGTTTTTGAAGTACCGGAGGGCACAACAGCCGAAGCGATCCTTGAGGGAGTAAAAAAAGACTACAACATTATGCTGGCAGGTTCCTTCGATGTCCTGGCTGGCAAAGTGATCCGCATCGGACATATGGGAAACAACGCTACATTCTATAATGTAAGAGAAGTTTTCGCAGCCCTAGACGGAACTTTACGCAGGCTTGGCGTTCCACTTAAGGCTTCCATGGAGGATATCTTCTGCAAAAACATGCAGTAATTTCTGAGATTTCAATAGTAAAAAGCACTGTAAGATGAATCCAACTTTTCATCTCGCAGTGCTTTTTTATAATTCTTATAATATTTTTCTTTATTCTTTTACCGCACCGGATGTCATACCACCTACGATGTATTTCTGGCCGATCATGTAAACAATGATAACCGGGATACAGGTAAGTACGATATCAGCAAAAATATAGTTCCAGTAACTCTTGTTCTTTCCGAAGAACTGATATACAGCCATTGTCATCGGGAAGAGACGGCTCTTGCTTGACAGATACAAAGGTGTGAGGAAATCGCTCCATACTGTCATGAACTGAAGGATAAAACATGTTACCATAGTTGGTTTCAGAAGCGGCATGATGATCTTGAAGAACAGGCTTAACGGGCCTGCGCCGTCGATAACAGCAGCCTCGTCCAGCTCAACCGGGACAGAGATTACGAAGTTACGGATGGTAAATACACAGAACGGAATCATTGCACTGGTAAATACCATGATAATGCCAACTCTTGTATCGTTCAGGTGCAGTGTACTGAGTACACGTACCAATGTTACATAGTTGACAGGGAAGAACAGTCCGCAAAGTACAAAGTAGTACAGGAATACATTCAATTTTGTTCTCTTACGGCACATAACAAATGCAGCCATGGAGCAAAGTACAACGCCAAGTGTTGTAGCGATCAGCGCATATGCAAAACTGTTCAGGAATCCCTGGATCAGGCTTCCTTTTTCAATAACCTCAGAGTAGTTGGAAAATACCCATTCTGTAGGAAGTGTCAGACTCATTCTGGCTGCCTCTGCTTTTGTCTTAAAAGAATTGATCACTACCATATAAAATGGAAGCACGACACATAAGCAAAGCAGGATACATACAACATGTTTTAATAAATTCTGAATTCTTTTTTTTGCCATTACTGCTGTACCTCCTGTTTACTCAATGTCTTAACAATAAATACACCTATGATCGCTGTAATTACAAGAAGAACAGTATTCAATGCAGAAGACATTCCATACTGGCCTCTGGAATAGAGCTGGAATGCATAAGTTGTAAGAACCTCTGTTGCATGTCCAGGGCCACCGTTTGTAAGTACATAAACAATATCGAATACTTTCAGACCATATGTAATACCAAATACAAGGTTGATCATGATAGCACCACTCAGCATCGGAAGTGTTACATACCGAAGTCTCTGCCAGAAGTTTGCACCGTCAATCTGTGCAGCCTCATAATAAGATTTCGGAATCGTATTCAGACCTGCAAGAAAGATAGTCATAACATAACCAATACCTCGCCATGCATCTACACCATAGATGGATTTCCATACAATAGCCAGATCAGACAGCCATTTCTGTTTGAAAATTCCAAGATGGAATGCATCAAGAAGTGTGTTTAAAAGTCCGTTATTATAATTCAGGATGGATTTAAATACAAGACCAATGATTACAAAAGGCAGAATAGACGGCAGGTAGAGCAATGTTCTGTAAAGCCCTTTGCCTTTAAGTCCCTCCTGAAGCATAATCGCGATCAGAAGAGCCGGGATCAGCTTAACGATGTTGGAAATGATAGTAAACTTCAATGTATTGCCAATACCGCTCAGATAAGACTTATCTGATGTAAAAATCTCAGCAAAATTCTGCAGTCCCACAAAATGAGTACCATTAAGAACACTTCTGGAGTTCCAGTCTGTAAAGGAGTAACCAACACCCATTACACTGGGAAGCAGGAAAAAAATGATATATAATGCCAACGGCAGTATCAGAAACCACTGTGGATAGATTCTCTTCTTATTCACAGAAAGCACCTCCTGTTTTAAGTTAAAACAGAGCCGGCAAATACCGGCTCTGCCTTCGGGTCAACTAGTTTTAAGTTCTGTTATTTATTTCCAGTTCTCGTCGCCTACAGTTTTTGCTGCCTCAGCACGGTTGGTATCCATGTTCTTAAGAACATCGTTTGCTTCCATCTCGCCCTGGCAGAATGCAACCATATCCTGACCAAACTGTGTCCAGTAATCGTTTGTATATTTTGTACCTGTCTGAAGTGTTACAACAGCCTTCTTGTCATCCGGAACTGTTTTAAGGAACTCCTGCTCCTCCGGCAGCCAGTGCTGCTCAAGCTTGTCATCGTTAACGTCAAGGTTTGTGTATGCCGGAGAGTTGTCAAGAATTTCCTGAAGGCTCTCTGTTGTTGTAACGAAGTTGAAGAACTCTTTTACAAGATCCTCATGCTCTGTTCCCTTGTAACCAAACATTGTCGGGCCGGAGTTGCTGCTTGGATACCAGGTATTGTCGCCAAGTGGCTCAAGGAACATTCCAAACTCATCAGATGTGCCTGTGTCTTCCTGGATCTGTTTGATGAAACTGGAATTTGCAAGTGCCATTGCACAGTTTCTGTCACCAAATTCGTTGGACATGTTTGTACTGTCTGTTCCGATCCAGTCTTCTCCGAAGTATCCTGCATCAGAGAGTTCTTTGAACTCATTCAGAACTTCAAGCATCTTCTCGTTATCTGCAAATGTTGCTTTGTTTTCATTTAATTCGTCATAAAGACCAGGTGTTGCTTCTTCATAAACGCCGCCGATCTGGAAAAATGCCAGCTGATGCTGCCATCCATCTGCACCTGGCATAAACCATGGAGTAATTCCCTGTTCTGCGATCTTAGCGCAAAGGTCTTTCAGCTCTGCATACTCTTTGCTCCAGCCTGCGTTTTCCTCGTCAAATGCCTGTGACAGTCCGCCCCATCCGACAAACTTCGACAAAATCTTCTGTTCCTCCGGTGTGGCAAGGCGTTCTTCCGCTTCGATCCGTTTCAAGCAGCGGATGGCTCGGACGTTAGCGGCAAACTTTTCCCCCGGTGTGCCGTGGCCCAGAGCATTGTCCGTGATGTGGAAATCATGGCGCTGTTCTCGCGGAATTTCCGGGTACA
>OLOU01001612.1_pt1 | contig 14973 bp, 10 predicted proteins | sample 1672101 | NCBI WGS metagenome assembly OLOU01 (sample SAMEA3136645, study PRJEB25190) | human gut metagenome | biome: human gut; feature: human-associated habitat; material: faeces | place: Austria | collected 2013
AGCGTGTGCGGTATATCTGCTACGGCAAGACCCGCAAACAAACCGAGTGTGACGGACAGACTGGCTACACGGCACATATCCTTGACGGTATCATTGATAAGGTGGTGCGGCAGATCTTTGAGCGGATGAAAGCAATCCCCAAAAGCGAGATCGTCAATATCCGTTATCGTGAAAAGATGGAAGAACGGAAGGCGCTTCTCAAAAGTGCTAAATCCGACTATGCCAAGGCTGCCGCCGAGCTTGATACGCTCCGGGCGGAGGTCATTAAATCCCTCCGGGGCGAAAGCGCTTTTCCGCAGGACTTGCTTAGTTCTCTGATCTCTGACTGTGAGACAAAATGTCTCGAAGTTCAGCATACTATGGAGGCGGCGCAGGCGGCCTACGACGAGGGACAGGCCATGCTGGACACCTTAAACGCTCAGTACGACGATATTATCTCATGGGCGGATATGTACGACAACGCCAGCATGGAGTCAAAGAAAATGATCGTGAGCTGCCTGATTCGGCGTGTGGAGGTGTATCGGGACTATCGGCTGCATATCGACTTCAACATTGACTTTGAGCAGTTCAGCGTTGGGCTGGACATTTCGGCAATCGCCGCATAAGAAAAGCCCGCTTCAAAAGAGAAGTGGGCATAAAACAAAAAAACTCGCTTTTTTCAAAGCAAGTCTTTATTAAGAATACTCAGCGCACCCGTTTGGTGGAGATAAGCGGGATCGAACCGCTGACCTCTTGAATGCCATTCAAGCGCTCTCCCAGCTGAGCTATACCCCCATATAGTGGGTGCGCTGAGTAATTTCTTATTCAATTAGTGCGGGGGTTGTTTACCGCTTCAACCGGGCTCCCAGCTGAGCTATACCCCCATGCCGTTTTGTTTTTCATCGTTCCGTTAGGCTCGGAACAAGTGATAATATAGCACAGAGAGTCGAAACTGTCAATACTTTTTTGAAGAAATTTTTGCTTTTTCAAAAAGTTTTTTGTCAGGTGAGAAAAGCGCTCCGTTTGCATGACATTTCCAACCTTTTACCCTCTCGCAAACACTGTGTAGCGTCCGCTCGGCGCGTCGAAGAAGTTTTCGCCTGCGACGGATTTGACGTGCAGGCCGTCGCTGCCGCGCAGCAGCGTGAACGCACCGTAGCGCACCGTGCCTGCATTCTCGTTTAAGTGGTAGCCGAAGACCATGCCCTCGCCGTTCGTGCCGAGGTAGTTGAGCTGGCCGGTGTACTCAAAGTAAAGCCCGACCTCGCTGTTGATGTCCTGCACCGTGAGGCCGCCGCCATCCGTGAGCGTCAGAATATAATCGCTGTCATAGCTGCCCTGCTCGGCGGTGTCGTGCGTCACGGTCGCCGTCCACTCGCCGAGAAATTCCGACGGGATCGTGTAGTCCGCGTCGCTGACCGCGCCGGAGAGGTCGTGTTTCTCCCCTGATGCGTCGACGGCGAACACCGTCTGATACGTGCCGTAGTCCTCCTCGACCTCGCCGGACTCGAACGAAACAATGCCCTTCACGCCGCCGAGCGGTCCGCCGTCGCAGAGGAAGCCCGCCGTCAGGCCCTCGAGCAGGTTCACGTACTCCACCGTGCCCTCGCTCGTCAGCAGGAAGATGTACGGGAAGTACCCCTGCCCCACCGAGCCGACGAACACATCCGTGTAGTCGGAATACAGGCCTTCCACCGGGTAGACGGTCTCGTAGTCAAAGCGGAAATTCTCCGCGTACCACGCGGAGTCCGCCGTCTTTTCAAAGCTGACCGTCAAATCGCCGCCCGAGAGCGCTGCCTTGACAAAGCTGTCCTGCGCCGTCTTTTCGACCGTCTCGCGCGCGGAGAGGTCGAGCGCAAGGTCAGCGTCGTAGCTCTCCGCCCCGGCGAACGAGCCGACGGGCACGATCATATGCAGCGCGCCGCCGTCGAGATAGAGCCGCATTTCCGCGTTGATGTTCTCGTCCGAGAGCGTCCACGCGCGGCGCTCGGCGTAGGACGCGATGAAGTCCGCGCCGCCCATGCTGCCGCTGAGCGCATCTCGGTACGTCTCATCAAAGTAGTTTGCCGCGGTGCGGCGCGCCGCCGTGATGAAGTCCTGCGTTGAAAGCTCGCAGCGCGCCAGCAGGTCCTCGCTCATGAGGCGTTTGCCGCCGAAAAAGTCATAGCTGTAGGTCTCCGTCGTGCTCGTGTCGCCGTCCATCTCCGCGCGCACCACAAGGCAGAGCAGGCTGTCGTTCCAGTAGCTCGTCCACGTGACGGAAAGGCATGTGAGCGAAACGCAGGAGGCCATCATGTCCTTCTGCTCCTGCACAAGCGCGCCGAATTGATCGGCGATCTCGTCGTTCAGCGCGGCGGCGACCGCCGTTTCCGACACGATTCTTGGCACATGGTAGCTGTATGCGAGCGTGTTGTTCTCGGCGTCCGTGTACTCGCCCTCCTCGCTGTAAAGCTCGGAAATGAGCGAATCGTCGTAGCCGGACGGGGTGTCGTCCGGCTCCTTTTCGCCGCAGGCGGCAAGGTTCAGCAGCAAAAGCGCCGTGAGCAGCGCGGTGGTCAGTTTTTTCATAGGCTTCTCTTCTCCGATCTCAAAGGTCTTGTCTTTTCTGCCATTATAGCGGATTTTTGCAAAAGCGCAACGGCTTTTCGCGCGCGGCAGCGCGCGCTGATTGACAGAATTCCGACAAGGTTATAGAATATGTGTACTTTCAAACCTCAGGAGTCTTTATGTACGATTATACGCAAGCCAAAATGAACGACGACGCCATCCGCGCCATCAGCTCCATCGGCCTCGCCCATCTGGGCGACGCGGTGTATGAGCTGCTTGTGCGCACATATCTGTGCGTGCACGGCAAGGCGACGGGCAAGGGCCTTCACCGCGCGACGGTCGAGCTCGTCTGCGCGCCGCAGCAGGCGCGCTTTGCCGAAAAGCTCTTACCCCTTTTGACGGAGGAAGAGGCCTCTGTGTTCCGCCGCGGGCGCAACGCGAATGTCCATTCCATCCCCCACCACGCCGACCGCGCGGACTATCAGAAGGCCACGGGCCTCGAGGCGCTGTTCGGCTGGCTGTATCTGCGCGACGATCACGCGCGCATCAACGAGCTTTTCAACCGGATGATGGAGGACGACAATGCCACTTGACGCGATCTGCCTGCGGGCAGTTTTACACGAGCTGAGACCTCAGCTCATCGGCGCGCGCATCGACAAGGTGCAGCAGCCCGCGCGCGACCAAATCGTTCTGCTGCTGCGCGGCAATCTGCGCCTGCTGCTCAACGCGGGCGCAAACCAACCGCGCATCCAGCTCACGAACATTCTGCGCGACAACCCTGCCCAGCCGCCGATGTTCTGCATGCTGCTGCGCAAGCACTTAGTCGGCGCGCGCGTGCTGTCCATCGAGCAGCCGGATCTTGAGCGCATGGTGATTTTAACGCTCCAGTGCACGGACGAATTCGGCGAGATCAGCCGCAAGCAGCTCGTGCTCGAGTGCATGGGGCGGCGGTCGAACCTCGTCCTGCTCGACGCGCAGGGGCGTATCGTCGAATGTCTGCGCCGCGTGGACGCGGACCTTTCCGCCACGCGCCAGCTGCTGCCCGGCCTTTTTTACCATCTGCCGACGCCGCTCGACAAGCTGTCGCTTTTATCGCAGGAGGAGGACTCCCTCGCCCTCGCGCAGCGCGGCGGCGACGCGGAGCAGGCTGTCGACAAGTGGGTGCTCGACCATTACACCGGCATTTCGCCGCTGATCGCGCGCGAATTCGCCTTCCGCGCGGGACACGAGACCGACGTGCGCTTCGGCACGCTGAATGATACGCAGCGCGGGGCGCTGGTGCAGGAATTTTCCGATACAGTCAACGCTGTAAAGGAAGATAACTATATGCCCGTCATCCTCTACCGCGACGGCAAGCCCGTGGATTTCACCTACCGTCCCATCGCGCAGTACGGCGCGGAAACGCAGATCGAGACGCGTGAGAGCTTCTCGCAAATGCTCGACGAGTTCTACGACGCGCGTGAGCGGCAGGAGCTCTCCGCCCGCCGCGGCCGCGAGCTGACGCACGCGGTCACGGTCGCGCGCGACCGCATGGCGCGCAAGGCCGAGAACTTAAAGCACGACTACGCCGCGACGCAGAAGCGCGACGAATTCCGCCTGCGCGGCGACCTCATCACCGCAAACCTGTACCGCATGAAGAGCGGAGAAAAAGTCTTGCATGCGGAAAACTACTATGAGGACGGCTGCCCGACCATCGACATCCCGCTCGACGCGCTGCTCTCCCCCCAGCAGAACGCCGCGAAAAACTACAAGCAGTACAACAAGCTCAAGACCGCCGAATTCCACCTGCGCAAGCAGATCGAAAAGGCGGAAAACGAACGCGCGTACTTGGAAAGCGTCCTGCAGGAGCTTTCGCAGGCGGAGACTGAGCAGGAATTCAATGAGATCCGCCGCGAATTGCAGGAGACGAACTATATCCGAAAGTCGAGCGGCAAAAAGGAGCTCAAGCGCGCCTTCGCCCCGCGCACATTCAAAACCTCGAGTGGGCTTGAGGTCCTCGTCGGCCGCAGCAACGTGCAGAACGACCAGCTGACAAAAAAGGCCGACAAGCGCGACTACTGGTTCCACACCCAGCACATTCACGGCTCGCACGTCATCCTGCGCTGCGCGGGACTCACGCCGAGCGACGATGATCTGCGCGAGGCCGCAATGCTCGCATCCTACTTCTCGCAGGCGAAGGAGAGCAGCAGCGTCCCCGTCGACTACTGCCCCGTGAAGTTCGTCAAAAAGCCCGCGGGCGCACGCCCCGGCATGGTGACCTACGACAATTACCGCACACTCTATGTCACGCCCGAAGAAGGGCTTGCCAAAAAGCTCTTGATCAGGTAAACTATTAGAAAGCGATTCCCCTCTCCCCTGTTGAACGGCAAAAAGCAAGCTTGATTTTGGAAAGGAGAACCCCATGGATAAAAAGAGAAAGACTCTGCTCATTACTGTTGCCGCAGTGCTTCTCGTCGTTGCCGCGTTTTTGCTGCTGCGCCGTTCGCAGCCGCTCGGCGAGCTGATCCCCGCGCCTGAGACCGCCCGCGTCGACGGACTCTTCTGCATTTCGACCATTGTTCCCACGCCGGACGGCTACGGCACGTTCGACACCGGCGACTGCCGAGTAGAGGATGACAGTGAGGCCGCCGCAGCTCTGCGCAGCGCCATGTCCGAAATTTCGGTGCAGCGCTATTATCGTTTGCCCACATCGCTGCTCTCCCGCTTCACCCAGAACGAGAACTATGTCACCGTCTGGTGGATCCCCGAAGACGGACAGAAGCACGACCTGTACCTCAACTGGGACGAGGGCTTCATCTACGACGACGCCAACCGCGCCGTCGCCTACAAGATCGACGGCGACGCGCAGCAGGCGTTCAGTCAGCTCTGCGCCGTCATCAGTGAGTACGGCACGTACACCCGATAAAATTCAGCAATAAAAAACTCCGTATGAGAAATCTCATACGGAGTTTTTTTGCGTCCTTACAGCATTTTCTGCGGCATCTGCCACGCGTTATGGTCGGTGTGCAGCAGGTGGTGCGACTTTTCGCCAAGCGGCGCGCCGAGGTAGTCCTTGTAGAGCGCCTTGACATCCGGATTCTCGTGTGAGAAGCGCAGAAGCTCACCCTGATCGAGCCGCCAGAGCACGTTGCCGCGATCCTCGGCAAGCTCGGTACCGTCGTGGATGGGCTGGCCGCCGCCGCCCGCGCAGCCGCCGGGACAGGCCATGACCTCGACAAAGTCATACGCTGCGTCGCCGCGCTTGACAGCCTCAATGAGCTTGCGGGCTTTCCCGAGCGAGCTCACGACCGCGACGCGCACGTCGCCCGCGCCGGGGATGTTGAACGTCGCCTCCTTCCACCCGTCCATGCCGCGCACGGCGGTGAACGCGTCAGGGTCAGGATTCTTGCCCGTAACAAGGAAGTACGCAGAGCGCAGCGCCGCGTCCATCACGCCGCCGGTCGTGCCGAAGACGACCGCCGCGCCGGTCGCGGAGCCGAGCGGGCTGTCGAACTCCTCCTCGGGCAGGTACTTGGGTTCAATGTGATTCGCGCGCATCATAATGTTCAGCTCGCGCGTCGTGATGCTCACGTCGACATCGGGGTCGCCCGCGTCGTTTTTCATCGTCGGCAGCGCGCATTCGCTCTTTTTCGACACGCACGGCATGATCGAGACGACGAAAAGGCGCTTGGGGTCGATACCGACCTTTTCGGCAAAGTAGCTCTTCGCCACCGCACCGAACATCTGCTGGGGCGACTTGGCCGTGGAGAGATTGTCCGTCAGTTCGGGGTACTGAGACTTCACAAAGCGAACCCAGCCCGGGCAGCAGGACGTGAACATCGGCCACTGATACTGATCCTTGTGGGTGAAGCGCTCGATAAACTCGCTGCCTTCCTCCATGATCGTGAGGTCGGCGGCAAAGTCAGTGTCGAACACATAGTTGAAGCCCAGCTCGCGCAGCGCCGCGACCATGCGCTTGGGCGTTGCGAACTCGCTGTCGAGCCCGAACTGCTCGGCCCATGCCGCGCGCACCGCGGGCGCGACCTGTGCCACGGTGACGGTATTCGGATCGTCGATCGCATCGAAGACGAGACCCGTGTCGTCGCGCTCGCGCAGCGCCGCCGTCGGGCAGTGGGTGATGCACTGGCCGCAGTAGGTGCACTCGGTGTCCTGAATGCGGCGGTTGTACGATGCGTCCACGACCGTGCGCGAGCCCGTGCCGAGAAGGTCCCAGATCTTCACGCTCTGCACGTTTTCGCACACCTGGATGCAGCGCAGGCATTGCACGCACTTGTCGTTTTCGCGAATGAGCGGCGTGGAATAATCCACCGCCTCGTGCCGCAGCTTTTTGGGGAAGTGCGTGCCGCGCATGTTGAAGTCGTTCGCCAGCTGCTGCAAGGTGCAGTTGCCGCTGCGCGTGCAGTTCGTACAGGACGTGTCGTGGTGCGAGAGGATGAGACGCAGGTTTATGCGGCGCGCCTCGCGCGCCTTGGCGCTGTTCGTGAAGACGACCATGCCGTCCGCCACCACATTGTCGCACGCGGGGACAAGGCGCTCCATGCCCTCGACCTCCACGCAGCAGATGCGGCACGCGCCGATCTCGTTGATGTCCTTTAAGTAGCACAGCGTCGGGATATTGATATTGACCGAGCGCGCGGCCTCCAAGATCGTGGTATTCTCGGGCACGGTGACGCTCTTGTGGTCGATGGTCAGTGTAACGTTTCTTACCATTTGCCTTTCCTCCCTCCGCGGAAGATGCCGTAGCCGAAGTGGTCGCAGCGCAGGCAGCGCGACGCCTCGGAGTATGCCTCTTCATCGGTGAGGCCGCACTCGATGCACTTGAAGTCGTGCTTGCGTTCGCCCGCCTCGCGCTCGGTGGTGTCGATACGGCCGTGGGGCGGCTTGTTGTTCAGCCGCGCCGTGGGGATCTCGACGCCGGGGTCGATCTCGTGGTGGAAGCCGAGGTATTCGTCGATATTCGCCGCGGCGACCTTGCCGGCCGCGATGGCGCGGATGACGGTCGCAGGGCCGGTGACGCAGTCGCCGCCGGCGAAGACGCCGTCCATATTGTCGATCTGGCCGCTGGCCTCGGCGACGAACGCGCCGCGCTTGATGGCGATCTTCGTCTGCTCAAAGCCGTGGGTCTCCACGCCCTGACCGATGGCGACAACGACAACGTCCGCCGCGATGCGCTTTTCGCTGCGCTTGGCCTTTTCGGGCGCAGGGCGGCCCTTTTTATCCATCTCGCCGATGATTTGCGGCTGTGTCCACAGCGCGACGGCGTGACCGTTCGCATCGGTCTCGATGCGGACAGGGGCCTGCAGCGTCACGAGCTCCACGCCCTCGGCAACGGCGCCCTCCACTTCCTCGGGAAGGGCCGTCATGTCCTCCTGGCGGCGGCGGTAGACGCAGATCACTTTGCGCGCGCCGAGACGAACCGCGCTGCGGCAGACATCCATCGCGACGTTGCCGCCGCCGATGACGACGATGTCCTTGTTGCGGAAGTCCGGCATGTAATCGTCGCCGATCTCGCGCAGCATCTCGACCGCGGAGATGACGCCCTCAGCGTCCTCGCCCTCGATGCCGGTCTTTTTATCCGTGTGCGCGCCGAGCGCGATGTAAAGCGCGTCGTTCTGCTGGCGCAGTTCGTCGAACGTCACATCGTCGCCGACATTGACGTTGACATGCACGTCGATCCCGAGCGCCAGCATCGACGCGATCTCCGCGTCGAGCACTTCGCGCGGCAGACGGTAGTTGGGGATGCCGTAGCGCAGCATGCCGCCGAGCTTCGCGCGCTTTTCATACACGGTGACCTTGTGGCCCATCAAAGCTAAGTAATACGCTGCGGAAAGGCCGCTCGGGCCGCCGCCGATGACGGCGACCTTCTTGCCTGTGGGCTCGGCACAGTCGGGCTGCGGCACGTAGCCCGCGTTATCCACTGCGTAGCGCTTGAGGCCGCGGATGTTGACCGCGTCGTCGATCATATTTCTTCGGCAGCGCGCCTCGCACGGATGCTCGCAGATGTACGCGCAGGCCGAGGGGAATGGGTTATCCTTGCGGATCAGGCGCACGGCGTCGGCGTAGCGGCCGTACTTGATGAGCACGAGGTAGCCCGGGATATCCACGCCCGCGGGGCACAGTGCCACGCAGGGAACGGGCTCGCGCATGCCGCCAAGGCAGCGGTGGCGCAGAATATGCTCTTCGTAGTCGTCGCGGAAGCCCTGCACGCCGTCAAGCACCAGGCGCGCCGCATCGCGGCCAATGGCGCAGTCGGCGCTGTTGACGATCACGCGCGCCACGCGCTCGATGATCGAGATGGTCTCCATCGTGGCTTCGCCCTCGAGCACCTGCTCCATCAGCTCAGAGAGCTGGCCGAGGCCGATACGGCAGGGAACGCACTTGCCGCACGTCTGCGCATGGCAGAGGTCCAGAAAGCTCTTGGCCAGGTCCACCGGACACAGTCCCGGAGGGCTTGCGGCGATACGCCGCTCCACATCGCGGTACAGCCCGTCGATGACGGTCTGGGCATGGGAGGGCGTCATAATATCGAGTCTTGACACTGCTGTTTTCTCCTTTCACTGCTTGCCATCAGTGTAGTATCGGCCGGCAGGACAAATGCACGTATCCCGCCGCCTGATGTCAGTATCCATAAATAGATGTTATCTATAATAAACGTTAGTCATTCCATTTTCAATAGTCAATGCGGATTTTTTGTCATATTTTTCCATTTCACTCCATTTGCCTAACAAAGAAAAGCGAGGGCCGCAGCCCTCGCCTGTTCTTCCCTTTTATTTGCCGCAGATCTCGTCGAAGGTATCGGTGACGGCCTTCTCCGGCGCGGGCGTCGCGAGCGATACGATCACGATCGCAATGCACGCCGCAAGGAACGCGGGGAGCAGCTCGTAGATGGCCCACGCGCCGCCCATCGGCGCGATGAGGTACTTCCAGATGAAGACCACCGCGCCGCCAGTGATCATGCCCGCGAGTGCGCCCTGCTTGTTCGCGCGCTTCCAGAAGAGCGAGAAGAGCATCACGGGGCCGAACGCCGCGCCAAAGCCCGCCCACGCAAACGAAACCACGCGGAACACGGAGCTGTTGGGGTCCCAGGCAAGCACCATGCCGATAAGGGCGATGCCGATGACCGTGGCGCGCGCGGCCAGCATCGTCGTGCGCTGGTTCATCTTCATGCCGAACGAGTGCTGCATGAGGTCCTGTGACACGCTGGACGCCGCGGCCAAGAGCTGCGAGTCCGCGGTCGACATCGTTGCGGCCAGAATGCCGGAGAGGATGATGCCCGCCATGACGGCGAGCAGCACACCGTGGCGGCTCATCAGATCTGCAAGCTTGATGATAATGGTCTCAGACTCCGCGCTCGTCGTCAGGAAGGGCACCTTGCCCGCGGCGGACACGCTGTAGCCGATGACGCCGATGCACACGGCGATGAACATGGAGATGACAACCCAGATCGTCGCGATGCGGCGGGACTGGTTGAGCTCCTTTTCCTCGCGGATGGCCATAAAGCGCAGCAGGATGTGCGGCATGCCAAAGTAGCCGAGGCCCCATGCGAGCGTGGAGACGATGCTCAGAGCGCTGTACGTCGAGGCCGTGCCGGTCGCGGCGTCGTAGCCCTGCGTCATGTTGAGATAGCCCGGCAGCGCGCTGGCGTTGTCGATGACCGTATCCAGTCCGCCCGCCTGCTGCACGCCGAAGCATACGATGACGATGAGCGCAATGGTCATGAAGATGGACTGGATCAGGTCGGTGAACGAAACGGCCATAAAGCCGCCCATCACCGTGTACAGCACGACCACGATGCCGCCGACGATCATTGCCGTATGATACTCCACACCAAAGAGGCTGTTGAAGAGCGTGCCGATGGCCTTGAAGCCGGACGCCGTGTAGGGAATGAAGAAAATGAGGATCACGACCGCCGCGATGCAGGAAAGCAGATGCTTCTTATCTCCGAAGCGGCGGGCGAAAAAGTCGGGGATCGTGATGGCACCGAGTTTGGCCGAATAGCGGCGCAGGCGGCGCGCGACGATCAGCCAGTTGAGATACGTGCCGATGGCCAGACCGATGGCCGTCCACGTCACCTCCGGCAGTCCGCAGAGGTAGGCAAGGCCAGGCAGACCCATCAAAAGATAGCTGCTCATATCGCTCGCCTCGGCGCTCATGGCCGTGACGACGGGGCCCATCTTGCGCCCGCCGAGGTAGAAGTCGTCCGAGCTGCTGCCGCTGCCCTTTTTGCCAAAATACACGCCGACGAACACCATCGCGGCGAGATAGAGAACGATGGTCACTACAATAATGATCTGTGCGCTTGTCATGTGATTTTCTCCTTCAGCTTTCGTTAAGACCTGCACAATATAGCACAAAAGAAAGCAGACGTAAATACAGAACGCCGTACAGAATAATTCCTGTACGGCACTGCAAAATTCTGAATTTTTGATTGATTTTACTGCATTTTCTGCAAGACGATTTAGTAGACTGTTTTTGAAACGAATTTTATTTTTTGCGAAAGCCGTCTAAAAAGAGCGGCATCATCTCGCGCGCATACTGCACAAGCGAATATTCCCCGCCCGAAAGGCACCAGTCATACATCAGCCCGCGCTCGAACATCGCGTAGGCCTTGACGATCTCGCTCACGGTACGCGTGTCGGTCAGCTCCTCGCGCTCCTGCCCCTGAGAGACGATTTGGCGCAAAAGACGATAGTACGTGCGTTTGCGGTCGAGCAGGTGCTTTTCTCCCTTGGTCACGAGCTGGGAGGAAAAAAGCCGCGCCAGAAGCTCGATGGAGACCGTGTTCTCGATCGTCGTGAACAGCTCCTGATTGAGCCAGCATAAGAGCTCGATGCAGTCCATCTCGTCGTGGGGCTGCTGCATCAGCTCCTCATACCGCTCGTCAAACAGCACCGAGAGGGACGAGAGCAGCGCGTCCTTGCCGTCAAAATAGTGGTAGAACGAGCCCTTCGACGTCTCCGACTCGAAGATGATCTCCTCGACCGTCGTCTCCTCATAGCCCTGCTCGTAAAAGAGCTTCCACGCCGCCGAGACGATGCGCGCCTTGGTGTTGCGGCTCGATTTTTTTGCCATGTGCTCCCCTCCCCTGTTTTTATTGATTGTATCACAGTGCGTTACCCGCTGCCAAGCGTTTTGCGCTCACCCAAGGTTTTTCCGCAGGAATGTGCGAGCATTTTCAAAGAAAATGCCGTCCGTGTCCTGCTGCGATACGCCGCGCGAAAGCAGATACTCGTAAAAATCCGCCGCCTTCTCCGGCGAATCAAGGCACGGCGGCAGCACCGCGCCGTCGAAGTCCGAGCCGAGGGCGAGGTCTTTGCGCGCGCCGAGGTCGAAAAAGTGCGCCACATGGCGATAGACGTCGTCTAAGCTCCTGACCGCTCCCCCGTCGCGCAGGAATGGCCCGTAGTAGTTGAGGCCGATCAGGCAGCCGCGGCGCACCATCTCCTTGATCTGCACGTCCGTCAGGTTGCGCTTGTGCGCGCAAATTGCGCGGGCGTTGGAGTGCGTGGCGAGAAACGGCCTTTCCGCCGTCTCGAACACGTCCGCGAGCCCCGCGTCGTTCAGGTGCGAGACGTCGATCAAAACGCCGCAGCGCTCCATTTCGCGCACGGCGGCGCGGCCAAAGTCCGTCAGGCCGCGGTCCGTCACATTGCCCGAGCCGAGCTCGTTTTCCCCATTCCACGTCAGCGTCACGGCGCAGACGCCCTGACGCTTCGTCTTCCCGATGCGCGACAGGTCGCCAGCAAACGCGCTGCCATTTTCCACGCTCAGAAAGGCCGCGGTCTTCCCCGCCGCCCACGCGCGCTCCATATCGGCAACATTGCGGCAGGGCGACACACGATCTGCGAATTTTCGCATCTGTCGGTCGAAATTCGCGCAGGCGTCATCAAAAAAGCGGACAGCCTTCTCCCCGCGCAGCTCATCGGGCACGAACACGGCGAAAAACTGCGCCCAGTGGATGTCCTTCGGAATACTTGTGAGCGACAGCGTGCGCGCGGGATCGTCGAGTGTGTCGATGATGTTCGATCCTGCGTACATGCAGTCGGTCAACGTGTCGCAGTGGAGGTCGATGAGGGCGTAAGGGCGCATGCGGGCACTTCCTTTTCAAAAAAGATCACGCTGCATTATACGCTCTTCCCGCCCGTTTCTCAACCGGCAAAGTTTAAGGAATTCTGAGGATTCTTAGCGTGCTCTTTACAAAGGCGCGGCAACACTGATATACTGGGCATCGAAAGGGGCGAAACGCCATGGACAATATTTCCCAGATCATCTCCCGCTCGATCGGTGGCTACAGCATCGGCAGCATCCTTTCCGCGCTGCTGACGTTCCTCATCTGCCTGATCGTCGTGCGGCTCGTGCTCAAGCTCTGTTCGCGGCTGCTCTCGCGCGCGAACCGCCTGAACGAGCGGCTGCAAAAGGTCATCCTCACGAGCCTCAAAACGCTTCTGTATCTGCTTACCATCATCATCACAGCCGAGGCGCTCGGCATCAACACCTCGTTGCTCACCGCCATCATGTCGGTGCTGACGTTGGGCGTCACGCTGGCCGCCGAGGACATTCTCGGCAACGTCGCCGGCGGGCTCGTCATTCTCTTCTCGCATCCGTTCTCGCTCGGCGACGAGATCGAAGTCGGCGGCACGACCGGCACGGTGCGTGAAATTTCACTGACGCACACGAAGATTGAAACGCCGGACGGACAGATCGTGCTCCAGCCCAACCGCGAAATGTCCAGCTCGAAGATCATCAACTTCACCGTCCTGGGCCGCCGCCGCATCGTCTACAAGGTCACAGCATCCTACGACGCGCCGACGGACGAGGTGAAGCAGGCCTGCATGGACGCCGTTCTCGCCTTCCCCGCCGTGCTGAAAGAACCCACGCCGACGGTGTATCTCTCGAATTACGGTGCCAGCTCCATCGAATACACCATCCGCTGCTGGACGGCGGCAGACGCCTACTGGGACACTTATTTTAAGATGTACGAGCGCCTGCGCGACACCTTTGCAAAGCACAACGTGGAGATGTCCTACGATCATCTGAACATCCACGTCGTGCCGGAGAAACAGAATGAAAATTAAAGTCGTCGATATGACATATGAACAGGCGCTTGCCCAGCCGCCGCAGGTGCACAAAAAGCCGAAAAAGCCGTCGCTCCTGTTCCGGACGGTCCTGCGCGCAGCCTCCGCGCCCGACCTTCTGGCGACGCATTTCCACTGCGAGAAGATCGGCATGGCGCAGATCAAAAGCGATGAGCCCTGCCTTGTCCTGATGAACCACTCGTGCTTTCTCGACCTCAAAATCGCGGAGGCGGTGCTGTACCCGCGCCCGTTCAACATCGTCTGCACGTCGGACGGCTTTGTCGGCAAGGAGTGGCTGATGCGCAGCGTCGGCTGCATCCCCACGCGCAAGTTCTGCTCGGACACGACGCTCGTGCGCGATATGCTCTACTGCGTGCGGACGCTCAAAACGTCTGTGCTGCTCTACCCCGAGGCGAGCTACAGCTTCGACGGCACGGCCACACCGCTGCCGGAGAGCATCGGCAAGTGCGTCAAGGCACTGAATGTGCCGGTCGTGATGATCCGCACCTACGGCGCGTTCGCGCGTGACCCGCTCTACAACGGGCTGCAAAAGCGGCGCGCGAAGGTCTCAGCGCAGATGCAGTGCCTGCTCTCGTCCAGCGACGTTGCAGAAAGGAACGTCGCCGAGATCAATGAGCGCATCTTTTCCGCCTTCCGCTTCGACAATTTCCGCTGGCAGGAGGAAAACGGCGTCTCCGTCAGCGAGCCGTTCCGCGCCGACGGACTCAACCGCGTGCTCTACAAGTGCCCGCACTGCCTCGCCGAGGGGAAAATGGAGGGCAAAGGCACATCACTCATTTGCCGAAGCTGTAACACGGAATACCGCTTGACAGAGATTGGTACGCTGGAATGTTTGAACGGCGAGGCCGCGTTCACCCACGTGCCGGACTGGTACACCTGGGAGCGGCAGTGCGTGCGCGAGGAGCTGGAAAGCGGCGCATATCAGCTTGATATTCCCGTGCAGATCTGCATGATGGTCAACATGCGCGAGATCTGCCGCGTGGGCGAAGGCCGGCTGCACCACGATGAAAACGGCTTCCACCTGACCGGCTGCGGCGGGAAACTGGACTATTTCCAAAAGCCTGAGGCCTCGTACAGCCTGTACGCCGACTATTTCTGGTACGAGATCGGCGATATGCTGTGCATCGGCGACCACAAAGCGCTGTATTACTGCTTTCCGCAAGGCGGCGGGGATGTGGTCGCCAAGACACGGCTGGCCGCCGAAGAGCTCTATAAATTAAAGCGCGCCGCTAAGGCGCGGGGGTGATGCAGCGCGGCAGCGCTGCTTTTGTCCCTGCACCGCGCAGGGGGTGCGTTAAAGGGGGCCATTCTCTCACGTGAGAGAATGGCCCCCTTTAGATCCCCCAAGAGA
>OLOU01001615.1_pt1 | contig 14954 bp, 10 predicted proteins | sample 1672101 | NCBI WGS metagenome assembly OLOU01 (sample SAMEA3136645, study PRJEB25190) | human gut metagenome | biome: human gut; feature: human-associated habitat; material: faeces | place: Austria | collected 2013
TTCTTTATGCTGTTCTCGAAGGACGAGGACGAGAAAACTATCCTCAAGCGTACAGTGGATACAATAAACGCTTCTTGTATCGAATAGATCACGTTGTACAGAAGTGTCTTCAATGATTCCTGCCTTTACTGCATAGTCGATCGGGGGTTCAAGAAGTTCTTCAATATTTCCCGTGAGTGGTTCTTTATCATTCCAGTCAGTTTTAGTATATCCATGAGCTGATTTCTAACAACGAAAATATCGTCATTTGTAATCAAATCAGCTTCTATTGCATGACGGATTAATCCGTTTATTGCCCTGTATATCATGATAACACCTCTTTTCAAAAACCATCTGGATGATTCTTATGCCAATTCCATGCGTCAGATATAATTTCTTCAAGGCTATCATGTACAGGATTCCAGCCAAGAATTTTTCTTGCCTTTTCACTGGAAGCCACCAGTCGTGCAGGATCTCCGGCACGTTTTGGAGTTTCAATTGCCGGAATCGGGTGTCCTGTCACTTTTCTTGCTTTATCAATTACTTCTTTTACGGAATAGCCGACACCATTTCCAAGATTGAAAATATTGCTTTCGTTTCCGTTTTTTAAGTACTTTACAGCGAGAATATGTGCCTGAGCCAAATCGGTAACATGGATGTAGTCTCTGATACAAGTTCCATCAGGAGTATCATAATCTGTTCCATAGATGGAGATACTTTCTCTCTTTCCATTTGGGACTTGAAGAATCAAAGGAATCAAATGACTTTCCGGATTATGAGCCTCGCCGATTTTACCTGATTTGTCTGCTCCACAAGCATTGAAATAGCGGAGAGAAACGTATCTTAGACCATGAGCTTTTGAAGTCCAATAGAACATCTTCTCCATAGCAAGTTTGGTTTCACCATATGGATTGGTTGGCTGTGTTCTGTCTGTTTCAAGAATCGGAATATTTTCCGGTTCACCATAGGTGGCAGCGGTTGAGGAAAATACAATTTTATCAATATGGTGTTCAACCATGGAATCCAAAAGAATTTTTGTTCCGCAGAGATTATTATCGTAATACTTTAGTGGATTGACAACGCTTTCTCCAACAAGAGAATATGCTGCAAAGTGAATCACTGCATCTATCTGTTCGTTTTCAAAAATATTATCAAGAAACGCCTTGTCATGCAAATCACCCAGATAAAATTTCGCATCTTTCGGAACAGCTTCGATGTGTCCGGTTGCAAGATTGTCTGCAATAATAACGCTTTCTCCGGTGCGAATCAACTCTAAAGCTGTGTGAGAACCGATATATCCTGCACCGCCTAAAACAAGTATACTCATTATTTTTCCCTCCTATTATTTGATTTCAATACCGCCAAACGGTCTGATTGTCATAATGTAGCACGAATTTTGTCCAAATATTCTGTCCATTTCCGATCTATATGCATTGACAAGATCATTTGGTACAAATGCCTGAACAGTCCCTGCGAAACCACCTCCGTGAACTCTTACAGCACCATTGCCTTTTAATATTCGTTTCCCCGCCATAATTGCAAGTGGAATACCTTGTTCCGTTGGCTTTCTGCATGAGTATAAATTTTGCAGATAGTTCATGGAGGAATCTCCCGATTCGTTTACAAGCGTGAGAAAATCCTCAAATCTGTTGTTTTTGAGAGCTTCCGTTTCTGCCTTTGCACGATAATTGTCGCCAAAAAAGTGAATTGCACGCAAGACAGCTCTGTCAGAAATCTTGTTTTTAATATCAGGGAGATTATCCCAAAATTGATTTTCATCGACTTCACGAAGAACCTTTTTGCCGAAATATTCTGCAACTTCGTCCATTTCTGTACGAACGGCCACATAATCATCTGTCAAATCAGAATGATCTCCTTTGGTGTCTGTGATGATCAATGCATAGCCGGTTTTTGAAAGGTCAAAATCAATTTTTTGGATGCTTGGATTTTGAATGTTTTGAAAATCAAGAAAAACAAATCCACCAACGGAGCAAACCATCTGATCCATCAATCCGCTTTTCTTGCCAAAATAAAAGTTTTCTGCATATTGTCCGATTTTTGCGATTTCTACTGCACCAATCTGATTGTTATTGTAATAGCTGTCAATTGCCGTTGCAATCAATGTTTCAAATGCAGCAGAAGAAGAAATACCGCTTCCACCAAGTACATTTGAAGTTGTATACATATCAAATCCGGAAATTTCTACACCTAAATCCTTAAAGCGAGCTGCAATCCCTCTGACAATTTCAGAAGAACCTTTTTCACCGATATGAACATCCAAATCGTCCAGTGAAACTGCAAATTCATCGTAACCCTCTGATTTAATTCTGATGATGTTTTCATCATGAAATGCTACAACACCGATAACATCTAAGTCAACTGCTCCTGCAATGACACAGCCATGTTGATGATCGGTATGATTACCGCCGATTTCTGTTCTACCCGGAGCAGAATAAACGTGTATATCATTTCTATTAGGATACAGTGCTGTGAATTTCTCCACAGCACTCATATATCGTGATTCCTGACTTTCTATATCCTGTGGCTTATAAATATTTGCGAAGATATTATCAAATCCACCACAAGTAACATTGTCTTGAAAATCCTGTATTTTCATTGCTTTCCTTTCTTCTTACGATCTTAAGGGCATAATTACAAATTCCAATTTCATCGGCTGATCTGAATGGATTCTGTACTCCTCATGCACCGGTGCACCCCAGGAATCATCGCCGCCGACACCCATTTGCTTTGCAGCGATTCTGACCCATGTGTAGCGAACACTTGGAAGTTCATCCGGATGCATTGCATTTTCGAGTTCATAGGCACTGTATGGCAGTACGCTCATTTCAAACGGAGCAGATGTCTTTTGGAACGTCAGACCATGCTGCATATCATCATGGACAGAGAGCGTTCTTACACCGGTACGATTGCCGCATTCCTGCGGATTGAGATAACCGGAAAGATTTTCTTTTGCTGTAGATTTCCATAATCCCAGTCTTGCCCCTTTGCATCGGTCGCTGTAATTTTCATCAGGGCCGAGTCCGTAATACTGAAAATTGCAAAGCTGTTTTTTCATCTTGAAGTCCAATGCAAGAATCGGCATATCGGACATACCGCTTACTCCTGCATAATTTACACTTACGCCCAGCTTTCCGTCAAAGTGTGCGGTATAGGTTACAGTAAACTCAAAAGTCGGAATGCAGGCAGCCTGATATGTGAATGTGATTTTCAGAGCATCTTCCTGTTCCAGCCATGAAACGGTTTTATACTTTGCAAATTTGCCTGCGACATACCACTGCGCAAGATTGTACGGCTCGGAAGCACCGGCGTCATTGTCTGTCATCGCTCTCCAGAAGCTGACCTTTGGTGTGCGTGTGATATATTCAAAATCATTGTATTTCAGAGAACTGATGCCGCCCTCTTTTTTGTCGAACATCATGGAGAAGTTTTCTCCGTGAACGCCAATGATAACATCGCCGTATACAATCGTTGGCTTTTGCAATGTGGTTTCCGGAATCTGATTATCTTTCACTTCAAACACTTCCTGAGCAAAGGCAATTTCGTGCCCTGCATCTGCCCATAGTGTCTGATCTGCGGTAACGGCGGAAACATGATAAACATATTCTCCTGTACTGTCTATTTTGTGAAGTGTCAGTTTCATTGTTTTGCTTTCTCCGGCAGGAACATTCAGAGAAAATGTATCGGATTTCAGAACAACGCCGTTCTTTTCCAATCGTACAACAAAGGACAAGTTGTTTGTATCTGCAAAGAGATTTCGATTTTCTATGGTAAGCATTCCGTTTTGAATAGACATTCTGATGTTGGAGTAAAGAGCCTTCATTTCCTGAACCTTTGGAGAGTAGGTTCTGTCAGCATAGATCACACCGTTGGTGCAGAATCCGTAATCGCTTGGTCTGTCCTCAAAATCTCCGCCATAAGCCAGAACTGTTTCCCCGTCGTCATTTTGGGTTTCGATTGCCTGATCGATGTAGTCCCAGATGAAACCACCCTGATAAGCCTCATATTTGTCCTCAAGGTCAGTGTAAAGGCTCAAACCGCCAAGAGAATTGCCCATAGCGTGCATATACTCACAACTAATATACGGTCTGCCGCTGTTCTGTTTCAGGTATTCTTCAACTTCCTGCGGTTTTGCGTACATACGGCTTTCCATATCCGTGATGGAATCATACTGATTGTCCGGAACTCTTGTAACACCCTCATAGTGCACCGGTCTTGTCGGGTCTACGCTTCTGAAATATTCCGACATTGCAGCAATATCTTCTCCGCAGTAGGATTCGTTTCCGCAAGACCAGATGAGAACGCTTGCGTGATTCTTGTCCCGTTCGTACATTGATTTTGCTCTGTCCAGCACAGCTTCTTTCCATTCCGGAAGTGAACCCGGTACATTCCAAGACGGATCTGTTGCACCAAGCTTCTGCCATGTACCGTGTGTTTCCAGATTGGTTTCATCAATCAGATAAATGCCGTATGCATCGCAAAGCTGATACCAAAGAAAATTGTTCGGATAATGACAGGTACGAACTGCATTGATATTGTTTTTCTTCATGAACCGGATGTCAAACAGCATATCTTCCTTTGTGATTGCTCTGCCTGTTTTCGCATCAAATTCGTGTCGATTGATACCCTTGAAAATAATACGTTTTCCATTCAGGCACATGATTCCGTTTTTCAGTTCAAATCGTCGGAATCCAACCTTGGTTCTGCTGACCTCGATTTCATTTCCGCTTTCGTCTGTCAGAATCACTGTAAACGTGTAGAGATTCGGTATTTCGGCACTCCAAGGCTTGCTATTTTCAATTGTCCAGTTTACAGATTCCTTTTCATTGGATTCTGCGATGACCGTTCCATTTTCATCTGTCAAGATTGATTTCACAGAACACTTGCCCGCAATATCCAGCGTTGCAGAGAAGATACCATTTGTACCGTCATAATCTGCAATCACTCTCATATCACGAACATGGGCAGACGGTGCCGCATAAAGGAATACGTCACGGAAAATGCCGGAGAATCTCCAGAAATCCTGATCTTCCAGCCAGCTTGCAGAACTTCTTTTGAACACTGCAACAGCAAGTTTGTTGTCCTTTTCACGGATATATGGTGTCAGTTCAAATTCAGACGGTGTAAAAGAATCCTCGCTGTAGCCGATAAATTCGCCGTTCAGCCAGACATACACAGCAGTTTCCACACCCTGAAAAGAAATGAATACACGCTTGTTTTTCAGAGCATCGTTCAAGTCAAAATATCTGACGTAGCTGCCGACAGGGTTGTCCTTTTCAGAGATAAACGGCGGACGGAGATGCTCCTGTCCCTCCCAAGGATAAATAGTATTGACGTACTGCGGTTTGCCGTATCCCTGCAATTCCATGTGTCCCGGAACCTGAATGTTGTCAAAATTGTCAGTGCTGTCGCTTTCTTCATAGAACTTTTGCTGCCATTCAGACGGATTCTTTGCCCACGCAAATTTCCAGGTGCCGTTCAGATCCTGAATCAGAGAGGAATTGTCTGCATCGGCTTCCAAATGGTTTGCATAGATTCTGTGGTCGGAATGTGCTGCGATTCTGTTGACTGCAAACACTTCCGGATTGGTCAGCCAGTCGAGTGTATATTTCATATTGTTCCCTCCATTTTAGTTCTGTGATTCCATCACAACTTCATTTTCGGATATTCCAAGTTTTTCTTTGATTTCCGCATTTGCCTTTTCAACATTCATCTTAGAAAGAATAAATGTGATGATCAGATCCAGTGCAAACGGAACGATCAGATACATAATGTGAAGCATATTGATAGCAGAATCAGGCTGTACTGTCAAAGTGCCCTTGAATCCGCTAAAGTCGAGCAAAAAACCGACAATTGCTGTTCCAAGTCCACCACCAATTTTTACGCCAAGTGATGTGCAGGAGTACATGATTCCATCAACGTGCTTGTGTTTGGTAAGCCAGCTATATTCAGAGCATGATGCGATGACTGCATTCATATCACCTTGCCATGGACCTTGACCGAGTGCTGCAAGTGCTGTAAATGCAAGCATCAGCGGAATGTTTCCCATGTATCCGGCAACTGCTACCAGAAGTCTGCCAACTGTTGCTACCATGTAGCTGTATTTGTTCAGCTTATACATGCCGTTCCATTTTTGTACGATGGTAGGAGTGAAGATCAAGGCGATAATCAAAGGAATATTGATAAACCACGCAAACGTGCCGAACATATTCTCATTTGCGAGAACATATTTTGCATAGTATGTTCCAACACCGATCATCGCACCATAGAACTGCTGCAAAATGTAGGTTACTGTGATCATCACATAATATTTGTTGTGTACGAGAATTTTGAATGCTTCTCCAAAACTGTATTTGGTTTCTTCTGTTTTTGTTTCATTGTCTGCAAGTTCCTCATCAGAAAGTTCTTTTACAGAAAGAGCGGAAATTGTATTTACAATAAGACCGATAACCGCATAAATAATTGCGACTGTTCTCCAGCCATTTGCACCGCCGCCCATTGCTTCAACAAATTGGAATGTAACAGCCTGAATCAGGAGGCTTGTTCCAAATGCGAAGATAAAGCGATAAGAACCCATCTGAACTCTTTCCTTGCTGTTCTTTGTAACAAGAGCGGTCAGAGCAGAATATGCGATGTTGTTTGCCGTATAAAATACACTGTTAAGAAGTGTGTAGCAGATAAAGAACCATGCGTACTGAGCAAAATTATCCATGTTCATCGGGATTGCAAATACACCAATCAAGGTAATTGCACAGCCGATAAAACCATAAAGCATCCACGGTTTTGCCTTGCCCATTTTCGTATGTGTCTTATCAATCAACGTACCAAAAATGATGTCTGTTATTCCATCAAAAATCTTCGATACAGCAATGAGAACGCCAATAACACCTGCGTTTAATCCAATCGTGTCGGTAAGATAGATCATTATGAATGATGTCAGCAATGCATAGACAATGTTCCCTGCAACATCGCCGGAACCATAACCGACTTTGTTATACCACTTTAAATATGTTTTTTCTTTGCTCATAATAGAGCTCCTTTCATTGTTTGTATGCCCACATGGACAGAATTTTTCCATAATGAATGATACGAACTGCTTTTCATCTTGCAAAAACGAAATAATGCCATCGTCAGAATAGATGATTATTTTTTTGAGCATAAAGAATTTTTACTGAATTCAACATGGAATTACAATGAAAGACGTCTTTTTTTAATTCTTTCCTCTCATTTCTTAATTCTATTATACCACACAAAACGGCTTAAAAAATACACAAAGTTATAAAATATATGCACAAAGTTTAGGATTTTTCTTGTAATCAGTGATCAGGTGTGATATGCTATAGTTATAGAAGTAAGGAGGTGCTTTTTATGTTTATGAATGTTGCCTATTTAAACAACACTACATCTACTGTAGTGGATAATACGAAACCTTTGATTGTAACAAGCTGTGGAAATTATCGTGTGAAAAATCGTTCTGAAGTAGTAACACATCGTCCGAAGGGAAGAAAAGATTATCAGCTTTTATATATTGCCTACGGAAAAGGACATTTTTTCATTCACGGAGAAGAAAAAACGGTTTCAGCCGGAAATATTATTATATATTTGCCGGATCAACCACAGGAATATGTTTATTATCGTGCAGATCAAACCGATGTTTATTGGGTGCATTTTACCGGAAATGAAGTAGAAGAAATTTTAAAGTATTACAATATCAACCTGCAAAATAATATTCTCTATATTGGAACATCTCCCGATTATCAGTGGTTATTTGGTCAGATGATTCAGGAATTGCAGCTTTGCAGACCGCGGTATGATGAATTGATTTCTTTGCAGCTGCGAAATATTTTTGTTTTGATAAGCCGTGCAATCATGAGTGCAAAGAAATTCAGCAGCACCAGTGAAAAAGAAGTTGCTTTTGCGATGCACTATTTTCGTAAGAATTACAACACAGAAATCAGCATTGAGGAGTACTCCGAATCCAGAGGGCTTAGCAACTGTTGGTTTATTCAGTGCTTTAAAGAAATCACAGGTTCCAGTCCGCTGCAATATATCTTAAAGCTGCGAATCTCCAACGCACAAAGTTTGTTAGAAAATACGGACTACACCATTACTGAAATTGCAAATATGGTTGGATATACCAATTCGCTTTATTTCAGCAGACTGTTTCATAAATACATTGGTATGTCACCAAAAGAATATAGAAAAGTAAAACTCAAAGAAAATCTCAGGGAGTAAAAAACAAAACTCGTTTGGCTAAATCTAAACCAAACGAGTTTTGTTGATTTTTGATAAGAAATAAGGAATGGCTACATTATCAAAGACAAAAAAATTGAAAAGAATATATTTATTGATCCAATCAGAGGACGCAGGATAGAATTTGACACAATTCACGGAGTCAAGGGTGAAACGCATGATGCAACTCTTTACCTTGAAACTGACAGGCAAGGGGCATCAGATTTAAATAGAATTCTTCCATATTACGGAGTAGGCAAACCTGGAAAATCGAATTTGTTTGATTATAGCAGGAAACTTGCCTATGTCGGTATGAGCAGACCGAGAAAACTATTATGTGCGGCAATGCAAGCTAAAACTTATGAAAAAGGCAATAACATATTCGCTAATGACTGGGGAATTATAGATTTGAGGGAATAAGGATTAACATGTAGTTTGGCAACTACGCCAAGATAACTGTTTCTCTCATAAAACGAGGATTTATTATATCCAAATGAAGAATCAGAGGAAGAAGGTGAAGCAGAGCAGGGTGTTATCACAATATCAACAATGCGCCGTTCAAAAGGCAGAGAATTTGATAATGTGTATGTTTTGCTTAATAACCCCGATATTGCGTCTGACGAGAACAAGCGTAAGCTGTATGTAGCGTTTACCAGGGCCAAGTCAAAGCTGTGTGTTCATTACTCCGGTACAGCTTTTGACAAGTACAAAGACTGTGCTACCGATTTTTCCGTTGATGAAAAAGAATACAGCAGACCTACCGATATAACACTGCAACTTTCGTACAAAGATGTTTATCTTGATTTTTTCAAGGATAAAAAACATCTTATCTTAAAGCTAAAAAGCGGTACAGAGCTTGAAGTTGAAGGCAGGCGGCTTTATTGCAATTATTGCGGTGAAAAATATCCCGTTGCTCAGTTTTCAAGGGATTGCAGTAACAGAATACAAAGTATAACACAGAAAGTATATTCGATTAAATCCGCTCGTATAAGGTATATTGTGGCATGGAAAGGCGAAAATGACGAAATAGAAACAGCTATTATTTTACCTGATGTGGATTTGAAGCTTGGCTAATAACAAAGAGAACTCGCCATATGCCGTTATAACAGCATATGGCGAGTTTTATCGTTAAAAACAAAGCAGTTTATTTTATAAGGCTAAGCAGCGTTTGGTAGTCATTTACGCAGTCATACTTGACTTTGCCTGATGATATTTCGTTAAACAACTTCTTTGCACAGGAGATTTTTGCCTGCTCGATCGGACGCAACTCAAGGCTCTCCATTGTGCCTTTGGTTTCAGCAACAAAGAAGATATGCTTCACAGTGCCTTCATAGAATGCAATTGCCCAGTCAGGAGCATAATTGCCCACAGGTGTGGGAATCTGGAAGGTTCTCGGAAGTTTTGCATAAACGCATACTTCTTCAGCCGCATCCAAGTCTTCTGCAAATCGTCTTTCAACGCTCTTTTCCGCTGTGCCATCGGTAAACACATAATCCTGAACAGCTTTATTTGCCGGGAACGCTTTATCAAAACTCTGTGAATTCTTCTCGGCTGTGAAAATTGATTCTTCATATGTGCCTTCAATAGTGTTATAGGATATATGTTCAACAATCATAGTGGCTTTTTGCTCGTTGATAAGTCTGATTATCTTCGTAATGAATTCTTCAGGATTATTCTTGAACATATACAGCTTATCTGCACGGATACCTTTTAGTATTGCGCAAACTGTTCTTCTTGTAAGAACTGTACCTTCCGCAATTTTGCCGACAAGATCATATTTTATCTGACTGCTTTCGGCGTGTCTGAGTGTCTGTGTCCGTGTTTTTTCACGAGCAAAAGAATCTCCTCGCTCAACTTCGTACTCATTCATTTCGCTTTTCTGACTGCCTATAGTTGTTGTGTATTGCAGTTCGGAAACAAACAGCTTTGCATCAATGTGAGCTATTGCCTTGCGGATCAGCTCAGCGCTGTCGAAGTGTACTGTATATGCGTACTTATGGTTGATTTGATTCCATAAAGCCTGAAATTCTTTTTTGTAAAAATTCTCATTAAGCGGGTTTTCTTTAACTTTGGTCTCGTGACCGTCAGAGAACATATCCGCAAGAACGCTGTCATCATACACAGCCTGAATGAGCGCATGTATGCCATTCGCCATTGGCTTCAGATTTTCCGGTAACTCTGCTACAGTACCGGTGCTGATTTCCAGGCGGTACTTGTCTGTCACCTTGCGCTTCATATCCACATAGCCATTCTGTATAAGGTAGAACTCAATAGCATTAGCTTTTTCATCATCGATGAGCGTCGGAACATCGTTTACCTTGACATACTTGCCTTTGAAGTATTCGCTTGTTGCAACAGTAGGTCTGTCGTAGAGAACGGTTTTAATATCCGACTGCAGATCAGAAACAAAAGTAGCATAGCTTTCGCTTGCAATAACAGTCAAAGTATTTATCTCATGCACTCTATCGCCACAGCTTTGAACATCCATACGGTTGCCGTCCTGATTGACGCAAAGACGTAAACCTCTTCCAACTTCCTGACGCTTTGCAGTGTTGCTGTCGGAATGTTTAAGCGTACAGATCTGAAATACATTCGGGTTATCCCAACCTTCACGCAGTGCGGAGTGAGAGAAAATAAAACGTGTCGGCTCGTCAAAAGAAAGCAGACGCTCTTTGTTTTTCAAAATAAGGTCATAGGCAGAAATATCATCGGAGAATTCACTGCCACGCTTTAACTGACTGTCAATGCTGTGCCCTGTTTTTTTGTCGATACTGAAATATCCTTTATGTACACGGCTTACATCACTGCAAGTAGATTTGAGATACTTCTGATACGGCGTATCAAACAGATTGATATAATCGTTCAATATGCTGATATACTCCTGCTCAAACATTTCACCGTATTCTCCGAGAACTTCATCGCCGTTCTCATCGTACTGACGATATTTTGCTACCTCATCTATGAAGAACAAAGACAGACACTTAATGCCCATATTAAAGAGTTTTTCTTCTTTTTCAAAGTGAGAAAGAATAGTTTCTCTTATCTGAATGCGGCGTATATCTTTTTCGGAAACATCACCGACTACATCGCCTGTTTTGATTATTTCGCCGTTAGTAAAGGTAACTGTGCCACTAAGCGGATCTATCTCTGAAATAGTGTAGCCTTTGTACTGTTCCATTTCCCGTGAAACATAGTATAAATCGTCACCTACATCGAAAATGTGAGTTTCACGATTGATTGACTTGTTGTATCCGATTTCAAGTTCGATTTTCGCCTTCGGGGGGTTCTTTGAAGATAATACAATCTGTTCAAGGTACAAATAGCTGTCTGTACCTCTTAAATTTTTGACTTCAAAGCCTTTAACCTCGATTTTTTTGACAAGTTTCTTGTTATAAGCATCGAGAGCGTCAAGAACATAAACAAGATTGTGATGCTTTGCGTGAGTAGCAGAGTAGTTAAGGCAGAAAAGAGGATTAAAGTTTTTCAGTGCCTTCTGCGTTACATCGCCGCCCATTTTCTGTGGCTCGTCCAAAATGATGATTGGGCGGTTTGCCTTGATCACATCAATCGGTCGGCGGGAGCCGAACTCGTCGCGTTTTGAGTAAATAATACGGGCTTCCTTACTGCGTCCGTCTTCTTTAAGAGACGATGCAAAAGCCTGCGTATTGATTATCATTACATTGATACCGGGATTTGATGAAAAGTCATCCAGTTTATGAAGATCCGAACTGTTATAAATAAAGAAACGAGCCTTCTTACCGTAATGCTGATTAAAATGTTCAGCAGTAATTTCAAACGACTTTTTAACACCTTCACGGATAGCAATGCTCGGAACAACAACGATAAATTTGCTCCAACCGTATTTCTTATTCAATTCAAACATTGTCTTGATATACACATAGGTTTTACCTGTACCGGTTTCCATTTCAATATCAAGACTGCATCTGCCCATATCTTTGATAAGGGCAGGGGAAAGCTTTATATTGTTCTGACTTTGCATAGTGTGAATGTTATGCAGAAGTTGCTCATCGGAAAGACTGACAAGCTCGTTTTTATATCCTATGTCAGATAATTCGTTAATATCTTCAAACTCAATTTTTGTGCTGTTTGTCTGAGGTAAACTCATTTGATTGCTTTGAGGAAGAACTGTGCCATCAAACCCGTATATTTCCTCTGTTTTACCACGGTCACGGATATAGCTGATCCTGTCATGGAAGGTTTGCCCGTTAAAAACCTTTACAACTGCGTCAACAGCGTCGGTCTGATATTGTTGAATTTTGAAATTAAACTTCAATTCAATTCATAATTCATAAATCATAATGCATAATGAATGCATAATTCATAATGCATAATTCAAAATGAATTACTGCACCTCCTTTCTGCACGTTTTTATAATAGAGGTCAATATTTTAATCAGTTCACGGCAATCTGCAATTATGCTGTCAAATTGCGGTTTTGTTATATAATTTGTTTCACAGAGCAATTCAAGCCAATATTCCGACTCGCTTGCTTCTTTCAACGATATGTTCATTTTGTGAGCAAAATCATCTTTGCTTTGTCCTCTAATAGCTTCTTTAACATTTGCACCTATACTTGTCCCGCTCCGTAACAGTTGCTTTGAAAGAACAAATTCCTTTTTCTCATTACATAAATATTTATACAAATTTATCGTTCTGACAGCAAATGCCTTGCTCTTGTCAACGATAATATTATCCGTTTTCATTTCGCACCACCTGATTTTTCATTATAAATTGCACATTTCGAATCACAAATTATGCATTATAAATTACGCTTTACGCATTATGAATTATGCATTATGAATTATGCATTGTTACAGCACCTTCCTTACGGTATCGGGGCTGTAGGTGGCGAAGATCTGCTCAAAGTTAGTACCAACGCTGTCGCTTGCCATAGAGCTGTCACGCATTACGAAATAGTCCGGTTTTTTCTTTGCAATTTCGGTTATAATTTCTTCCGTAATATCGCTATCAAAACATGCAATTAAAAAATTATCTTCAACACTGAAGTAGCGATAATTTCTTTTTTCATTATGAATTATGCATTCTGCATTATGAATTGAAATTTTGCTACTAAGCAAAATTCCGAGGTCGAGCATAACCTGGAACAGTAAATCTTCCGGCGTTCTGTCCTCTTTTATATTGCTGATAAGGTCATCAAGTGATTCCGAGCCAAACTCAGAGGGAGAGTAATATACATTTTTCATGTTTAGGAAAGTTAGGAATTAGGAGTGAGAAGTTTGAAGTTAGGAGTGAGAAATTATGCATTATGAATTATGAATTATGAATTTTTTCCCCTTCTCACTACAAGAAAGCTTATCAGCTCAAAGTCGTCCAGTCCTTTGATTTCATTTGACAGAAAGCTGACCTGACCGCCACCTAAGAAGCTGTCAATATCGCTCTCGTCCTTTACCTCAATGATGGACGCAATGGCATCGCCCAGCAGTTTGGAAAGCTGCGACATATTTCTGCCGTCACGGGTTTCTTTGTTAAACGGCTTGTAGGCTTCGGGAATCGGCTCTGTTTTTCCTTTGCAAAGAAGCCGCATTTTATCCAGCATTTCTTTAGGAGAAAGGTGATCGCAAATAACCTCACCGTCATTTCCTATGTATACCATATAGAATGGATGCAACCGATTTTTGTTGTTGATATTTACACTGTCGGAACGATTTTTCAGAACGTATATCACTCCGGCAGGTGCATCCTCGTTTGCTGTAACAACAGAGTGCAAGCCAAAAGGAGCTTTGTCAATATCCGGGTGGTATTTGATATAATCGAGCAGGTCGAGCCGGAACTCGTTTAACCCCAAGTCCATAATGGAGATGCCCGTTGTCATATCTTCAATATCAACAACCTCGTCCTGCAATTTTTTGAGTTGCGCTTTTCTGTATTCAAGATCAGTTTTTTCTTCATCGCTGAGCAGATTGTCATCGCCCGTAGCGGTCATATCCACGATTTTCATACGGGTTTCAACTTTGGCTTTCAGATTTATATAATCGTCAAGCGTTACATCAGGCCAGAAGTTAACAAGCTGAATTACTTTGTTTTTGCTTCCGATACGGTCGATACGCCCGAATCGCTGAATGATGCGGACGGGGTTCCAGTGAATGTCGTAGTTGATGAGGTAGTCACAGTCCTGCAAGTTCTGACCTTCCGAAATACAGTCTGTTGCAATCAGAATGTCGATGTCAACTTTCGGTATACTGTCAAATAAATCTCTGCCTTTAGAAATTGGCGAGAAGCACGTCAATACTGTATTTAAATCAGCATGGAGTTTCGGGCAGGTTGTCCGTCCTTCTACCGAGCCGGAAATCATCGCTGTATTAAGTCCGAAATTCTCTTTGACGTAACGACTGACGTTATCATAGAGATAATCTGCTGTGTCAGCAAATGCAGTGAATATAATCAGCTTCTTGTTTCCGCCATTGATAGGGTGAGTTATTTTATTGTTAATCACCCGGAAAAGTTCTTGCAGCTTCGAGTCGTGTTCCGGCGTTATATCCCCGATCATATAAGTAAGAAGCTCAAGAATTTCAGCATCTTTTTCAAGAGTATCCCGCCAAGACACATAGTCCATATCGGCAAGGTCAATTTTAACTTTCCTGCCGAAAGAGAACAGCTCGTCCGAGTTCTGATCCTCGGCATCAAACTCATCCATATCGGAAATATCCGTCAGATCGAGGGTCGTACCGGAGTGTTTATCAAAGC
>OLOU01001616.1_pt1 | contig 14940 bp, 14 predicted proteins | sample 1672101 | NCBI WGS metagenome assembly OLOU01 (sample SAMEA3136645, study PRJEB25190) | human gut metagenome | biome: human gut; feature: human-associated habitat; material: faeces | place: Austria | collected 2013
AGCGGGAGGACCGGTTCATCTGCGGATTGTCCATGGGCGGCACCGGCGCCTTTAAGCTGGGCTTTACCAGGCCGGATGTATTCGGCGCCGTGGCCTGCATGTCTGCCAATTTCGGTGGCTGGCAGGATAAGGCAGATAGCAGCGACTCCGTCTGGTCCATGGCCTTCAATGATCATGAGCTGCTGACCGGAACCGATGAAGACATGTTCCACGTTGCGGATACCGCTGTCAAGAGCGGCGTCCCCCTGCCGGAGCTCTACGTCTGTATTGGACGGCAGGACTTCCTGTACCAATCCAACGTGGTCTTTGAGAAGCATCTGCAGGCCCTGGGCCTACGGCACACTTACCACGAACAGCCCGGAATCCACAACTGGGATTTCTGGGATGACGAGCTCCGCAGGATTCTGGCCTGGCTTCCCATCCAGCGAAGAGACAGCAACAACTGGCTCTGATCCCGTTTTACGAGAACACGTCGCTGCGGACCGACATGCGGTTGCGCAGTGACGTGTTTTTCCGGATTTTCCGGACTGAACATCAAAGAGGTGTTCCTGAGAGGAGAAAAAATGAAGATTCAAAGAGAAGGGAAGGCCGCAAATCAGGAGCAGCGCCGGGAGCTGATGCTCAACGCGCCCATTTCCAGGGTCATCCCCCAAATGGCGGTCCCTACAATCATCGCGTTTCTTATCAACTCCATTTATTCCATGGCGGACACCTATTTTGTCGGCACTCTGGGGGAAAGTGCTCAGGCCGCGACGGGCATTCTCTTTACCGTTCAGGCCATTATGCAGGGTCTGGCCTTCATGCTCGGCCACGGCGCGGGCACCCATGTTTCCCGGTCGCTGGCAGACAGGGACGCTGACAAAGCCACCATGTACATTTCCACTTCCTTCTTCACCGGCATTGGGCTGGGGCTGGTGATCGGCGTGCTTGGCCTTGCGTTTCTCAGGCCGCTGGTGCATTTTCTGGGCAGCACCGACACCATCGCCCCCTACGCCATGGACTACGGCTTCTGGGTATTTCTGGCTGCGCCGACGATTATCTGTTCCCTGATCCTCAACAACGGCCTTCGCTACGAGGGCAAAGCTTTTTATGCCATGATCGGGCTTACCGCCGGCGGACTTCTGAACATTCTTGGCGACTACATTCTGGTCATGAAGCTGGGGATGGGCGTCTACGGTGCGGGGCTTGCCACCGCCGCTTCCCAGCTGGTCAGCTTCGTCATTCTTCTCATCATGTATCTGAAAATGGCGCAGAGCACCATCCGTTTCCGCGCCGTCAGCCGGAACTTTAAAATCTATCTGTCAATTTGCCGTGTTGGTCTGCCGTCCCTTATCCGGCAGGGTCTGACCTCCGTGACCATGGGACTGCTGAACAACATGACAAAGCCCTTCGGCGATGCGGCCATCGCCGCCATGAGCGTGGTCAACCGGTATTCCAATTTCCTGATCTGCGTCGGTCTCGGCATCGGGCAGGGCTTCCAGCCGGTGGCATCCTTCAATTATCAGGCCAGAAAATACGACCGGGTGAAAAAAGGTCTGGTGTTCACCATGTGCTTCGGGCTGGTCTTCATCGGCAGCTTTTCCGTTATCAGCATGATTTGTGCTGAGGGTATCATCGGGATTTTCCAGAAAAGCGAGGCGGTCATTGCCATCGGCTCCACCGCGCTGCGGTATACGGCGATCGGTATGCTGTTTGTCCCCTTCTCCGTACCGGTGAATATGCTTTATCAGAGCATCCAGCAGCCCACCATTTCCTCTGTTCTGTCCCTCATTCGTTCCGGTGCGGTCACAATTCCCATGCTGCTGATCGGGGTTCCCCTGCTGGGACTGCCGGGAATTCAGATCGCTCAGCCTGCGGCGGATGTGATAGCTGGACTTCTCAGCATCCCGTTCATCATCCGTTTCCTCAAGGAAACACCCGCGGAGTAACAAAACGCAGGAGCGTCCAAGATCGGTCGCTCCTGCGTTTTTTACCTTTTTACGGCGGCAAGAATGTACTTCACCAGCTCGTCCCGGCCGTTCCCCTTCTCCGCGGAGAACGGGATCACCGGGCAGCCCTCCGGAAGCGCCAGATCCTCCCGGATGACCTTCAGGTTCGGTTCCAGCTCGCTTTTTTTCAGCTTGTCCATCTTGTTGGCAACCACCACAAACGGGCACCCGGAGTCCAGAAACCACCGCGCCATGGTGATGTCGTTATTAGTGGGCGGATGGCGGTAGTCCACGATCAGTACACCCAGATCAATGCGGTTCGCTGCGAAATAATCCTCCATCAGCCGCCCCCAGCGTTCCTTCTCGCTGGCGGAAACCTTCGCAAAGCCGTACCCCGGCAGATCGACCAGATAGCAGGTGCCGTCCAGCGTGAAGTAATTCACATGGACGGTTTTTCCCGGCTTATCCCCTACCCGCGCAAAGTTTTTCCGCTGCAAAAGGCGGTTGATGACCGAGGATTTTCCCACATTGGACTTCCCGGCAAATGCAATCTCCGGAAGGCGTTTTGTGGGGAAATTCTCCTTGGAAGCGGCGGAAATCAGGAATTCCACATTCTGAAAGTTCACAATATTTCCTCCGTTACTGGCGCAGGCCGGGCTTTCTCACTCTGGTACGCACGTCCCCGGGAAGCTCCGTCAGAATGGTGGGGCTGGCCTCCGCAGGCCGGTTCAGCGCGGCGGAAAGCACCGTGTCCATGGTCTGTGCACTGATGAAATTCAGCTGACGCCGGACGGTCTGGTCGATTTCCTCCAAATCCCGCTCGTTGTCCTTGGGAATGATGACGGTGCGCACGCCGTGGCGAAGTGCCGCCATGGTCTTCTCCCGCAGACCGCCGATGCGCATGACCCGTCCCCGAAGGGAAATTTCACCGGTCATGGCGATATCCCGCCGCACGCTGACCCCCGTCAGGGCGGAGACAATGGCCGTGCAGACGGTAACGCCCGCCGAGGGGCCATCTTTGGGGACTGCGCCCTCCGGGAAATGGACGTGAATATCCTTCGTCTTGTAGAAGTCCGGGGCGACGCCCAGCTTCTGGGCGTTGGCGCGGATGTAGCTCAGCGCCGCATGGGCGGATTCCTTCATCACGTCACCTAAGTTTCCGGTCAGCTCCAGCTTGCCGGAACCGTCCATGACGTTGACCTCCACCTCCAGCGTTTCGCCGCCGACGCTCGTCCATGCAAGTCCCGTGACCAGCCCCACCTGATCGGTGCAGGGCAGTCGGTCGGGCAGGAATTTGCGCACGCCCAGATAGTTTTCCAGATTGCTGCCGGTGACGGTGATCTTCTTCGGCGTTTCCTGAGAAAGAATCTCCATGTCCGTCTTCCGGCAGATCTCGCCAAAGCAGCGTTCCAGATTCCGCACGCCGGATTCCCGGGTGTAGCAGGAAATCGTCTCCCGAATGGCGTCATCGGTGATGCGAAGCTGCGCCTTTTTCAGGCCGTGCTTTTTCAGCTGCTTGGGGATCAGGTAATTCTTTGCGATCATGAACTTTTCTTCATCCGTATAAGAGCCAAGCTCAATGATCTCCATGCGGTCCAGCAGCGGCCGGGGCACGGTGTCCAGGGTGTTCGCCGTGGTAATAAACAGCACGTCGGACAGATCAAAGGGGATTTCCAGATAATGGTCACGATAGTCGTGGTTCTGTTCCGCGTCCAGCACTTCCAGCAGAGCAGCACTGGGATCGCCGCGGTAGTCGGAACCCAATTTGTCGATCTCGTCCAGCAGCAGCACCGGATTGCAGCTGCCCGCCTGCGTCATGGCGGTCATGATACGGCCGGGCATTGCGCCGACGTAGGTCTTCCGGTGTCCCCGGATGTCCGCCTCGTCGTGAATGCCGCCAAGGGAAATCCTCGCCATTTTCCGGTTCAGGCTCCGGGCGATGGAATAGGAAATGGAGGTCTTGCCCACGCCGGGAGGGCCAACCAGACACAGGATCTGGGGCGGCATCTGGGGCGCCATTTCCCGGACGGCGATGGTTTCTAAGATTCGCTCCTTCACCTTTTCCAGTCCAAAATGGTCACGCTCCAGAATCTTCCGGGCAGCGGCCACGTCCACCCGCTCCTTGGTCTTGACATTCCACGGCAGCTCCAGCACGGTGTCCAGATAATTCCGCAGCACCGCCCCCTCGGAAGAACCGAAGGGCTGCTTTTTCAGCCGCTCCACGTCCTTCAGGAGCTTCTTCTCCGTCTCCGCTTCCAGATGGAGATTCTGAATGCTCTGGGCGTAGGTATCAAATTCGTCCTCGTCGTCCTCTTCCCCAAGCTCCTCACGGATGGCCTTCATCTGCTCGCGCAGGAAGTAGTCCTTCTGGTTCTGATCGATGGCGGCGCGGGTCTTCTCCTGAATATCCCCTTCCAGCCGGAGCATTTCCACCTCCCGGCGCAGAAGCTGGACGGCAGTTTCCAGACGGCGGACGCTGTTCAGCTGGCAGAGCATTTTCGCCTTGTCCGGGAAGTCAATGCCGGAATTCTGGGCGATGGAGTCGGCAATGAAGCCGCTGCTCTCGCTGGCCAGCATCCGCAGCTGAACGGTCTGGGCAGGATGCTCGCACAGCTCCAGATACACGCCATAAAGGGAATTGGCCTCCCGGCGCAGCGCGCGGGCGCGAATGGTGTCCGCCGGTTCCTCCACACTCGCCGATTCCACACTGCCGGAAAGGTACGGCTCGCTCTGAGACAGCTCTGTGATCTTGCCCCGGCTGATGCCGGTGACCAGAATCCGCAGATTCTCTCCCTGTGTTTTCAGCACCTGCTTGACCTTGGCGATACAGCCGACGCCATACAGGTCTTTCAGCGTCGGGTCGTCCACCAGCAAATCCTTCTGAGGGATCAACAGCAGCGTCTGGTCGCCCTGCATGGCCGCTTCCAGCGCCTTTACGGACTTGCTGCGGCCAACTTCAAAATGAACGGTCTGTTCGGGGAAAACGCACAGTCCCCGCAAAGCAAGGATGGGCATTTTCCCTGCAAAAATGGTTTCAGTCAAAGTTCTTCCCTCCTTTTTGAAAAAAGGGGGTAGAAAAACTACCCCCTTGGAAGAATAGAGATATTATTTGCGCCCGGAGATTTTTTCTCTGGGATGGGCGGTGTCCCGCACGATGCCGGGGTCGGCACCCTCGACGGCTTCGGGGGTGATGATGACCTTCTGGATGGACAGATCGGAAGGAATCAGGAACATGATCTTCGTCATGATCTTCTCCATGATCGCCCGGAGTCCTCTTGCGCCGATCTGACGGTCAAGCGCCTTCTGGGCAATGGCCTGAAGGGCTTCCGGCTGGATCTCCAGCGCCACGCCGTCCATTTCCAGCAGTTTCTGATACTGCTTTGTCAGGGCGTTCTTCGGCTCCACGAGAATCCGCACCAGATCGTCCCGGGACAGGCTGCGCAGCGTGGTGATCACCGGCATACGTCCCACAAGCTCGGGGATAATGCCGAATTTCAGCAGATCGTGAGGCTCCACCTGGGTGAACAATGTACCGACATCCCGCTTGCTCTTGCTCTGTACGGGGGAATCAAAGCCGATGGCGCTCTTATCGGTGCGCTTTTCGATGATCTTATCCAGACCGTCGAACGCGCCGCCGCAGATAAAGAGGATGTTGGTGGTGTCCACCTGAATCATTTCCTGCTGAGGATGCTTCCTGCCGCCCTGAGGCGGAACATTGGCAACGGTGCCTTCCAGAATTTTCAGAAGCGCCTGCTGCACACCCTCGCCGGAAACGTCCCGGGTGATGGAGGTGTTTTCGCTCTTGCGGGCGATTTTGTCCATTTCGTCGATGTAGATAATGCCCCGTTCCGCCAGCTCCACGTCAAAATCGGCGGCCTGCAGGAGACGAAGCAGAATGTTCTCCACATCGTCGCCCACATATCCGGCCTCGGTCAGCGTAGTGGCGTCCGCGATGGCAAAGGGAACGTTCAGAATTTTCGCCAGCGTCTGGGCAAAGAGGGTCTTGCCGCTGCCCGTTGGCCCAATGAGCAGAATGTTGCTCTTCTGAAGCTCCACATCGGAATCCGCGCCGAAATAGATACGCTTATAATGGTTGTACACCGCGACGGACAGGGCGACCTTCGCTTCGTCCTGCCCCACGATGTAATTGTCCATGAAGGACTTGATCTCTACGGGTGTGGGCAGCTTGTCGGGGGCGTTCAGCCCGCTGCCCGTATCCATTTCCTGCCGCAGAAGCTCGCTGCAGGCAGCGACACAGTCGCTGCAGATATACACCCCAGGACCGGCAATCAGCCGTGACGCCTGATTCTCCCGCTTCCCGCAGAAGCTGCAGCGAATCGGCGGCTGCTCAGTGTTCTTTGCCATGACACCGGTACCTCGTTTCTAATGAATTGTTTTAATGATGATCCAGCACCCGGTCAATCAGGCCGAAAGCCTTGGCTTCCTCTGCGGTCATGAAATTGTCACGCTCGCAGGCGGCGGTGATTTCTTCGATGGACCGGCCGGTGTTCTCGGCAAGAATGCGGTTCATCCGCGCCTTGACGGTTTCCAGACGCTTCAGGTGGATGGCCATATCCGTGATCTGACCCTGGGTACCCGCGGAGGGCTGGTGGATCATGATCTCGGAATTGGGCAGCGCCATACGCTTGCCCTTGGCACCGGCGCTCAGCAGGAACGCGCCCATAGAAGCCGCCAGACCGACACAGATGGTCGCGACATCGCACTTAATGTACTGCATGGTGTCGTAGATGGCCATACCTGCGGTGACGCTGCCGCCGGGGCTGTTGATATAGAACTGAATGTCCTTGTCCGGGTCCTGTGCTTCCAGATAAAGCAGCTGGGCAACCACCAGACTTGCGGTGGTGTCGTTGACTTCTTCGGACAGGAACACGATGCGGTCGTTCAGCAGACGGGAGAAAATGTCATAGCTGCGCTCGCCGCGGCTGGTCTGCTCAACAACATAGGGAACTAAACTCATGGTAATGTCTCCTTTCAGGGGTTTGAAACATTCTAACCATCGCAGGGAAAGGTTATTCCTATCTAAGGATTATTCCTCGGTCTTCTCCTCGGCCTTGGGGGCTACGGGAACGGCGCTGTCCACGATGACCTTGATCGCCTTGCGGGTCTTGATGCTGCCGGTCAGCTCGTCCATGGGAACCATTTCCTTGACCTTGTCCACTTCCAGCTCGTACTGCTCGGCCAGAGACTTGAATTCCGCCTCGATATCCTCGTCGGAAGCGGTGATGCCCTCGACCTCGGCGATCTTCTCCAGAGTGACGGAGATCTTCGCCTGCTTCTCAGCGGCGGGACGGAAAGCGTTGCGCATGGTGCTGACGTCGCCGCCCATCATCTTGGCGTACTGCTCCATGGAGTAGCCGCTCATCTGCAGCTGATAGCCGAAGCGCTCCATCTGGATGTCCAGCTCGTTCTCCACCAGCGCCTTGGGCATATCCACGGTGGTATTCTCGGCAGCCTTGTCCACAGCAGCCTGCTCAAAGGCGCTGTCAGCCTGCTTCTTGGCATTTTCCAGAGCCTTGGCACGGATGTCGGCCTTCAGCTCGTCCAGCGTATCGAACTCGGAAACGTCCTTGGCAAACTCGTCGTCCTGCTCGGGAACGATGGTCTCAGTGACCTTGTTCAGCTTGACGTGGAACACGACGGCCTTACCGGCCAGTTCCTTGTGGTAGTCCTCGGGGAAGGTGATGTCGATGTCCTTCTCCTCACCGGCGCTCATGCCGACGATCTGCTCCTCAAAGCCGGGAACAAACTGGCCGGAGCCCAGCTTCAGGTCAAAGTTGTCGCCCTTGCCGCCCTCGAAGGGTACGCCATTATCGAAGCCCTCGAAGTCGATGTTGGCGGTATCGCCCATCTTGGCGGGACGCTCCACGGTCTCGGTGGAGGCGACATTCTGCGCCATCCGATCCAGCTCGGCCTGCACCTGCTCGTCGGTGACGTTAACCTCCTCCTTCTCCACTTCCAGACCCTTGTACTGCCCCAGCGTGACCTCGGGGTACACCTCAGTGGTCAGGGTCAGGGTGACGATGTTGTCGTCGCCGATCTGCATGTCGGTCAGGTTGGGACGGCCGATGGCCTTGAAATCCTGCTTGGCAATGGCGAAGTCATAGATCTCGGGGAAAATCTCCTCCAGACCGTCTTCGTAGAAAACGTGGGCGCCATACATGGCCTCGATCATCTTTCTGGGAGCCTTGCCCTTACGGAAGCCGGGGAGCTGGATGCTCTTGCGGGCCTTCATGTAAGCCTTGTTGACACCGGACTCCATCAGTTCCTTGTCGATTTCGACAACGACGGTAGCCTCGTTGCCTTTTCTTTCGATGCTCTTAACGTTCATTGTAAGTAATCCTCCTAATTGGTTCCCGTGACCGAGACCATTTATTTATAATTGTACAGCCGATATATTCTATCAGAAAAACAAGGAAATGTCCACACTTTTATGAAAAAAGTTTTGAATAATTGCGCTACGGAATGACCTTGTAAGGCCGGAAACCGGTATAATCCGCCGCGACCAGCCGGAAATCCACGCCGTCCCACAGTCCTTCCATGGCAAGGGCGTGACTTCCCCCGTGCAGATGGCCGTAAAAGCAGCGGCTGACGCCGTATTTTTCCAGAAGCTGCAAAATTTCCGGACATTCGTATCCACGGTACCGTGGCGGATAGTGGAGGAAAACCATCTTCCGCATATCCCCCGCCGCTTTCAGTGAGGCTTCCAGCCGCAGCAGCTCCCGTTTGAACACCTTTTCGTCATGCTCGCCGGAACGGTCTTCCTCATAAAACCATCCCCGGGTGCCGCAGATGGCGACGCCCTCATATTCATAGCAGTTGTTGTTCAGAAGATTCAGGTTTTCAAAGCCGTTTTCCTCACAGAACTTCCGGAATTTCGCCGCCGTGCTCCACCAATAGTCGTGATTTCCCTTTAGAATGATCTTTCGTCCGGGAATGGCGTTGATCCACGCAAAATCCGCCTTCGCGCCGGACAAGTCCAGCGCCCAGCTCAAATCCCCCAGCAGAACCGTGGTATCCTCCGGCCGGATGACGGACAGGCCGTCTCTGAGCTTGTCCATGTAACCAACCCATGCGCCGCCGAAAATGTCCATGGGCTTCGGTGCGCCCAGACAAAGATGCAGGTCGCCGATGGCGTACAGAGCCATGGAACACCTCCTTAATTGTTTGGGTCTATCTGAAAACCCTAATAGCTGTAGCAGAAGATATGAGAACCGATCGTCCCCCATATCTTCTTGTTCACGGCGAATTTCGCGTAGAAAACCACATCCTCGGGCAGCACATACGGCCCGTTCAGCGCCCGTTCGATGGCCTTGTACTGGGTATCCGTAGGCTTTGCGAGGTACAGGTTCTTCACCGCCGCAAATTGATCCTTCGCGTATATGATGCTGTTGATGGAAGACTGGAAATTCCCGGATTTCAGGCGGTTGAAGATCACCTCAGCCACCGCCTGCTGGCCTTCAAAGGGCTCGCTCTGGGCTTCCATGAAAATCAGGTCGGCCATCAGCTTCGTCTCCGCATCCGTCAGTTCCAGACCGGGGTAGCGGGATTCCTCGGGCGCCGGTTCCGGTTCGTAGATGAACGGTTCTTCCGGCATCTGCGTCTTGTCGTAGATCCATGCGCCCTCATAACCCGCGATCAGCTTGCCGTCGGGGAAGCCGTTTTCCAGCAGCTCGCCCACGCCCCACGCACTGTAGTCCCTGTCATCCGGGTCAAGCACCCAAATTTTTCCGTCCTCAGTGACGCCGGTCAGGACGATGAAGTGGTTTCCTCCCGGAAACACCGACCTCGACCCCATCAGCGCAATGGCGATCTTCCCTTCCCGGACGGCTTTCAGCGCCTCGTTCACATTCAGCGCCCGTTTCCACGGAATCTGCATCAGATCGGAAACCTTTTCCAGCCGTTTGTAATGGCTGCCGCCGTACTGCACCGCATAATCGGCGATGTCGGCGGGGGTGTAAACATGGTCGGTCATATAGGTTGCGACCATAGCCAGCGCGGCGACGCTGCTTCCGCTGGTCGCAATGGTGCCATTGCCGTACCGGATGTCGGGATATTCCGACTGGTGATAATGGGGAACCGCGTCGATCGTGACCTTCGGCGCTTCGGTCTCCACAGGAACGGTTTCTTCCGGCAGGGTCGTTTCCGCTGCCGTCTCCTCCGGGACCGTTTCCTCCGTCGGGACAGTCGTCGCTGCGGTTTCCGGCGGCACAGTCTCAGTGGCCTCGGTCATCTCCGTTGTTTCCTCCGGAGCGGCGTCCACGGTAGCTTGCCGTATGCATTTGTACGAGAAAAACACCGCCGATACCAGCGCAATGGCAACGACCACAATCAGGCAGGCTGTCTTTATATATCGTGTCATTTGTATCCTCCAATGGGGGAATTTCTGTCTGTTACAAATACTGTTCCAGCGCATCCTCGGAAACGCCGAGGGCATTTGCTACCGTTCCGGCGTCACAGATGGGGCTTTTCTCCGCCAGCACCAATGCATGGCAGCTCTCCCCTGTTCTGCCCCGGAAATCCAGCAGTCCCGCGTAGGCAAGGGCGGCATAGGGCGACAGCAGATACCCGGCAGAACCGCGGATACCGGAAATGGTAGAGATCATGCGGCGGCTGCTGACGACGCTGACGTCCAGCCCCTCCCCCAGCCGGGGAAGCACGCTGTCTCTCGGGCAGTACATCCCGCCCCGGCGGCAGGCATCCAGATAAATGTCCACCTCCGCCAGTCCGCCGCAGGCGTAAATCAAGCGCTCCAGCCCTGCGGGCAGCGTCAAATCCGCCTCCGGCGTACCGGTGGGGACGCTGACGGTGTCCGTGCGGAACTGTCCGTGATGGATCAGGTTCCACAAATTCCCGTTTTCGTTGCAACAGCAGATGATATTCCCGATGGGCAGTCCCCACGCCCGGGCGTACCACGCGCTCATGGGCAGGTCAAAATTGCCGCACACCACGGAAATATCCACGCGCTTTTCATGCTCCGTGATTCCCGCCCGGGCAAACTCGCCGAAAATGCCGAACAGCACAGCGATCCCCACGGCGGTTTTCGCCCAGCCGCCGTCGGCGCCGGGGCAGCCACCCCGCAGCTGCTCTGCGAGAATGTGTACCAGATGGTCAAACGTCCATTCCGGATTGTGCCAGCATTCCCCGGCAATAATTCGCTGGGGCAGATTCACCAGTCGGACGGGATAGCGCCCGACGCAGAATTCCACATCCCACCGGGTCAGCTTCGTATTGAACAGCCGGTTCAACACCTCGGCGACGCACTGATGAAAGGATTTCTCTTTCAGAGCGTCGATTTCCTCCCGGGAGAAAACAGGCTCCCGGAACGGCACGTACAGCCCGCCGTCCGGCCCCCGGTTTTCCCGCAGGACACGCTGGGCGGTGTAGGCGTCCCGGTTATTTCGCGTGGTCACATACAGCACATTCCATCACTCCAATGGCATTGTTCCAGAAAATGTTGCCCACCGTTTCTTCATCCAGCCCGCGTTCCAGCAGACGCCGGGCAAGGGCAGGCCAGCTCTGAACGCCCTCAAACCCGGCAGGCATTTCGGTAATTCCGTCCAGATCGCCGCCCAGGGCAATGTGCTTTCCGCTGGGGTCAAGCTCCATAAAATGAAGAATGTGGTCGCACATGGTGTCCAAGGTGGGCTTCTCCCCGGTGAACTCCGCGCAGACGTTGTACCCGGCCACGCCGCCGGTCTGGGCGATGGCACGGAACATATCATCCGTCAGGTTGCGGCTGTTGCTCCAGACAGCGCGGCTGTTGGAATGAGTGGCGACAATGGGCGCCCGGGTGATATCCATAATATCCCAGAAGCCCTCGTCACTGATATGGCTGACGTCGATCAGCATTCCCAAGCGCTGGGCTTCTTCCACATACGCCCGCCCCTGATCGGTCAGTCCGCCGCCGGTCTCATGGGAGCCTGTGAGAGGGTTCTTTTCGTTCCAGCCAAGGCTGGAGATGCGGAAGCCGATAAGCCAGAGACTACTCAGCAACTCCGGGTCATATCCGATTCCCGCTGTTCCTTCCAGCGTCAGGATGGCGGACATCTTTCCGTTCTTCCGGTTTTCTTCAATTTCCTTCGGAGAATAGGCAATGGAAATCAAATCCTTGTTCCTGTCCATTTCCCGCTGGAGCGTGGCAATTTCCCGCTCAAAGGCGACTACGGGCGACACATGGTGGTATTTCTCCATAAACGGCGTGGTGAAGCAGGCAAAGCACTGGGCATAGCCCCCCAGCCGGGACGCCCGCTCCAGATCGATATGGAAACGGTTCTTCCGCAGGCTTCCCGCCTGATTCATATCGTCGCCCAAAAGTGCCAGAACCGTGTCACAATGCAGATCAATCACAGGAAAATTCATTGAAAGGCATCCTCCAAATGGTGAATTTCTGGGTGAAGCGTCTGGGTTCCATCCGGTGCGTAGATTTCAATAACATCAAACCGGGGCTGTAAGTCCGTGGGACTTTCGGACAGATACAGTGCGGCGGTAGTGCGGATTCTGTCCTGCTTTCTCCCGTCAACGTACTCCATCGCATGAGCAAAATCCGCCGATTTCCGAAGTTTTACCTCCACAAATACCAAAAAGGCTTTGTTTTTGACAATGAGGTCGATTTCCCCGAACCGGCAGCGGTAGCCGCTTGCCACGACGGTATACCGCTTTTTCCGCAGGTATTCCGCCGCCAACGCTTCACCCCAAGCGCCTGTCAGCTTACTTTTCCCCATAAAACTTTTTGAGGAAGCTCATCCGGTGGATGGGACAGGCGCCATATGCGCGGAGGGCGTCGTAATGTGCCCGTGTGGGATAGCCCTTGTGGATGTCAAAGCCATACTGGGGGTACTGCTTCGCCATTTCCAGCATAAAGTCGTCCCGGGAGACCTTGGCAAGCACCGACGCCGCGGCGATATTGGCGCTGAGACTGTCCCCCTTGACCACGGTTTTTACCGGTATCCCGAAATTCTTTTCCCGGTTTCCGTCGATCAGAACGAGGTCGGGCTTTACGGCAAGCTGCCCCAGCGCCCGCTCCATGGCGAGAAACGTGGCCTGCAAAATGTTGATCTCATCGATTTCCTTCTCCGTGGCGAATCCGATCCCGTAGGCGATCGCCTGCTCCTGAATGATTGGGAACAGCTCCCGGCGTTTTTTATCCGTCAGTTTTTTGCTGTCCGTCAGGCCGGGGATATCCAGATGGGGCGGCAGAATCACCGCCGCCGCGTACACGGGACCAGCCAGCGGCCCGCGCCCGGCTTCGTCCACACCGCAGATCGTCCCTACGCCGCCGGAAAAGAATCCATCTTCAATTTCCCACATTTTTCCGTCGCTCATACCATATCCTCCGGCATTTCCAGAGTAAAATTACCCAATTTTCCGCTTCTGAATTCATCCAGCAGGACTTTTGCCATCCGCTCGGTGTTCACTTCCCCGCCGGAGACCAGATACCCCCGCTTTCTTCCGGCCATTTCCAGCAGCTGCCAGCCGGGCGTCCCCTCCGGCGCTTCCACCTTGTATCGCTCCAGCAGGGTCTGAGGATAAAATTTGTGCAGCAGCTCCATCAGGCGGTACGCCAGCTCCTCAAGGTCGATGACGCCTTCCTTGACCGCGCCGGTGTAGGCCAGCATCATGCCGACCTCCGGGTCTTCAAATTTCGGCCACAGGATGCCGGGGGTGTCCAGCAGCTGCAGCCCACTGTCCACCGTCACCCACTGCTTGCCCCGGGTCACGCCGGGACGGTTCTCCGCTTTCGCGCTCTTGCGGCCGGAAATCTGATTAATTAAGGTAGATTTGCCCACATTGGGGATTCCAACCACCATCACCCGAAGGGGCCGGTTCATTCCCCGTTTTGCGTCCCGTTCCAGCTTTTCGGCACAGGCCAGCCGTGCGGCGGGGGTAAATGCGGAAATCCCCTTTTTCGATTTGCAGTCCGTGGCGATGACCGCCATGCCTTTGCGCCTAAAATACTCCGCCCACTTCTTTGTGGCAGCAGGGTCAGCCAGATCCATGCGGTTCAGCACGATCATCCGGGGCTTGTCGCCGCAGATGGCGTCAATATCCGGATTCCGGCTGGAAACGGGAATCCGTGCATCCACGATCTCGCACACCGCGTCCACCAGCTTCAGGTCTGCTTCGATCTGCCGCCGGGTCTTGGTCATGTGGCCGGGATACCACTGAATGTTCATGTTGTCTGTCATTGTATCGCTCCGACTCTCTCAAATTCTCTGGGGTACGTCCCATCGTCCGTGCCGGGATACATCAGGAAAATCGCCTTGCCCAGCACTTCCCGCTTATCGATCTGCCCCACGTCGGGGTAACGGCTGTCCTTGGAAATGCCCCGGTTGTCCCCCAGCACGAAAATGCAGCCCTCGGCCACCGTCAGCGGGAAATGAACGCCGCCATCCACGGTGGTCAGCGCGTTGATATAGTCCTCCTGCAGCACCGTGCCGTCCACGGAAACTTCTCCGGTTTCAAAATCGATGTCCACGGTCTGCCCTTCCGTCGCAATGACCCGCTTGACAATGGGCTTGCCGTTGTCGAAGGATTCCTTGCTGATGACGACGATGTCCCCCCGCTGAGGGGTATGGTAAAACGTGTTGTTCAGCAGGAGCAGGTAGTCCCCGTCCAGCAGCGTCATCCGCATACTTCCGCCGGATACCACAATAATGCGGAACACCAGCAGAAACAGCAGCATCACGATCAAAAGCAGATACAGCATATCGTGGGCGTACAGCAGCACACTTTTCTGCCAGCCCAGCTTTTCTTCTTCCTTTTTCTTCCTCTTTTCCGCCATAGCAGCGTCCCTCCCATAAAAAACGGCATACGCCATTGGGATAATCTCCCTTTAGTATAGCACAATAAGCGCCCGTTTTCTATACTAAAATGTAAATATTTCCCCTGCGCCGCACCGGCAGCAGGGAAATCCCCGCATTGTAGGGTCTATCTGAAAACCGTCAACATGCCCAAACAGCGGGCCTTTTCCGCCTGCTGTGCACCATTTCCC
>OLOU01001636.1_pt1 | contig 14791 bp, 6 predicted proteins | sample 1672101 | NCBI WGS metagenome assembly OLOU01 (sample SAMEA3136645, study PRJEB25190) | human gut metagenome | biome: human gut; feature: human-associated habitat; material: faeces | place: Austria | collected 2013
GCTTTGTCACCATCACGCTGGGGACCGGCGTGGGAGCGGGCATCCTCCACAACGGACAGATCTATCACGGCGCTAACGGCATGGCCGGCGAGGTGGGCCACATGAGCATCGTCTACCACGGGGAGCCCTGTCCCTGCGGACGCAGAGGCTGCTGGGAGCGCTACGCCTCCGCCAGCGCCCTGAAGCGCCTGACGGCACGGGCCATGGAGGAGCACCCCGGCAGCATCCTGTGCCGGGTGGTAGCCGAGAACAACGGCAAGGTATCGGGCCAGTCGGCCTTTATCGCCGCACGGGAGGGAGACCCCGTGGGCCAAAGCGTCTGCGACGAGTACATCGGCTATCTGGCGGCGGGAGTCACCAACGTGGTGAACATCTTCCAGCCGGATACGCTGGCCATCGGCGGCGGCGTCAGCAACGAGAGCGACGAGCAGCTGCTGCTGCCCCTGCGGCGGCTGGTGGAGCAGGAGAGCATCCCCTGCAACCGGGACAAACGCACCCGGATCGTCAAGGCCCAGTTGGGCAACAACGCCGGGATCATCGGTGCCGCTCTGCTGGGAAAACGGAAATTACGGAAATAGGAGGCTGGCCTATGTGCTGGTATGAGCAGCTGGACGAAAAAGTGCGGGAGTACCTGCCGGATATGACCATGGAGCGGGAGGTCCCCCTCAGCAAGCACACCTCCTTCCGCATCGGCGGCCCCGCCCGGCGGCTGGCCTTTCCCGCCAACCGGGAGCAGCTGGTGATCCTCATGGGACTGGCAGAGAGCTGCGGCGTGAAGCCGTTCCTGCTGGGCCGTGGCACCAATCTGCTGGTGGACGACCGGGGGCTGGACACGCTGGTCATCAAGACGGCGGAGCATATGACGGCGGTGCGGCAGCTGGACGAGGTGACGCTGGAGGCGGACGCCGGCATCCTGTTGAACCATCTGGCGGTGTATGCCCAGCAGCACGGCCTGTCGGGTCTGGAGTTCGCCCACGGCATCCCCGGGAGCGTCGGTGGCGCGGTGTGCATGAACGCGGGCGCCTATGATGGGGAGATGAAGGGCGTCGTGAAGTCCGTGACGCTCCTGCTGCCCGAGGAGGGCGTCCACACGCTCAGCGGCGCGGACATGGCCTTCGGCTACCGCAGGAGCTTTCTCACCGATCATCCGGAGACCGTCGTGCTTGAGGCGGCGTTTTCGCTGCGGCCGGGGAATCCGGCGGCCATCCGCGCGCGGATGGAGGAGCTGATGGCGCGGCGCAAGAAGAGCCAGCCGCTCGAGTGGCCGAGCGCGGGCAGCACCTTCAAGCGCCCGACGGGGTATTTCGCCGGGCCGCTCATCGAGCAGGCCGGGCTGAAGGGCTTTTCCGTCGGGGGGGCGCAGGTGTCGGAGAAGCACGCGGGCTTTGTCATCAACCGCGGCGGGGCGACCTGCGCGGATGTGCGCGCGCTCATCGGCGAGGTGCAGCGCCGCGTGCAGGAGCGCGCGGGCGTGCTGCTCGAGCCGGAAGTGAAGTTCGTGGAGAAGTGACAGGGGGTCGAATCCGTGGAAATTCTGATTATCACCGGTCTTTCCGGGGGCGGCAAGAGTAAGGCTGCCTCGTTTCTGGAGGACATCGGATACTATATCGTCGACAATCTCCCGACGGAGATGATGGTGAAGTTTGCGGACTTCTGCGCGGGCTCGAGCGGCCGGTATGACCGCGTGGCGCTCGTGTACGACATCCGCGCGGGCGAGCCGTTTGACCAGCTGCTTGACACGCTCGACCGTCTGCGCGCGAGCGGCGTGACCTGCCGGATGCTGTTTCTTGAGGCGTCTGTGCAGACGATCATCAACCGCTATAAGGAGACGCGGCGGCGCCATCCGCTGATGGGGAAGGGCGTGAGCATGGAACAGGCCGTGCGCCGCGAGCAGGAGCTGCTGCGTCCGGTGCGCGACCACGCGGATTTCGTGCTCGATACGACGTCGTTCTCGACGGGGAAGCTCCGCAGCGAGATCCTCGACCTGTTCGGCGGCCAGTGCGACCGCGGCGGCATGAACGTGAATGTGCTGTCCTTCGGCTTCAAGCACGGGCTCCCGATCGAGGCGGATCTCGTCTTTGACGTGCGCTTCATGCCGAACCCGTTCTATGTGGCCGAGCTGAAGCACCAGACGGGGCTTGACAGGCCCGTGCAGGACTTTGTCTTTTCCTTCGACCAGACGCATGAATTCATGAGGCAGCTCGAGAAGATGATTTCGTTTCTCCTCCCGCTCTACAGCGAGGAGGGCAAGAGCGTGCTCGTCATCGCCATCGGCTGCACCGGCGGGCACCACCGCTCCGTGGCCGTGGCGCACCGACTGGCCGACTACATCGCCCGCGCGGGCTATCAGGTGACGGAGAACCACCGGGACATCTCCCGCTGAGAGGAACGCCTATGGAATCGTATCTGTATCGCATCCCGCCCGAGCAGGGGCCGCGCGTGACGGTGATCGGCGGCGGCACGGGGCTCTCCACGCTGCTGCGCGGGCTGAAGCTCTATACGAAGAATCTGACGGCCGTTGTGACCGTGGCGGACGACGGCGGCGGCTCGGGCGTGCTGCGCCATGACCTCGGCATGCTGCCGCCGGGCGATGTGCGCAGCTGTCTCGAGGCGCTGGCGAACACCGAGCCGCTCATGCAGCGGCTCATGCACTACCGCTTCACGGAGGGGACGCTCGCGGGGCAGAGCTTCGGCAACCTCTTCCTCGCCGCGCTGAGCGAGATCCTGCCGAGCTTTGACCAGGCGGTCGAGAGTCTGAGCCAGATTCTGGCCATCACGGGGCGCGTGCTGCCCGTGACGAATGAGAATGTCCGGCTTGAAGCGGAGCTGGAAAACGGCGCGCGCGTGGCGGGCGAGTCGAGCATCTGCGGCTGCAAACGGCGGCACGGGTGCCGCATCCGCCGCATCCGTCTGCGTCCCGCTGGGGCGCAGGCGCTGCCCGCCGTGCTCGAGGCCATCCGCGAGGCCGATATGGTCGTCCTCGGGCCGGGGAGTCTCTATACCAGCATCATCCCGAACCTCCTCGTCGGCGGCGTCGTGGACGCGATCATGGACTCCGGCGCGCTGAAGGTCTATGTCTGCAACGTCATGACGCAGGCGGGGGAGACGGAGGGCTATACCGCGGCGGATCACATCCGCGCGCTGTTTGACCACGCGTGGCCGGGACTGTTCGACATCTGCCTGACAAGTGACTCGCCCATCCCACGCAGCATCGCCGAGCGCTACCTCGCCGAGGGGGCCGAGCCGCTGCTGTGCGACCGGGAGGCCTGCGAGGCGCTGGGGGTGGAGGTCATCAGCCGCCCGGTGGCGTCGGTGGAAAATGATCTGGTGCGTCACAATCCGGGGCACCTCGCGCGCGAGCTGATGGCGCTGCACGCGCAGCGGAACATGCGGCTCGTGGAGCCGTCCACCCCCGGCCATACGCGCAACAAAGTGGAAAGGTAGGCGGTCTATGCAGTCTTTTTCCTATAAAGTCAAAAGTGAGCTCTGCCGCACGGCGGTCAGCCGTCTGTGCTGCGCGCGGGCGGAGGCCTATGGCGTGCTGCTGTACTGCAACACGTTCACGCCGACGCTGGTGCGCATTATCACGGAAAACGCCGAGTTTGCCGCGCGCTTGCCGCGCCTGTTTCAGCGGGCGTTTTCTGTGAAGTTCGACCGCCTGCCCGAGGACGACGGCGGCCACGGAAAGCTCGTTTTCCAGATCACCGATCCGGAGAAGCTCGACCGGATCATCAACCAGCTCGGCTATGACCCGCGCCAGACGATGGTACTGCACGTCAATTTCGCTCTGCTTGAGGACGAGTGCTGCCGGACGGCGTTTCTGCGCGGGGCGTTTCTCGCGGGCGGGAGCGTGACGGATCCCGAGAAGCGCTATCACCTCGAGCTGACCGGTTCGCACGCGCAGGCCAGCCGCGAGATGTCGGCGCTGCTGACGGAGATGGGCTTTTTGCCGCGCAGCGTCCGCCGCGGCGGCGCGACGGTGATCTATTTCAAGCAGTCCGAGCACATCGAGGATCTGCTCACGACGATCGGTGCCCCGGCCTCGGCCATGGACGTCATGACCGCGAAGGTGGACAAGTCCATCCGCAACGGCGCCAACCGCGCCATGAACTGCGATATGGCGAATGTGAACAAAACGCTCGACGCCGCGGAGGAGCAGCTCACGGCGATTGAGCGTCTGCGCGGCGGGAGCGCGTGGGAGAGTCTGCCGGAAAAGCTCCGGCAGACGGCGCAGCTGCGCCTTGCCTACCCGGAGCTGTCGCTTGCGCAGCTTGCGGAGCGCTGCGATCCGCCGGTGACAAAATCATGCATGAACCACAGAATGAGAAAGCTGCTGGAGAAAGCGAGGGAACAGAAATGACGAAAGAAGAACGCTGCCGCGCGGCGAAGGCATACCGCGAGAAGGGACTCAACTGCGCGCAGTGTCTGCTGGCCACTTTCCGAGACGTGGCGGGGCTGACGGAGCAGCAGGCGCTTGGCCTTGGGGCCGGGCTTGGCGGCGGTGTGCGCTGCGGCGGCATCTGCGGCGCGGTGAGCGCGCCGGTGCTCATCCTCGGCGCGTCCTGTCCGGATCCGTCCGACCGACCGCACACGACGAAGCTGACAAAGGAGTTCGAGAGCCGCTTTGTCGAGCGCTTCCACCGGCTCGACTGCCGCGAGCTGCTGCCCGCGCAGGATCTCGAGCCGTCGGAGCTGGCGCAGGAGCTTGCCGCGGGGGATCACTGCGGCTTGCTGATTGTGACCGCGGCGGGCATCCTGAGCGATATGCTGGGAGAGACCGCCTGATAAAAGGAGAACCGCTATGTCCTTTGTGCATCTGCATGTCCATACCGAATACAGCCTGCTCGACGGCGCGTGCCGTATCCGCGACCTGCCGAAGCTCGTGCGTGAGCTGGGTCAGAACGCCGTCGCCATCACCGACCACGGCGTCATGTACGGCGTCATCGACTTCTACCGCGCCTGTAAGGCCGAGGGGATTCACCCGGTCATCGGCTGCGAGGTCTATGTCGCGCCGCGCACCCGCTTCGACAAGCAGCACGAGTTCGACAGCGAAGCGCGCCACCTCGTGCTACTGTGTCAGAATGAGACGGGCTACCGCAACCTCTCGTACATGGTCTCGCAGGCGTACATCGAGGGCTTTTATATCAAGCCCCGCATCGACCTCAACCTCCTGCGCGAGCACTCGGAGGGGCTGATCGCGCTCTCGGCGTGCCTCGCCGGCGAGATTCCACGCCGAATTTTGGCGGGGAACCTCGAGGGGGCGAAAGAGTACGCACTACAAATGCAGGAGATCTTCGGCGAGGGGAATTACTACCTCGAGCTGCAGAATCACGGCATCCGCGATCAGGCAGAGGTGAACCGCGGGCTGCTGCGTATCCATCAGGAGACGGGCATCCCGCTTGTGTGTACAAACGACGCGCACTACCTCCGCAAGGAGGACGCGGAGAGCCACGACGTGCTTCTGTGCATCCAGACGGGCAAGACCGTCGACGATGAAAATCGCATGCGCTATGAGCCGCAGAACTTCTACATCCGCTCGACCGAGGAGATGGAGCAGCTTTTTGCCGCCTATCCCGAGGCTGTGGAGAACACGCAGCGCATCGCCGACCGCTGCCAGCTGGAGTTCACGTTCGGCAAGTATCACCTGCCGGAATTTCAGCTGCCGCCGGGCTATGACTCGCCGACGTACCTGCGAAAGCTCTGCGAGGAGGGCTTCGCCCGCTGCTACGGCGAGGGGCATGAGGATTACCACAAGCAGCTCGATTATGAGCTGAATATGATCGAGAAGATGGGCTTTACGGACTATTTTCTCATCGTTGCCGACTTTGTCAACTACGCCCGCGGCGCCGGGATCCCGGTCGGGCCGGGGCGCGGCTCGGCGGCGGGCTCAATGGTGTCGTACTGCCTGCACATCACGGACATCGACCCGATGCAGTACAGCCTCTATTTCGAGCGCTTCCTGAACCCGGAGCGCGTGTCCATGCCCGATATCGACATGGATTTCGGCGACACGCGCCGCGGCGAGGTCGTGGACTACGTCCGCCGCAAATACGGCGACGACCGCGTCGCCCAGATCGTGACGTTCGGGACGATGGCGGCGCGCGCCGCCATCCGCGACGTGGGCCGCGCGCTCAACATGACCTATGCCGAGGTGGATGTCGTGGCCAAGCTCGTGCCCGCCGGGCAGGGCGCGCAGCACATCACGCTCGACGACGCACTCAAGCTCTCCAAGCAGCTCGCCGATCTCTATGAGACGGACGCGCGCGTGAAGAAACTCATCGACACGGCCAGGGCGCTCGAGGGCATGCCGCGCCACGCGTCGACGCACGCGGCGGGCGTCGTCATCACGAAGCGGCCGGTGTATGAATACGTCCCGCTCGCGCGCAACGACGAGTCGATCGTCTGCCAATACGTCATGACGACGCTCGAGGAGCTGGGCCTTTTAAAGATGGACTTTCTCGGCCTGCGGAACCTGACCGTGCTCGATGACGCGGTGAAGATGGTGCAGCGGCGCGAGCCGGACTTCCACCTGCAGAATATCCCGATGGACGACCCGGCGGTTTTTGAGATGCTCTCACAGGGCAAGACGAACGGCGTCTTTCAGATGGAGTCGACGGGCATGACCGGTGTGTGTACGGGTCTGCGCCCGCAGAGCATCGAGGACATCACCGCGATTATCGCGCTCTACCGCCCGGGGCCGATGGAGTCTATCCCGAAGTTCATCGCCTGCAAGCACGACCCAAAGCTCGTGAGCTACAAGCACCCGTCGCTCGTCCCGATCCTCTCGGGGACATACGGCTGCATCGTCTATCAGGAGCAGGTCATCAAGATCTTTCAGGAGCTGGCCGGGTACTCGCTCGGACAGGCCGACATGGTGCGCCGCGCCATGAGCAAGAAGAAGGCCGAGGACGTCGCGCGCGAGCGCGAGGCGTTCCTCCACGGCGACAGTGCCCGCGGCATCGACGGCTGCGCCGCGCGCGGGATCCCCGAGCCGGTGGCCGAGTCCATTTTTGACGAGATCTACGATTTCGCGAACTACGCCTTCAACAAGGCGCACGCCGTGAGCTACGCGGTCGTCGCGTACCAGACGGCATACTTCAAGTACCACTATACGAAAGAATACATGGCGGCGCTACTGACGTCCGTGCTCGATAACTCCGACAAGGTCGCCGGCTACATCGCCGAGTGCCGCGAGTGCGGCATCGCGCTCCTGCCGCCGGATGTGAACCGCTCGTATGACGGCTTCACCGTCGAGAGCGGCGGTATCCGCTTCGGCCTTGTCGCCATCAAGAATATCGGCCGCGGCTTTATTCAGGAGCTCGTCCGCGAGCGCGGCCGCGGCGGCCCGTTTGAGTCGTTTCAGGACTTCTGTGAGCGGATGTTCGACTGCACGGACATGAACAAGCGCGCCGTGGAGAATCTCATCCGCAGCGGCGCGTTCGACGGGCTCGGCGCGCGCCGCTCGCAGCTGGCGGCGGTGTATGAGAAGGTGCTCGACGCTATCTCCGCCAGCCGCAGACAGAACCTCGAGGGGCAGCTGGACTTCTTCGGCATGGCCGCCGCCTCGACCGGCGCGCAGCATAATAAGATTGAACTGCCGGACATCCCCGAGTACTCCGCCGCCGAGCGGATGGTCATGGAAAAGGAGACGACGGGGCTCTATCTCTCCGGACACCCGATGGCCGACCTGCGCGGTGCGGCGCGGCGCGCGGGCGCGGTTCCGATCCATGAGATTCTGGCCGATTTCGCCGCGGAGGACGGCCCGCGCCGCTTCGCCGACGGGCAGAATATCACCGTCGCGGGCGTCGTGACCTCCAACCGCACGCGCACCACGCGCAACAACTCCCTCATGGCCTATGTCGTCATCGAGGACGAGATGGCGTCCATCGAGCTGATGTGTTTTTCCCGCTGCATCGAGCAGTGCGGGAGCTTCATGCAGGTCAACTCGCCCGTGCTCGTGCGCGGGAAGCTCTCCGTACGCGACGAGAAGCCGCCGCAGATCCTCTGCGACACGGTCTATCCGCTGCAGAAGGACATGGCCCCGCCGCCCGGCCCGCCCGCGTCGCGCCGGGAAGCGCCGAAAAGCGCGACGATCTACATCCGCGTGCCGGGGCTGGAGAGCGACGCCTTCCGCCACATCCGCCTTGTCATGACGATGTTCGAGGGCGAGACACCGGTGAAAATCCGTCTGGCCGACACGGGTAAGCTCGTCGGTACGCACTGCCTGAACCACCCGGCGCTCCTGCAGGAGTGCCGCGAATGGCTCGGGGAGGAAAACGTGGTTGTAAAAGAGAAATAATAAATCTACAGAAAAAGGAGGGAGCTGCGCTCCCTCTTTTTTTGTAATAGGTCTTTGCTCCATGAGTGCTGTGCAGGTGTGTCCTGTTTTCAGGACAGCCTGCCGGTTGTGCTTTGCGCGCGGATACGGTATAATAGGGGCAATTACGCAAGATAAGAAGGGGGACGAGCCATGCTCTCCATCTGGATCGGCCGGGCGGGGTCCGGCAAGTCGGAAAAGGTGCTGCGCACCATCGCCTCGGAGCGGACGCAGCGCGCGCAGGTGCTCATCGTACCGGAGCACACGTCGCACCGCGCGGAGGTGGATCTGTGCCGCGCCTGCGGCGAGACGGCCAGCCGCAATGCCGAGGTGCTGAGCTTCCAGAACCTCGCCACGCGCGTTTTGAGCCGCACGGGCGGTCTGGCGGACGTGACGCTCGACGGCGGCGGAAAACTCCTGACGATGCGCCTTGCGCTGCAGGAGCTGAGCGGGCAGCTCAAGGTGTTCCACCACCCGTCCCAGCGCGCGGCATTTCTGCAGCAGCTGGTGGAGCTGGCGGAGGAGTTCTATGCCTATGAGATCCGCCCGGAGGAGCTGTACGAAAAGACGCAGGAGATCGGCGGGGCAATGGGCGATAAGCTGCAGTCCGTGGCGCTCCTCTTTGGCGCGTATGACGCGAAGCTCCACGCGGGCGGGCGCGACGCGCGCTCGCGGGTGGAGAAGCTGCGCGACGCGCTGGGATCCTCGCAGTACCTCGCGGGGAAGGACGTGTACGTCGACGGATACGCGTATTTTAACCGACTGGAGGAGGATATTCTCTCCATCATCCTGCGTCAGGCGCATCAGGTGACGGTGACGCTCCTCGGCGAGAAGGGAAATCAGGAGCTCTTCCAGAACGCCCTGCGCCAGCGGGAGCGGCTGGTGCGCATGGCACGCGAGGTGGGCGTTCCGTGCGAGATCTGCTGGTTTACCGCGCAGGAGCGCACGGCGCTCGATCGGCTCGAGCGCTGCTTTTTCGGCAGCGACGAGGTCTGGCCGGAGCCGACGGAGCAGATCGCGCTCTATGAGGCCGCCACGGCCTACAGTGAAGCGGAGTATGTCGCCGCACAGATCCGCGAGATGGTGCGCAGCGGGAAGTACCGATACAGAGATATCGCTGTCGCGGCACGGAATATGGATCGCTACGGCCCGATTCTTGAAAACGCCCTCCGCCGCGCGGAGATCCCCGCCTATCAGGCGCGGCGGCACGACATTCTCGAAAAATCGGTTATCACGCTCCTGCTCGGCGCGGTCGACGCGGTGACGGGCGGGCTGGAATACGAGGACATGTTCCGCTATCTCAAGACCGGCCTTGCCGGAATCACGCCCGCGGAGTGCGACCTGCTGGAAAACTACGTCATCCTCTGGCAGATCCGCGGCAGCATGTGGCTGCGGGAGACGCCGTGGACGGCGAACCCCGACGGCTACGGCGCGGAGATGACCGACGCGCGGCAGGCGCGGCTCGATGAGATCAATCGCATCCGCGAAAAGGTCCGCGGGCCGCTCACTCAGCTGAGTGACGGGCTGAAAAGCTGCAGAACCGCGCGGGGGAAGGCGGAAGCCCTTTACACATTTGCGCAGCGCTCCGGCGCGGCGCAGACGCTGCAGCAGCAGGCCGCGGAGCAGATGGCGTGCGGCGAGGTGCAGCTCGCGGAGGAGAGTGCACAGCTGTGGCAGATCTTCTGCGACGTGCTCGACCAGTTCGTGGAGATTCTCGGCGGACAGGAGATCGGCGGAGAGGAGTTTGCGCGGCTGCTGCGGCTCGTTCTGACGCAGTACAGCGTCGGCACCATCCCTGCGACACTCGATCAGGTGCGCGTGAGCGAAATTACGCGCAACGACCGCCACCGCGTGAAGTGCCTGTTCCTGCTCGGTGCGGGGGATGACGTGCTCCCGACGGTCGAGCGCCGCGGCGGCGTCCTCGACGACGAGGACCGCGAGACGCTCCAGCAGCACGACATCGAGCTCTCGAACGCGACGTTCGACGCGCTGGATAACGAGCTGCAGAACATCTACGCGGCGCTCACCCAGCCGACGGAGTATCTCCATGTGAGCTGGCCCGCGGGTGACCTCGCGGGGAGCCAGCTGCGCCCGTCGTTCGTGGTCGAGCGCATCCGGCGCCTGTTCCCATCGGTGCCCGTCACGCGCGAGACGGGGGATTACCGTCTGCTCACGCCCGCGGGCGCGCTCGAAGCGGCGGGGGAGCACCCCGGCGGCGCGCTGTGGCAGAGCTTCGCGCAGAGCGGCCGCTGGGGCGCGGCGCTCGAGACGATGCGCCGGGCGCGCAGCTTTGATCGCGGTCGGCTCTCGCCCGAGGCGGTGCGCGCGCTCTATGGCTCGTCCTACCGCATGTCCGCGTCCAGAATGGATAAGCTCCGCAGCTGCCATTTCAGCTATTTCATGCAGTATGGCCTGTGCGCAAAGGAGCGCAAGGCCGCGGGCTTCGACGCGCCCGAGATCGGGACGTTCCTGCACTATCTGCTCGAAAACGTCAACCGCGAGGTGAAGGCGCGCGGCGGGTACGGCGCGGTGGAGCGCGCGGCCCTGCGCGGCCTTGTGCGGCAGTATCTGGAGAAGTACAGCGAAGAGCAGCTCGGCGGCTGCCGCGAAAAGAGCGCGCGCTTCCGCTACCTCTTCTCGCGCCTGCGCACGACGGCCTACGCCATCGTGGAAAACGTCGCGGATGAGCTCTCACAGTCCGACTTCGTGCCGCTGGAGTTCGAGCTGGGCTTCGGCGGAAGGGACGGGCAGCTCCCGGCCATCACGATCCGTGAAGGGGAGAGTACCCTCGCCGTCACCGGCAAGGTCGACCGCGTGGACGGCTGGCTCAGGGACGGAAAGCTCTATATCCGCGTGGTGGACTATAAGACGGGCAAAAAATCCTTCGACCTGACGGATCTGCGCTATGGGCTCGGCGTGCAGATGCTGCTGTATCTGTTCGCGCTGGAGGGGGAGGGCGAGCGGTACTTCGGCCATCCGGTCGTGCCGGCGGGGGTGCTGTATACCCCGGCTCGGGACGTGATCCTGCGCACGGAGCGCGGGGCGACGGAGGAGAAGATCCGCGCCGCGCTCGACAAGGAGCTGCGCCGCAGCGGCATGGTGCTCGCCGAGCCCGAGGTGCTGCAGGCGATGGAGCACAGCGCACTCGAAAAGCCGTGCTTCCTCCCGATCGAGGTGAAAAAGGGCGGCACGATCACGGGCGGGCTCGCCTCGGCGGCTCAGCTCGGGAAGCTCGGGCAGTACGTCGAGCGCCTGCTGCACGAGATCACAGACGAGCTCAGCAGCGGCAACATCAACGCCGACCCCTGCAGCCGCAGCCCGCAGGAGAGCAGCTGCGACTGGTGCGAGTACGCCTCGGCGTGCTGCTTCGAGGAAGGGCGCGACAGGCGGCGCATGATGAAAAAGGTCAGGGACAGCGAATTCTGGCGCTTTATCGAGCAGGAGACGGAGGAGGTACGGCATGGCTGAAATCCAACTGACGCAGGCGCAGCAGGCCGCGGTCGATAACCGCGGCGGGAGCCTGCTTGTCTCGGCGGCGGCGGGCTCCGGCAAAACGAAGGTGCTCGTCGAGCGGCTGTTCGCGTATATGGAGCGTGAGCGCTGCGATGTGGACGACTTCCTCATCATCACCTATACGAAGGCGGCGGCGGCGGAGCTGCGCGGGAAGATCGCCGCCGAGCTCTCGCGCCGCGTGGCCGTGCACCCGGAGAGCGGCCACCTGCGCCGCCAGCTCTTCCGTGTCTATCAGGCGGACATCAAGACGGTGGACGCGTTCTGTGCCGCCGTGCTGCGGGAGAACGTGCATCTGCTCCCCGGCGACGGGCAGCACGCGCTGACGCCGGACTTCCGCGTGCTCGACGAGCAGGAGGCGCAGCTGCTGCGTGAGCGCGTGCTCGAGCGGGTGATGGAGACGTTTTACGCCCGGCTCGAGGCGGGCGACGCGGAGGGGGAGTTGCTGGCCGAGACGCTCGGCGCGGGGCGCGACGACCGCGCGCTCACGGCGCTTGTGCTCGAGGAGCACAGCAAGATCCAGAGCCACCCCTATCCGCTCGCGTGGCTCGAGCAGGTTTATGCGCAGTGGGAGCAGACGCCGCAGGCGCTCGCGGACTGTGCTTACGGCCGGATCCTGATGACCGACACCTGCCGCAAGGCAGACTTCTGGGCGCGCAGGCTGCTGCAGGCGGCAGAGGAGATGGCGGACTGCCCCGCGCTCGAAAAGGGCTATGCCGCGGGCTTTCGCGACGCGGCCGAGCAGCTCGCACACCTGCGCGAGAGCGCTGCGGACGGCTGGGACGCGATGGGCGCGGCCGTGCCGAAGTTCCCGTCCCTGCGCCCCGTGCGCGGGGAGGAGGAGCGCAAGGTGCGCGCCAAGGCGATCTGGGACCGCTGCAAGGCGGAGATGAAGAAGACCGCCGCGCCCTATGAGACGGCGGAGAGAGACTATCTCGACGACCTACGCGAGATGGCCCCGGCCATGCGCGCGCTCATCCGTCTGACGGCGGATTTCACCCGCGCCTATCAGGCAGAGAAGCTGCGCCGCAACGCCGTGGACTTCTCCGATCAGGAGCACTATGCCATCGAGATTCTGACGCAGCCGGACGGCGCGCCCACGGAGCTGGCGCGGCAGATCTCCTCGCGCTATCAGGAGATCATGGTCGACGAGTATCAGGACACGAACGAGGTGCAGAACTGCATCTTCCGCGCCGTCTCGCGCGATGGGAAGGATCTCTTCACCGTCGGCGACGTGAAGCAGAGCATCTACCGCTTCCGTCTGGCTGACCCGACGATTTTTCTCGAGAAATACCTCGCCTACCGCGACGCGGCGGAGGCGGAGGACGGTCAGCCGCGCCGCGTGCTGCTGAGCCAGAACTTCCGCTCGCGCCGGGAGGTGCTCGAGAGCACGAACTATGTCTTTTCCGGGATCATGTCCCGGGAAATGGGCGAGATGGACTACGGAGAGGACGAGCAGCTGCACTTCGGCGCGTCGTACTACGTCCCGCGCACCGACACGGCGGCGGAGTTCCACCTCGTGAGCGTGGAGGACACGGAGGACGAGCAGTTCGACCGCGAGGAGGTCGAGGCGCGCTTCGCCGCGCGGCGTATCCGGCAGATGCTCGACGAGGGCTACCCCGTGCAGGACGCGGACGGTCGGCTCCGCCCCATCACGCCCGAGGATATCGTGATCCTCATGCGCTCGCCGCGCACGCGCCTGCGGGCGTTCACCGACGCGCTGCGCCGGGAGCGGATCCCGTGCAGCAGCGGCGAGCAGTCGGCCTTTTTTGCGACGACGGAGATCGCCGTGCTCTTCTCCTTCCTCCAGATCATCGACAATCCGCGGCAGGACGTGCCGCTCATCTCGGTGATGCGCTCGCCGCTGTTCGGCTTCACGCCCGACCGGCTCGCGCAGATCCGGACGCTTATTCCGGAGGGGGACTACTACGACGCCGTCTGCGCCGATGACGCGCCCGATACCGCCGCGTTCCGCGCGACGCTCGATGCGCTGCGCGCGGACGCGCGCAGTCTCTGCGCCGGGGAGCTGGTGTGGAGGCTGTATGATACCTGCCATGTGCTCGGCGTATTCGGCGCAATGGAGGGCGGCGCGGCGCGGCGGGCGAACCTCATCGCGCTGGGGAGCCTTGCCGACAACCTCGGCGGACAGGCGGGCGTATTTGAACTGGTGACGCAGCTGCGCCGTCTGCTGGAAAATGACCGCCAGCCGAACGTCAGCACCGGCCAGAGCGGGGGCGGCGTGCAGATCATGAGCATCCACCGCTCGAAGGGGCTGGAGTTCCCTGTCGTGATCCTCGCCGACCTCAACAAGCAGTTCAACGAGCAGGATCTCAAGCGTCCGGTACTGGTGCACCCGGCGCTGGGGCTCGGCTGCGAGCGGGTCGACCGCGCGCGGCACATCCGCTATGACAGCGTCTCGAAAAGCGCGCTGGCGCTGACGCTGCGGCGTGAGGCGAAGGCCGAGGAGATGCGGATCCTCTATGTCGCGCTCACGCGCGCGAAGGAAAAGCTCATCTGTATCGACTGTATGAAGCGCGCGGGGGCGCGTGTGCGCGACCTCGCCGCCATCGGCAGCTATCCCGCCGAACCGGAGGCCGTTGCCTCGGCGCGGGCGCTCGGCGACTGGCTGCTGCTGCCGTTGCTGCAGAGCGTGCAGGCCGAGCCGATCCGCCGCTGGGCAGGGCTGGACGCAGAGCACCTGCAGGACGCGGTGGGCTGGGAGGTCTTTCTGTGGGAGAATCCGACGCGGCAGGCGGCAGCGCCCTCCGCCGCACCCGTGCCCGCGCAGCGGGCGGGGGAGGAGCTGCCCTTCGACGCGGCGCAGCTCGACTGGGTCTATCCGCACGCCGCGTCCGCGGTCATCCCCTCGAAGGTCACGGCGACGCAGCTCAAGGGCCGCGCGCTCGACCAGGAGATCGCGGAGAACGCCGCGCCGGAGCGCCGCGTGCGCGCGGTGTCGTTTGA
>OLOU01001639.1_pt1 | contig 14775 bp, 14 predicted proteins | sample 1672101 | NCBI WGS metagenome assembly OLOU01 (sample SAMEA3136645, study PRJEB25190) | human gut metagenome | biome: human gut; feature: human-associated habitat; material: faeces | place: Austria | collected 2013
ATGAAAACTTCTGATTATGAAGATGCGATTCAAATGGTATGCGCACAGCGAATGAAAGTAGATTTTATTGTAACTCGTAATATCAAGGATTTTATCGAAAGTAAAGTACCTGCTATGAAACCTGATGAATTATTAGAACGGATATGATATAAAGAAAGGAGGCATTCCACAAATGTGGTGCCTCCTTTTCATTTGACAATTAATCTTCTTTTTCAACCTTACGGTTTTCTCTATTAGCAATCTCTTCTTTGATTGCAGCTAGGAAGTCATCTAACTTCATCTGTCCTTCATCACCTTTGAATCGGCTTCTTACTGATACAGCTTCGTTTTCTTCTTCTTTTCCACCAACAACTAACATATATGGAATCTTCTGAAGACGTGCTTCACGAATCTTGTATCCAATCTTTTCGGAACGATTATCTACTGTACTTAAGATACCATTCTTCTTCAGTTCTTTGTTCACTTCTTCTGCGTAGTCAGCGAACTTCTCAGAAATAGGAAGGACACGTACCTGTTCTGGACAGAGCCATGTAGGGAACTTACCTGCGTACTTCTCGATCAGCCATGCAAGTGTTCTTTCGTAGCATCCCATAGATGTTCTGTGGATAACGTATGGACGCTGTTTATCTCCATTCTGGTCAATGTAGTACATATCAAAGTTCTCTGCGATAGCACAGTCAAGCTGAATTGTAATCATCGTATCTTCTTTGCCATATACATTCTTCGCCTGGATATCGATCTTTGGTCCGTAGAATGCAGCTTCTCCTTCTGCCTCAACAAATGGTACACCCTGGTCTACTAAGATATTACGGATGGCATCCTGTGTTGTCTCCCAGTATTCATCATCTCCAAGATATTTTTCTTTGTTGTTAGGATCCCATTTAGAAAGACGATAAGTTACATCATCCTGTACACCAAGTACTCCAAGACAGTACTGTGCTAAATGTAAACATCCCTTTAACTCATCGTTTGTCTGATCCGGACGGATAATTAAATGTCCTTCTGAAATAGTGAACTGACGTACACGAGTTAATCCATGCATTTCTCCGGAATCTTCGTTACGGAAAAGTGTAGATGTCTCACTCATTCTATAAGGAAGATCACGGTAAGATTTCTGTGTGTTCTTGTAGCAGTAATACTGGAATGGACATGTCATTGGACGAAGTGCTAATACTTCTTTATCATTTTCCTCGTCACCAAGTACGAACATTCCTTCTTTGTAATGATCCCAATGTCCGGAAATCTTGTAAAGATCACTCTTTGCCATTAATGGAGTCTTTGTTCTTACATAACCCCATTCGTTATCCTCTAAATCCTCAATCCATCTCTGTAATGTCTGGATAATCTTTGCTCCCTTTGGAAGAAGAAGTGGAAGGCCCTGTCCGATAACGTCAACTGTTGTAAATAATTCCATTTCACGTCCAAGACGGTTATGGTCACGAAGCTTGATCTCTTCTAAATATTTCAGACGTTCTTCTAAGTCTGCCTTCTTTGTGTAAGCTGTTCCGTAAATACGAGTGAGCATCTTGTTGTTCTCATTACCTCGCCAGTAAGCTCCTGAAGAAGCAGTAAGCTTAAATGCTTTGATTGGCTTTACACTCATTAAATGAGGTCCTGCACAAAGATCTGTGAAATCACCCTGTTTATAAAAGCTGATTGTAGCATCTTCTGGTAAATCTTCGATAAGCTCTACTTTGTAAGGCTCGTCTTTTTCTTTCATGTAAGCGATAGCTTCCTCTCTTGGAAGTTCATATCTCTCAATTGGAGGATTCTCCTTAATTACCTTCTTCATCTCTTTTTCGATGGCATCTAAATCTTCTCTTGTAAGTGGTGCCATGTCAAAGTCATAGTAAAATCCATCTTCAATCGCTGGTCCGATTGCAAGCTTTGCTTCTGGGTAAAGACGCTTTACAGCCTGTGCAAGTACATGAGAAGCTGTGTGACGGAACGCAAGCTTACCTTCCTCATCATTAAATGTAAGAATATTTAAGTCGCTGTCTTCGGAAACTACAGTGCGAAGATCAACTGTCTCTCCGTTTACCTGTCCTGCACATGCATTTCTTGCAAGACCTTCGCTGATATCCTTTGCAATGTCAAGTACGGACATTGGCTGTGCATATTCTTTTTCAGAACCATCCTTTAAACGAATAATCATTTTTGTTCTTTCTCCTTCTATCTATTGTGGTGTATCTGTGCGTTAATGCATTTGCAACTATATAAAAATGCACACACTGACTCATTATGCTATAACCATAAATATTCTATCAAACAACGGGTAGCAATTCAACTATATTTCTATTTAATTCATTAAGAACAGACGCCCGAGAAGAGAACCGATACCCTATATTTGCGACTTTAGTCGCTGCGAGAAATCGTCTTCTATGAAAAGGCCGACATTAAAAGTTATTGATTTTGACTCAGTTGTACAAAACACAAAGTCGTCAAAATCAATAATTTTAATGTCGGCCTTTTCTAACATTTTACTACAGTCTCGTAGCTCCGAGGCCACAAATATAGGGTATCGGTTCTCTTCTCGGGCTGTCTTTGGCTGGATTTTGTTTGAATTAAATAGTGGTTGGAGGGATTTGGGGATGAAAGTTGAAGTCTTTGATTTATTATCCGTAGGTCCGTGCACTGTTTAATTCGTTTGTTGTTTACTAATGAATTAAATCGTTAGACAATATTTTTTCAACTTCAGTAACTGGCTTTTCTATTACTTCAGCAATTACTTCCAAAGGAATGCCCGCTTTATACATTCGTTGTGTATAGCTGGTTGTTGCTTCGTTAAATCCTTCTCTTCGACCAGATTCTTTATGGTCTGTCCATGCGTTTCTCATGTTTATTGTATCCTCCTTTTCTGGAATTGAAAAATGTAATCCTGTAAATGTGTTTATAATCTGTGCAGCAGTAACGGAAAGAGCAGAATAGCCTGGATCAGAAAGTAGAATATCCATTTGTTCTTCATCAGAAATTACTTTTAATATATGCATAAGTCGGCCAAATTCTGTATGAAATTTCGTGAAATCAGAAATATTGTTGCATGATATTAAATGAAGTTTGTAATCTGGAAGAAATTCTTTAAGGGATTCATCTGTCTCAGAAAACATCTCCTGAAGGCTTTTTGCCGCATCCCATCCGTCATTGCCAAAATATATAGTAACAGTAATAACTGGGACAAGGCGATCATCTGGATGCCATCCCGATAAAAATTCTTCTGTAGTTTCTTTAAAATTTGGATTTTGTTTTCGTATTTTTCTGTATTTTTTTGTTTTTTCATTTACTTGTGCAGAATAATTAATCGCATCATAGAGCATATTTCTGACAGGCATTGCATAATGGATATGAGATTGATTCTCAACTCCAAACAGTACATAAAGGGTATTTTTATATTCTTTTGCAATACAACATTTTAAAATATCCCGAAATTTTTGTATTGTAGCTAATTCTCCGCGTTTCCCGAGCGGAAGAGTGATTTCAGAAGTATCTCGTTCAATTAAATTCTCTGGAAGTATTCTTTGTTGCCCATCATAAATAAGATAATTAAAAACATCAGCAAAAATCTCATTATTGGACAAATATTCTTTAGTAAGTGCATCAGCTTGTCTCATAAACACTCACCTCGAAATAAAAATTATTTTGTCTGAATATATGATACAATAAAATTAACATAAAATCAATATTTTTCCAAAAAATAACATATAAAAATTAAATGTAGAGAGATTGTAGCTGTCTGATTTTTCATTTTTTGTCTTTGGTAAAATAGGAGAATTTAAATATGGAAATTTTTTGCAAGTCCGTATCTAGCCAAAGACAGAAGCCAGAGAGCTATCGAATCCATATTTATGGCCTGAGAGCAAGTGTTGAATGCGAGCGTGGGACGAATATTCAACCCGCAGAGATAGAGTCACAAATATAGGATATTTTTTCTCTTTGAGAGCGTCTATGTAGCCTTGACTGCATCAAATCATTATTTTTTTGAAAAAAATTTATCCCTCAAAAACTGCATGGTTAAGCCATATTTCCCGCTTTTCAAAAATTGTTTTTAAATAAATCCCTATAAACCTATTTACAAAGTAGGTTAATAGTGATATTATCATAGCCATGAGATACATGAAAGAAATAAATCAATAAAAAATGAGATTTTAGAATAAGGAGGAACAAAGCAATGGCTAACATTTATAAAGGTACATTAGGATTGATCGGAAACACACCTCTTGTTGAGGTTACGAATATTGAGAAAGAATTAGGACTGAAGGCAAGAGTCTTAGTGAAGCTTGAATATTTTAATCCGGCAGGAAGTGTTAAGGATAGAATTGCAAAAGCGATGATTGAGGATGCTGAGAAGAAAGGAATTTTAAAAGAAGGTTCCGTAATCATTGAGCCGACATCTGGTAACACAGGAATCGGTCTTGCATCTATTGCAGCAGCAAAAGGATACAGAATCATCCTTACAATGCCTGAGACAATGAGTGTTGAGAGAAGAAATATTTTAAAAGCTTACGGTGCTGAGATTGTTCTTACAAGCGGAGCTAAGGGAATGAAAGGTGCTATTGCAAAGGCAAATGAACTTGCAGAAGAAATAGAAGGAAGCTTCATTCCAGGACAGTTTGTAAACCCGGCAAACCCGGCAATCCATAAAGCAACAACTGGTCCTGAGATCTGGAATGATACAGATGGAGAGGTTGATATCTTTATTGCAGGTGTTGGTACAGGTGGAACTTTAACAGGTACAGGCCAGTACTTAAAAGAACAGAAACCAGAAGTGAAGATTGTAGCTTTAGAGCCAGATACATCACCAGTTTTATCTGAAGGTAAGGCAGGCCCACATAAGATTCAGGGTATCGGAGCTGGATTTGTACCAGATGTATTAGATACAAAGGTTTATGATGAGATTTTCAGAGCAACGAATGAGGATGCTTTTGCAACAGCAAAGCTTTTAGCAAAGAAAGAAGGGATTTTAGTAGGTATTTCCTCCGGAGCATCTTTACACGCAGCAATTGAATATGCGAAGAAGCCAGAGAACGAAGGAAAGACTATTGTAGCGCTTCTTCCAGATACAGGAGACAGATATTACTCTACAGCATTATTTACAGAATAATGCCGGGCATTCTTGAATCTCAAAGCTTGATGCATAAGACAGGTACGAAATCCAGTACAGAATTTGTAATTGAATAGAGGAAAAGGGTGATAAATAAATGAATCTTTCGAAGAAAAGCAGGTATGGGATTACCGCATTGATCGATCTGGCAGTATATGCCAAAGACCAGTGCGTTCAGTTAAGCAGTATCGCAGAGCGCAATAATATATCTGTAAAGTATCTGGAACAGATTTTTTCGAGTCTGAGAAAGGCAGGTCTGGTAAGAAGCGTAAAGGGACCACAGGGCGGTTATCTTTTAGCAAAAAGACCAGAAAGTATTACCGTAGCAGATGTAATTCATGCGTTAGATGGAAGCTATCTTCTGGAAGATGAAAGAAGTGTGGTAAGCGGAACAGACGAAAAGGGAATATCCACTGCGATACAGAAACTTCTGATTGATCAGATGAATGATCAGACAGATAGATTATTGAAACAATTAACATTAAGAAATCTGGTAGATTCCTCAATGGAGTACAGTCAGGTTGGACATGAAATGTATTACATTTAAGTAAGATTAAAATTAAATTTTTAGATTAGATAGATAAAAATAGATAGAATTTTTAGATACTCAAGAGGGTAGACATGAAGACAAAGAGATTAGAGACAGATGTGTTAATCATCGGTGGAGGAACAGCAGGCTGCTTTGCTGCCTATACTTTGGGAAAAGAAGCAGGGGTAAGCGTTCTGATAGCGGAAAAAGCGAATATTAAGAGAAGCGGCTGTCTGGCAGCTGGGGTTAACGCTTTAAATGCATATATTACAGAAGAACATGTCCCTCAGGATTATGTGGATTACGCAAAGAAGGATGCCCACGGAATTGTCAGAGAGGATTTGCTTTTATCCATGTCTGAGCGACTGAATCATGTAACGAAGGTTCTTGATGATTTAGGACTCGTTATCCTGAAAGATGAGAACGGTAAGTACGTTGCAAGAGGAAACAGAAATATAAAGATTAACGGTGAAAATATCAAGCCTCTTTTAGCAGAAGCGGCAATGTCACAGAACAATGTCACAGTGCTTGAGAGAGTGAATATCACCGATTATATAATAGAAGAGAATGAAATCAAAGGAGCCTGGGGCTTTAATATAGAAGAAAATGTTTTCTATGATATCCGGGCAAAAGCAGTTCTTTGTGCGACTGGTGGAGCTGCAGGGCTTTACCGCCCGAACAATCCGGGATTTTCAAGACATAAGATGTGGTACTCCCCATTTAATACAGGAGCCGGATTTGCAATGGGAATTTTAGTTGGAGCAGAAATGACAACATTTGAGATGCGTTTTATCGCATTGCGATGTAAAGATACGATTGCACCGGTTGGAACAATCGCACAGGGTGTCGGAGCCAGGCAGATGAACTCTCACGGTGAGATTTATGAGACAAAATACGGTCTTACAACTTCTCAGCGATTATATGGAACAGTAACTGAGAACAGAGAGGGACGCGGTCCTTGTTATCTAAAGACAGACGAAATCAGTGCAGCACAGGAACAGGATTTATACAGAGCGTATCTCAACATGGCACCAAGCCAGACACTCAAATGGTTAGAAGGTTCTAGAGGACCGGCAAGCGAGAATGTCGAAATCGAAGGAACAGAACCTTACATTGTAGGTGGTCATACCGCAAGTGGTTACTGGGTAGATAACGGCAGAAGAACAACAGTGAAAGGTTTATTCGCCGCCGGAGATGTTGCCGGAGGATGCCCACAGAAATACGTAACCGGAGCATTGGCAGAAGGAGAGATTGCCGCCGAATCCATGACGAAATACTTAAAAAACTTAAATGCAGACAGCGAAAAATCAAATGCTATAAAGGAAATTGAAACAAAAATAGATAATGCTTCTATATTAAAGAAAAAAGAGTATGAAGCACATTTGACAGCAGAAGGAAAAGACAGCGAAGATACATTTTTCATTACTGCAGAACAGCTTGAAGAGGCAATGCAGAAAGTCATGGATCAGTATGCCGGAGGAATCGCTACCGATTATCAGTACAATGAAGAGAGAATGGTAATCGGTAAGAAGCGAATCGGTGAATTACTTGGCATGATTGATGAACTCAAAGCAAAAGATATGTTTGAGTTAAAAGATATCTACGAAGTAAGAGAGAGACTGATTGTGTGTCAGACTTTGATTGAACATTTAAGAGCTAGAAAAGAGACAAGATGGCACAGCTTTGGAGAGAATACAGACTATCCGGAAGAGAGCAATCAGTGGCTTAAATATGTGAATTCAAAAAGAAAGCCAGACGGCGGGACAGAAATCATTTTCAGAGAACTGGTGACAGGAGGCAAGGTATATGAGTGTACGGATTTTACAGAATAAATGTGTGGGATGCGGAAAATGCCTTTCCGTCTGTCCCGGGAATCTCTTAAAAAAAGGCGAGGACGGCAAGGTACATATTCGAAATATCAGAGACTGCTGGGGCTGTACCGCCTGCTTAAAAGAATGTCACACGGGAGCAATTCTTTACTTCTTAGGTGCTGACATGGGAGGCATGGGTTCCATGCTTTCTGTCAAGGAAAAAGGCGATGTCCGCATATGGCGTGTCGATAGTCCGAACGGTGAGACAAAGACCATTGAGATAAACATGAAAGATTCTAACAAATATTAGCATAGAAAACATTTTAAAGGAGGAAATGAGATGGGAACATTATCACATCTTGATGAACTGGAAGCAGAAGCAATATACATAATGAGAGAAGTAGCAGCAGAATGTGAAAAGCCAGTTATGCTTTACTCAATCGGAAAGGACAGTTCCGTAATGCTGCATCTGGCAATGAAAGCATTTTACCCGGAAAAGCCACCGTTCCCATTTATGCATATCGATACAACATGGAAATTCAAAGAAATGATCGAATTTAGAGATAAGATTGCAAAAGAAAAAGGAATCGACATGATTGTATACACAAATGAAGAAGGTGTAAAACAGGGAATCAACCCATTTGACCACGGCTCAGCCTACACAGACATCATGAAGACACAGGCATTAAAACAGGCACTTACAAAATACGGATTTACCGCAGCATTTGGTGGCGGACGTCGTGATGAAGAAAAATCAAGAGCCAAAGAGAGAATTTTCTCCTTTAGAAATAAAGAACAGGCATGGGATCCTAAGAACCAGCGCCCGGAAGTGTGGAAGTTATATAATACACAGATTAAACAGGGTGAAAGTATTCGAGTATTCCCAATCTCTAACTGGACAGAGAAAGATATCTGGCAGTACATCAAACGCGAAAACATCGAAATCGTACCACTTTATTATGCGGCAGAGCGTCCGGTAGTAGAGCGTGACGGCAATATCATCATGGTAGATGATGACAGAATGAAGCTTCGTCCAGGTGAAAAGATTGAACATAAGAGCGTAAGATTCCGTACTCTTGGATGTTACCCGTTAACAGGTGGTATTGAATCTACCGCACATACATTAGACGAGATTATTGATGAGACACTTAGCGCAGTAGATTCCGAGAGAACCAGCCGTGTTATCGACCATGACGGCGGAGCAGCTAGCATGGAAAGAAGAAAGAAAGAGGGGTACTTCTAAGATGAAAGGATTATTAAAATTTATTACATGCGGAAGCGTGGATGACGGAAAATCAACATTAATCGGACATATCCTGTATGACTCCAAGCTTCTTTATACAGACCAGGAAAAAGCACTCGAGCTTGACTCAAAAGTAGGAAGCCGCGGTGGAAAAATAGACTACTCTTTATTGCTTGACGGATTAATGGCAGAGAGAGAACAGGGTATCACGATAGACGTAGCTTACAGATATTTCACAACAGATAATCGAAGCTTTATCGTAGCAGATACTCCAGGACATGAAGAATATACAAGAAACATGGCCGTTGGTGCATCTTTTGCAGACTTAGCCGTTATTCTTCTGGACGCAACACAGGGCGTACTTGTACAGACAAGACGTCACGCAAGAATCTGTGCATTAATGGGAATTAAATATTTCATTTTCGCAGTAAATAAGATGGATCTTGCAAAGTATAGTGAAGAAAGATTCCGTGAAATCGAAAAACAGATCGAAGCATTAAAAGCAGAACTTGGCCTGGAAAATGTATACATCGTTCCAGTATCCGCTACAGAAGGTGACAACGTAACAAAAGTTTCCGACAACATGACATGGTATGAAGGAAAGCCAATCCTTTCTATCTTAGAGCAGGTTGACATTGATGAAAATCAGGAAGAAGGCTTCTACCTTCCTGTACAGAGAGTATGCCGTCCAAATCATCAGTTCCGTGGATTCCAGGGACAGATTGAAAGTGGAAGCATCAAGGTAGGCGATGAGATTACTGCATTGCCAAGTATGGAAAAAGCACACGTTAAATCCATTCATGTAACAGACAAAGATGTACAGTCTGCAGAAAAAGGACAGCCGGTAACGATCCAGCTTGACCGAGAGGTAGACGTATCAAGAGGATGTGTCTTATCCGCAGGTGCAGGAGAAAAGGTAACTTCTTCAGTAGAAGCAACTCTCCTCTGGATGGACGATGACAAACTTGAAAGTGGAAAGAACTACTTCGTAAAATTAGGAACCAGATTAGTACCTGGTATCGTTTCAAAAATCCTTTACTCCATTGATGTAAATACAGGAGAACAGAAGCCCGCTGATTCCTTAGGAAAGAACGAAATCGCAGAGTGCGAGATTACATTTGTAGACCGTGTTGTAGCAGATGAATTTAAGGATCACAAGACATTAGGAGAATTAATCCTGATTGACCGTGTAACCAATATGACTTCTGCCTGCGGTGTTGTTACAGAAGTAAAAGAAGACGGACAGGAAGCAGGAAAGAAAGCAGATCAGCTTCGTGCCGTAATCAAAGGACAGAGAGCAGCAACCATTCCATTTGACCTTGCAGATGACAATATCACAAGAAGCTTTGTAGAACAGGTAGAAAAAGAACTGACATTAGGTGGAAGACATACATACCTTTACGCACCAAAAGATGATGAGCCAGTAGGACTTGTCGTAAGACATTTAAACAGAGCGGGTATTATCGTATTACTTGTTCTTAATAAAGACTTAAAGAATAAAGAAGAAATCAAAAACTCCTTATCCAAGTACAGCAAATACATTAAGAACTGGGAAGAAGGAGAAAAAGGAGACGTGGACAGCACAGTACAGACAGTCCGTAAGATTACAGAGTATGCGGAAGATGTATACGGTGTTGCAAGTCACATCTAAAAGGAGAGATGGAAATGAAGTTTAACACAAAGATTCTTCATGGAAAAGCAGGAAGAAATACGCCGGACGGAGGAACACTTCCGGGAATCAGTCAGGTAAGTGCATTTTCTTACGATTCCGCAGAACATCTCGAAAAAGTATTTGGAAATAAAGCACCTGGATTTGCTTATACACGAATCGGTAATCCGACTGTCGCAGCATTTGAACAGAGAATCAATGAATTAGAAGGAGGCGTGGGCGCAGTTGCCTGTGCCTCTGGAATGGCAGCCATCACCGCAGCACTGTTAAATGTATTAAGTGCTGGAGATGAAATCATTGCAGGAAGCGGATTATTCGGAGGAACCATCGACTTATTCAAGGATTTAGAAGCGTTTGGTATTACGACACATTTCATTCCACATATTACCGTGGAAGACATCAAGACGGTTTTAAATCCAAATATCAAGGTGGTTTTCGGAGAACTGATTGGCAATCCGGGACTTGATGTAGTAAATATCAAAGAAGTAACTGATTTCCTTCATGAAAATGGAGTACCATTTATCGCGGATGCCACCACGGCAACCCCTTATCTGGTAAATGCCTTATCATTAGGAGCAGATGTTGTTATTCATTCCAGTTCAAAATACATCAACGGAAGCGGCAATTCTATCAGCGGAATCATCGTGGATGGTGGCAAGTTCAAATGGGATAAAGACAGATATCCGGCAATGAAGGAATACAGCAAATACGGAAAGTTTGCTTACACTGCAAGACTTCGAAACGATGTGTGGAGAAATATGGGTGGGTGTCTCGCGCCAATGAACGCTTACCTCAATATTTTAGGGCTTGAAACACTCGGTATTCGAATGAAAGTACTTTGTCAGAATGCACTGACACTTGCAAAGGCATTAGAGGAATTGGCAGGAATTACAGTAAACTATCCGGGACTGGAAAGCAGTCCATACAAACCGCTTGTCGATAAACAGTTCGGAGGACTGGGAGGTGCCATCCTCACAATCCGGGCAGGTTCAAGAGAAAAAGCATTTAAACTGATTAATTCTTTAAAATATGCACATATCGCAACCAATATCGGCGATTTAAGAACGTTAGTCATTCATCCATCATCAACGATTTATCTGCACAGTACCAAAGAAGAACAGGAACACGCAGGGGTATATGAGGATACGATTCGAATCAGTGTCGGCATTGAAGATGTGGAAGATTTAATTGCGGACTTTACACAGGCGATAGAAAATATATAATGTAATTATTCAAAGCTATATAAGCAAAGAACCATCAAAGTTGTGATTTGCAAATAGCGTTGAATGGTTACAAAAAATTTAGCAGTATAGAAATGAAAAAAGGGTATTTCATTTAATTACAGGAGGACAAAATGGCAGTAGATTATGCAACTCTGAAAAAGGGCGGATTTATGCGCCAGAAACAGAAAAATAATTTTTCTTTAAGACTTCGTACCGTCGGCGGACATATGAGTGCAGAGCAGCTTGCAAAGGTTGCTGAAGTTGCAGAAAAATACGGTGAAGGATATGTACATTTAACATCCAGACAGGGTGTGGAGATTCCTTTCATTAAGTTAGACCAGATTGAAGAAGTAAAAAATGCATTAGCAGAAGGGGATGTTGTTCCAGGTGTATGTGGGCCTCGAGTAAGAACCGTTACTGCCTGTCAGGGTGCAGCAATCTGTCAGAGCGGCTGTATTGATACTTACGCATTGGCAAAGGAACTTGATGAGAGATATTTCGGTTACGAACTTCCTCATAAGTTCAAATTCGGTATCACAGGATGCCAGAATAACTGCTTAAAAGCAGAGGAAAATGACGTAGGAATCAAAGGTGGAATGCAGGTTGCATGGGTAGAAGATAAATGTATCCAGTGTGGTGTCTGCGTAAAAGCCTGCCGAAATGAAGCAATTACTTTAGAAGACGGAAAAATCAGTATCGACACAGGAAAATGTAACTACTGCGGACGATGTGTAAAGTCCTGTCCAGTAGATGCTTACGATGCACAGCCAGGATATATCGTTTCTTTTGGTGGAACATTCGGAAATCACATCAGCAAGGGTGAGACAATTATTCCATTTATCGAAAGCCACGAAAAGTTATTAAAAGTATGCGATGCAGCATTAAAATTCTTTGAACAGAACGGAAAAGCAGGAGAGAGACTCAAGTTCACGATCGACCGTACTGGAAAAGAGGTATTTGAAAAAGCAATCAAGGAGGCCTATGAAAATGAGTGAAATACATTTTGACGAACAGGTAGATATTACTGATGTTGTATGTCCCGTTACATTTGTAAAAGCAAAAGTAGCATTAGAAGAAATGGATGAAGGACAGGTTTTAGCCGTAAAAATGAATGATGGCGAGCCAGTACAGAATGTTCCAAGAAGTATCAAAGAAGAAGGACATCAGATCTTAAAATTAGATACAAACGATGATGGAACTTATACTTTATTCGTAAAGAAAGTTGGAGAATAAAGTTACATATAGGAAGTTAAAGGAATAAAACAGGAAAATCCCAGAGTATATTTGAAAAATACTTTTTAAAAGATAAGCATTTCATAAAGTAGGAAGTGCTGATTATTTCTTGATTTTTCAGATATCTTCTGAAATAGGAGAGCAGTTATGGCAGAAAGATTAAACAAAGACAGCTTTCAGGAAAAGGTGTTAAATGCATCAGGTCTTGCAATCGCAGACTTCTACTCTGACAGTTGTATTCCATGCAAAAAGTTATCTCCGATACTTGCAGATTTGGACGAAAAATATCCAGACGTATACATCGGAAAAGTAAATATTGTTTACGAGCAGGAACTCATCGAAGAGTACAGCGTTATGTCCTCTCCAGTACTTATTTTCTTCAAAAACGGAGAAGAGGTAGACCGAATTACAGGGGCTGTAAGTAAACATAAAATCGAAGAAGCGATTGAAAAGAATAAGTAGTAAAGTATATAATAAAAACTGATAAAAGACAGAATAAAACATATTTATAAAATTAGATATAAAGTTATATATAGCAATTTGAATATATTTATAAAGGCATTGTAAAGATGTATATAATGATAAATAGAATATAAAAGTTTAAGGTAAGGCCGATATAATAAGACAGATATAATTTTATAAATATAAAAACAGACATAAATGGAGGATAGAATCGTGAAAATCACAGTTGCTGGAAAAGTAAAAGAATATGAAGATGGATTAAACATCACACAGCTTATTGAAAAGGAAAACGTAGAGACACCGGAATATGTTACTGTATCTGTAAACGATGAATTCGTTGAAAGAGCAGATTTTGAAAAAGCCTTAAAAGACGGTGACGAAGTAGAATTCCTGTATTTCATGGGAGGTGGAAGATAATGCTATCAAACGAGCAGCTTGAACGCTACTCCCGTCATATTATCCTGAAGGAAGTTGGCGCAAAAGGACAGAAGAAATTATTAAATGCCAAAGTTTTAATTATTGGAGCCGGTGGACTTGGCGCACCAGCCGCAATGTATTTAGCAGCAGCCGGTGTCGGAACAATCGGAATCGCAGATGCAGACGAAGTAGATTTATCTAACTTACAAAGACAGATCATTCATTCAACACAGGATGTAGGTAAGGCAAAAGTACAGTCTGCAAAAGAGACAATGGAAGCCATTAACCCAGATGTAAAAGTAATTACATACCGTACTTTCGTAGACTCAGAATCCATCATGGACTTAATCAAAGACTACGATTTCATCATTGATGGAACAGATAACTTCCCTGCAAAATTTCTTATCAACGATGCCTGCGTAATGGCGAAAAAGCCATTTTCTCATGCTGGAATCATCCGTTTCAAAGGCCAGCTCATGACTTACGTGCCAGGAGAAGGACCATGTTATCGTTGTGTATTCAAGAATCCACCTCCAAAGGATGCAGTACCAACCTGTAAGCAGGCAGGCGTTATCGGAGCAATGGGTGGAGTAATCGGAAGTCTTCAGGCAATGGAAGCAGTTAAATACATCCTCGGTGTTGGTGACTTACTGACAGGCTACCTCTTAACTTATGATGCATTAAAGATGGAATTTAGAAAGATTAAACTTCCAGAACATACAGAAGATTGTGCTGTATGTGGTGACCATCCGACAATCACAGAGCTTATCGATTACGAACAGACAGAATGTGAGGGAATCTAATCATGCAGGTAAAGCTTAAAAAAGAAGACTTTCAGGCAATGGCAGCCCATGCCGTTGCCCACCTGCCGGAAGAAGCCTGCGGACTCATCGCTGGCGAAAAATCCGACACAGAACGAGTAATAAAAAAAGTATATTACCTTACAAATATTGACCATACAAACGAACACTTCTCTTTAGATCCAAAAGAGCAGCTTGCAGCAATCAAAGATATGAGAAAGAACGGTTTAGAACCACTTGGAAACTGGCACTCCCATCCGGAAACACCAGCAAGACCGTCACAGGAAGAT
>OLOU01001644.1_pt1 | contig 14766 bp, 7 predicted proteins | sample 1672101 | NCBI WGS metagenome assembly OLOU01 (sample SAMEA3136645, study PRJEB25190) | human gut metagenome | biome: human gut; feature: human-associated habitat; material: faeces | place: Austria | collected 2013
TTTAGCTATATAAATTTATTTTGAATATTTTTTTCATTTTCTTTCATCTTTTTTATTAATTTGCCTAAAACTATTGCTATTTTTTATACAAATGCAGGCTATATCATGTTGTGTTTCATTTTTATTTTTTTATTTGTCAAAAATCAGATAATTTTTTCTTTAAACAAATTCAACTGGAAATCCGCTATTTTAAAGGATATAAAGAGATTGTTTATTATTTATCAGATAATAAAGTTAAAAGATATTTATTTAACATAGTTGTCAGAATATTAATAGATTTGTGCATTGATTTTAGTACAATTTTCTGTTATCATACAGTCATGCGATTCGTAAAATAAAGAAAATGAAATTGAAAAAGAATAAGAAGATAAAAAAGTAATTCGGATATCCAATTATAGACGAACAGAAGGGAGTACATATTATGGGATTTTTAAAAGGGAAAACAGCGATTATCACAGGTGGCGGCCGTGCCGTATTAAGTGACGGAAGTTGCGGTTCTATTGGATATGGTATTGCAACGGCTTACGCAAAAGAGGGGGCAAACCTCGTGATTACCGGACGAAATCTGCAGAAATTAGAAGATGCGAAAGAAGAGTTAGAAAGACTCTATGGCATTCAGGTACTTCCAGTGCAGGCAGATGTTAATGCAGGAACAGACAATGAAGCCGCTGTTGCAAATGTAGTAAAACAGGCTATTGACACTTTCGGACGAATTGATGTTTTAATTAATAATGCACAGGCTTCTGCTTCTGGTGTCAGTCTTGCGGACCACACAACAGAACAGTTCAATCTCGCATTATATTCTGGATTATATGCCGTATTCTATTACATGAAAGCATGCTATCCATATTTAAAAGAAACAAAGGGATCTGTTATTAATTTTGCTTCCGGCGCTGGCTTATTCGGAAATTACGGTCAATGTGCTTACGCCGCTGCCAAAGAAGGAATACGTGGACTTTCCCGTGTAGCCGCTACAGAATGGGGCGCAGACGGAATCAACGTTAATGTTGTTTGTCCCCTTGCCTGGACTGCTCAGCTTGAAAACTTTGAAAAAGCTTATCCAGAAGCATTCAAAGCAAATGTTAAGATGCCGCCAGCAGGTCATTATGGAGATGTAGAAAAAGAAATCGGTCGCGCCTGTGTACAGCTTGCTTCTCCAGATTTCAAATATATGAACGGAGAGACAATCACATTAGAAGGTGGAATGGGACAGAGACCATAAAGCACTATATATTATTTTCTCTTTCAAATAAAACTATCTCAACAAAAAAGCACCGAAAATCTATCGTTTAAGTAGATTTCCGATGCTTTTGCTGATATAATTTTCAAAATTTTATTAAGCTCCTTCGTACAAAATCTCACTTCTTGATTACTTTGATTTACTAAATATTCACGGAGTCCTCAGAGCCTTTATTTATGCGGTTTTAGAATCGAGGCGACGGGACTCGAACCCACGGCCTCTGCGTCCCGAACGCAGCGCTCTACCAAACTGAGCCACGCCTCGTTTTCACAACGAATATAATATCAAAATTCATAGATTATGTCAAGTTTTTGAGAGGGTAAGCAGAGATTAAGATTTCTTACCCTCTCTTATTTCATCGTTATATTGCTATTATGTTTCTTCGCGTTTTCAATTTTTTCGTTTTTTATTTTTATAAGAGATGAGAACGCTAAGTGCTAAGATGGCTGCTATACTTAAGAAACTATACATAAAAACCGGCGTATTATCTCCTGTTTTTGCTCCATTTCCTTTCGTGCCAGTTTCTCTATTTTTCTTTGGATTTTGATTCTTTATTTCCTTTTCTTTTAAATTAATTTTGTCATAATCACTCATCTTTGATGTCGTTGGTATCTTACTGCCATCTTTATTTTGTCCTGTAATGACCACTTCATTTTTCAGGAATTTTATAGATGGAATATCTTTCTTTACTTTTCCAATATATATTAGTTCTACAGCATCCTCCGCTTCTATTTTTTCCAAACAGAGTTCTCGTTTTTTTGATGTTTCTATATGTAGTTCTTTTCCCTTTTTGGTTCGTATCACATCACCAGCTTTATTGGCAAACCCTTTCATTTGAACATATTTTTTCAACTCCGTTGATGGTTCTTCTGTTACTTTTACATGATTTGCCGTTCCATTACCCACATTAGTGACTGTAAGTATAAACTGAACTTCTTCTCCCGCTTTATAAGTTCCATACTTTTTCTTTCCTGTATAACGTCCATTTTCTAAAATAACATTTTTCGTTTTATCTGCTTTTTTGGCTGCTAAAATATCTGGAGTACCGATTCCTACTGTATCGTTATCCGTCATCTCTGGGGTATCTTCAACATAATTTTCTTCGTTTTCTCCATTCTCATTCACTGTTTTATACTGCGCTACAAGATGTACCATATTATTTAATCCAGTGTCTCTGTTCGCTCCTGATTGTATGATTCCCTTTAAATGAATAGCGACACTATCTCCACTTTTTAGATGATCTAATACAACAGAACGACTTTCTGACTGCTTTGTTATGGATTCTGAGTCTTTTCCTATGTCTTCATCTTTCTCTGCTGTCCTAACCTGAATGGTATCTCCCATCTTTGTTGTAACCTGCCCAGTTGTAATAGTAATAGAATCTGATTTTAATACAGATAATAGTTTCTTATCTAAAGTGTCATCCACAAGCAGGTTATATAAATCTGCAGTTCCTGCATTCGTTAATGTGATCGTATAATCTACGGTATCCCCGTATTCATAAATACCTTCTTCTTTCTGACCTTCATATCTGCCTTTTACCAGTGTGACTCCCTGTGTTTTATCTGCTAATTTTGCAATCTTTGCAAGCGGGGTTCCTGGTATATTAATATAATCTTCGTCTTGCATTAATTCTGTGACTGGGATTTCTGCATATTGTTTACTTTCTTCTTTCAGTTCTTCCACGGTAAGCTTCTGAATAGCCTCGTAGGCTTCTTCTATTGCCTTTTTACTTTCTTTTGATAATGGTTCTAATTCTTTTTCCGGTACCTTTGTTCCTTCCTGATCATCCTTTTGATCATCCTTTTGGTCATCTTTTTTATCCTCTTCTTTCTCTGCCGCATCGTCTTTTGATGTTTCTTCTTTCTTTTCTGTACTAGCTTCTTCTTTTTCTGTTTCTTCCTGTTCTTTGCGTGCTTTTTCGTCTCCTTTTTTATACCTTGCTGTTAAATTTACAATATTCTCAAGTGAAAAAAGATTTCCGACATCTATGCGTACTTTTCCTTTCAAATACACATCTACGGCATCTCCTGCTGCCAGGAAATCCATCCATAACTTCTGTGATTCTTCTAAGTTTGTGCGCACTTTGCGATTGTCTTTGGATGTGTAGACCTGCTCTATAAAAGAAACACTATCCTTTTCAAGAGCTTCTTCTAATTCCTTACTAAGAACATCCGTTAATCTTAAATCATATAAATTGGCACTTCCTGTATTGCTTACTGTAATTTTATAAGTTACTTCATTTCCATTCTCATAAACGCCGGAAATCTTAGCCCCTGCATCATATCTGCCTTCTTTTAAGACAACCCCAGTTGTTTTATCAGCTAGTTTTGCTGTTCTTCCTTCTGGTATTCCTGGCACTTCAATAATATCTTCATCGTCTTTTCCTGGAACTTCTTCGTCTTCATTTCCATTAAAGTACCATCCATTAACATATACTTTATTAGAAAGATCATATAAATTCGCTGTTCCAGGCAATAAATTAACACTATAATTTAACGTAATATAATCATCTGCAAAGAGGCGGTCTGTTCCAGAACTATCCTCTCCTGTATTACATAATATCACTGTATTTTTATCTACTACTTTGGCTGTAATCTTCTTTCCTTTTGCTGTAGTGAGAACATAAAAACTATCTTTATCCACAGTTGCATCATCAAAAACAAAACCTGCACTTTCCATATCGGATACGGCTTTAAGTTCATCGCTTAATGCATCTTTTACTGTAATCCTTTTTAAAGCTGCCTCCCCGGAATTCTTTACTACAATAGAGAACTTTACTTTTTCCTTTGCATTGTATATTCCAGGTATTTTAGACCCTGACGTTATCTCTCCATTTTCAATCTGAATTCCTGTTGTTCTATCGGCAGTCTTTATTACCTTTTCCTCTGGAATTCCTGGAATATTGATATAATCCCAGTCTACGACCAGACTATTATTCTCTCCATCTACTAAGTCCTTTACTGGTACATCAACTAGATGTGGCTTATCCGCATCGTCTTCTTGTCCATTATCATCATACTGTGCCTGAACGCGAACTTCATTCTTAAGCTTCCACGCATCTTTCACATCTTCTTTTAATTTTACTTTCACATGCATCTCAACGCTGTCAGCTATTGCAAGATGATGCAGGTTTAATACAAGATTAGATGATGCTGACATCTGAGCATATACTTTATCTCCGCTTTTCGTCACAAAATAGCCCGATTCAGGAAGTACAAATGCTGCGGTTTCCATATCTGCATATTTAGAGAGTGTCTGTCCATCAAATTTCCCCTTACAATCCATATCATCTGTCACTTTAATATTGTAAAGAGAAACATTTCCTGTATTTGTTACTCTTATTGTATAATCAACGAATTCTCCTGCCTTATAGCGTCCTGTCACCTTTTTCTCTATATAACGTCCTGTTTTTTCATCAAAAGAAACTTCTTTTTTCTCTTCATTGGTTGTTTTATCTGCAAGCTTAGAAACTGCAAGTGATGGATGCATCAAAAGATTGTTTACTTTAAGATGATAACTAATCAATTCTTTACTGCTGTCTAAACCATAATGCAGCTCTGCTTCATAAATCGTATCTCCTTTAATATGATTCCATGCTCCTTTAATTTCCTCTACGATATATTTACCAATATATAATGACTTATTGCTTTCTCCTTTTCCATCTTCTCCGGTTGTAATCTTATCTACTACCTCTCCCTTTGTAACAAGAGGTTTTGTATCAGAAGCTGGTGTTCCATCTTCCTTGACATCCCACGGTGCGTAAATGTCCTGCGCCGCAGTTACTGAAAAAACAGCACCACTCACTGGCTGCCCCTCATCATCTTCTTTTTGGATAAGGAGCTTTCCTTTTTGAAGTGGATTCTCATATACTAAACTGCCTTTTTGCTTTTCTCCTGTTGACAAATTTTCAAAAATGACAGAATTCTCCTTATTGTCTGTATTTTCCGACAGTTCAAACGTCCACTCTTGCTTCGTTAATATGCACCCCTTCGGCGCTTTCTTCTCCACAATTTTATAACGACCTAAATTATCCAGAGTATTTTTAAATTCCTGCTTATTTTGATAAACCGATCTCTTATTCTCATCCACATCTTCTTCTAAAGTAAAGAGTTCTTCATATTGATTTTTAGATTGTGACCACTGTAACAGGGTAAATTCCGCTCCAGATAAATATGCTCCCGTATCTTTGCTCTTTTTGTAAACCTTTATTAAATTCTTTTCCGCCTGATAATTTGTATTTTCTAACTGTGCCTCCAGTGGTATATTTGAAGAAAGATCAAACAGAGCTTCTGATTTTAAAGTTGGAATTTTGTAAGTCCACTCTTTATTAAGGGATGGCTTCCACACATTTTTATAGACTGCAGGAATAGCAATTTCTTTAACGCAATATGGACCATCTCCATATTTATCTTTATAAAAACTATAGCTAGTTCCTGTCTTAAATACAGCAATTCCTTCTTTATTTGTTACTGCCGTATCTATTGGTTCTGCTTTATCTATACTGACATTTTCACCGCCAAATAAACCAAATTTCACTCCTTCGATTGGCTGCCCGCTATTTTGATCTGTCTTTTTTACTTTAATTATCATCCCTGCTTTAGATGCCACATAATTCGATTCTTTTTTTACTGAACCACCCTGATTATTTGCTACATTTAATGTTCCCTTATTTAAAACTGCTACACTTCCCTGACATTTTCCTGCCTCAGATACTTTCGCAGTCACAGTATTATCTGTCTGATACCAGTCCGCAACTGATTTATTAATTTTATGTAACTCTTCATCCGATTTCATCTGCACTTCTATATGCACATAATAACTGTGTCCATAAAAAGCCGCCGCTGATAACTTCGCATTTTTCGCTGCCACTTTCACTGTCGTGGCATGATCTGTCCCTTGCGTTTTTGTTATATTAAAATTGGCACTTACATCTGTATAATTCATCTGATCAGCCTGGACATTATTATTTACCGCCTCATCTGCATATACTTTCACATCTTTTACGTTCAAAAGCGATTCTACTTTATCCTCAAACTGAAATGATGTATACTTCGCCGTAGTTACATTGGACGGACTCGGAACTGGTGCAGATAAAACATAGGAAAATGTCTCCTTTCTATCAGACAACCCCAGAAATTTTTTTGCTGATTCTGAATTTTTAGAATTGATTTTTCCATGATAAATCGCTTTCTTTACTTCATCTGGTAATAATCCAATCCCTACATCTGCACGAATCGAAAGCAGTCCTGTACTGTTTGACCAATAATAGGATGTAGAATCTGCCAGTGAACTATCCGCTGGAATCCCATATCCACTTTTTACCGCATATGCCGCATTACCGCCCGTATCCTTCTGGTCACATTTGGCTACTGTCCATCGACAATTCACCGTACTTCCCGCGAAAATTCCAACTGCGGTTGTTGTCTCATCATTATTGTCAAAACCTTCACTCGTCCTTGAAGAAACATATCCTTTCGAACCAGTAATCAATCCTGTCGCATTATACTGAAGTTTTGACTGCTGCATCTGAAACATAAGTACTTTCTCAAAACCTGTTCCAAAATCAACACCCTGCTGTGCATCAATATCACAAAACTGAATTAATCCTTTGATTCCTGAAACCGGTGTTGTCGTTCCACTATAATAGAAATCCATGCGAGTCTGCACATAATCTGTACCCATAACAGATATACCAATCTTGTTCTTCTGGAATCCAATATATGGCGCTTTTAAATCCTGATTCGACAACTGCTTTCTTATCGCTGCCCTTGGAAATTTATATCCTGTTACTGTAATCTTTAAATCAATCTTATATGTTCTCTTCGTATTATAATCATACCAATTTCCAACATCTTTATATACTGCATATGGATTCACCGTAGTTTTCTGTAAATTAAATACTTTCGATGCAATACGTCCTTTCGATACGGCAGGATATAAAGTACCAAATTCACTTTCTGTTCCATTTTTCACTTTTGTAAAAGAAACTTCCCCTCCTGTTCCTCCACCAACGCTTACTGAACTGTTATTATTAAAACGGGGAGTAAAATTGTACTGTCTTCCATTTGAATAACTTTCATAAATATACTTCGATGCCGCCTGTGCATTGGCTACTGTAAGCAGATTTTTTCCTGTCACGCTTCCCACTTTTTTGCTGTTTTTTTGTAATAAAAAATAATGGCTGGTAACATCAGGCATTGTTACAGAATGGTTTGTGCTTGGATGAGTAGACATTACTACTGGTACAGACTCTTCCTCCTCGTCTTCCCTCTGCTCCGCTGTGGACTGTTCCTGATTCCTTTCTGTAGATTTTTTTGTCTGTCCCCCTTCTTTTAGTTCTGAACCTGTTAATTTCTCCTGTTGTTGCTGAGATTTATCCTGTGTTCCTGCACTTTCCGATTCCTGCTCTGTACACTTTTCTTCTGCTTCATTATGCTGCTCCGTGGTTCCTTGCTCTGATTTTTCCTTTTCTTCCGTTGTTTCTTTAGAAATGGCTGTCGTACTCTCCTGACTTTCTGTTGTAATATTCTCTATCTGTCTGGTATCTTCCTGTTCATTTTTCATCTGGTAGAAACTCTCTTTCCCTATTCCAGAAGCAGCTACGCTTATGTTGATATTTGTAAAAAAAAGTGCAGCTACTAAAACAAAAATAAGGATTCTCCTAAAAAATATCCGCATTTTCTGCCCTCCTGAAAAATTCTATATTTCCCTGTTGCTTAAAATATCTCTCTTCTCGTTTTACACTCCTTTCATTTTTAGGAAATATTTCCATTTCATTTTAGCATTCCACTTCTTAATTGTCAATATTTTACTTTATTTCTTTTTTATTCATCAATTATATTTTTGTACTTTCATTTCCCCATATATAACATTCCAATCCCAAAAGCAAAAAAAGAAGAGTATCTAAACATAGATGTTTAAATACCCTTCTGTTAAGCCGCATTCAAAAATACTTTCTGTTAAGTATAAATCACAATTTATGGAAATCTTATCCAAACAAAGGACATATTCTCTACAAAACAAATATACCGATTGTTGAAATAATTCTTCAAATACGCTCTAAATCGTAAATTCTATAATGGAAAAACAATATTTTATTCTAAATATTAACGGTCAATCATGCTGATAGACTCTATTGCAACAATACCACCTCGAACAACTTCCACATGATCAAACTTTCTTGTTAAAAGAGCAATAAGGTCGTTATTACGTCCCTCTGTATTTACACTCTCTAAAAGAACACTGTTAATACCGTAGTCAATCGCTTTAGCTCCAAATACCTGTGAGATACGGAAAATCTCACCCTTCTCAAATTCAGAACATTCATGAATCTTCACGAAAAGAATCTCCTTCATATGGGTTGGGGCATCGGTAATATCGTTAAGCTTAATTACCTCTACGCAGCGGTTTAACTGCTTTTTAATCTGCTCAAAAGTTGCATCGTCAGAAGAAAGGCCAATTGTCATTCTTGATACTGTAGGATCTTCTGTAACACCTACTGTAATACTTGAAATGTTATAGGACTTTCCAGACATCATTCCTGAAATACGTGCTAATACACCAATTCGGTTCTCCACATACAGAGATACCCATCTTTTTTTCTTTTCTGTATTTATCTCTCTCATCTCTGCATCCTCCTATAACATAATATCTTCAAAGCTTGCTCCACCCTTGATCATCGGCATAACCAGTTCATCTGGAGCAACCATACATTCTACAATAACTGGTTTCTTATTCTTCTCTGCGTACTCTCTCGCCTCAAGAATCGTATCTTTTAACTGATCATTACTTGTAACAAAATATCCTTTAGAACCGTAAGCTTCTGCCATCTTTACGAAATCAGGAACATACTCTGGACATACCCAGCCCGGTGTACCACATTTACCCTTGCAGGACTTATGATAGCGCAGGCAGGTAATTGTATAACGCTTCTTAAAAAAGAGTTCCTGCATCTGGCGAACCATTCCGAGACGATTATTGTTAAATACAATGTTTACTAACGGAAGTTCCTGGCATACTGCTGTTGCAAGCTCCTGCATGTTCATCTGGAATCCACCGTCACCACTGATTGATACGACAGACTTCTCTGGACATCCAATCTGTGCTCCTACGGCAGATGGAAGGCCAAATCCCATCGTACCAAGTCCTCCGCTTTGTACTAATCTATGAGTCGCATCTAACTTCAGATACTGGGAAGCCCACATCTGATGCTGTCCTACATCACTGGTAAATACTGTATCTCTGTCTGCATACACTTCATTCAAAGTCTCGATGATACGCTGTGGGTTTACTCCCTCTTCTACTTCCATATGAAGAGGATATTCTTTATCCCAGCCTTTTACCTCTGCAATCCATTCCTCATGCTTCATTGGTTCTGTATGCTCTAATATCTTTAAGATTGCTGCCTTCGCATCTGCAACAATCGGAATATCTACTGTAACATTTCTTGAAATCGCTGCGGATTCAATATCAATATGGACAATCTTAGCATTCGGTGCAAACTTCTTAATCTCACCAGTTACCCGGTCATTAAAACGGCATCCGATAGAGAACATTAAATCGCACTCATCTGCAGTCTTATTAGCAGCATAAGAACCATGCATTCCGATATTACCAATATATAAAGGATGCTCTGTGGAAATAGCTCCTCGTCCCATAACGGTCGTAATTACTGGAGCATCAATCTTTTCTGCAAGCTTTGTCATCTCTTCCTGAGCATGAGCGAGATTTACTCCCCCACCGATTAAAAACATCGGCTTTTTCGCTTCTTCTAACAGATTAATCGCCTTCTTAAGCTGTCCTACATGAACACCCTTATTTGGCTTATATCCACGGATATTTACTTCTGTTGGATAAGAAGTTGAACCCAGTTCTGCCATAACGTCTGTTGGTAAATCTACAAGAACCGGTCCTGGCTTTCCTGATCTTGCAATGTAAAATGCTTCCTTAATTCGCTGTGCTAACATCTCTCTATCACGGACCATGATAACAAACTTCGCAATATTTCTAGTCACTCCAATGATATCTACTTCCTGAAACGCATCATTACCAATCAAATGCTCTGGAACCTGGCCAGTAAAACATACTAATGGAATACTGTCATAGTTTGCTGTAGCAATTCCTGTTACTAAGTTCGTAGCACCCGGTCCACTGGTTACTAAACATACACCAACCTTGCCGGTTGCTCTGGCATAACCATCCGCTGCGTGAATCAACCCCTGCTCATGTCTTGGTAATACGAGGTCAATCCCGTGACAATCATGGAGTGCGTCTAGAAGATTGACGACCATGCCACCTGGATATGCGAAAATCGTATCCACGCCTTCCTTTTTCATTGCCGTTACAAACAGGTCATTTCCTGAAACCTTCATACTTACTCCACTCCTTCTTCTCTCATTCAATGTTGTCAATTGTCTTTTGTTCTGATTTTTAGATAACTTACATTTAAAAGTTAATAATCTTTTCTATGATATACCAAATACTTTCCTTTTGTCAATAGTGCACTAATATGTATACAATTTTGATTTACCACAGGCAAGGGAGACGCTACAAAAGCTTTTAGTCGGATTGCTCAAAAAACACAAGAAAGAACCACTTAAAAATCTACCCCATTTAGCACAACGGAACAAAATGGGGCAATTTTTTAGTGGTTCTACTCATAATCTTCTGGTAATCCGAACGCTACTTCCTCTGTAGCACCGTCTACCTTGCCTGCGGCAACTCAGAATTACTGTCGATTGTAGTTAATGAGGCATCCCTTCAAGATAATCTCTCTCTCATCATCTGTTAATTCACCCATTTTTAAAGCAAATGGTGTGAGACTTCCGTCTTTTACAACATAAGCTTCAAATTCTGCTGCCTTTGTCTCGACTGCCTTTCTTACGTCTGGCAGGAAAATGTAATCTCCGTTTGCGAATGGAAGGTCACCTTTTTCAATAAGGAATGGAAGCATACCCCAGTTAATAAGGTTGGAACGATAGCGCTTTGTAGCGTATTCATTTGCAATGTTAGCCCAGCCACCTAATACTTTCTGGCAGGATGCTGCCTGTTCTCTGGCGGAACCGTCACCTGGTTTTACAGCAAAGATTGTACTTCCGATTCCAATATTTTCATTGGTAACATCTGCATACTTAGCGTGAATTGCATCAATTACTGGTGCTAATTCTGCTAATGCTTCTACTGGATTGCTGTTCGCTTCTACTGCTTCCTGTGCTGCTCTTACTTCTTTGGCACGTCCTACATAAGCAGGATCTTTTCTTGAAAGAGTAAACTCTGCAAGGCCAAGTGGATTCGAACGGTAGGAGGATGTTTCTCCTGATGGAATTAATTCATCTGTCGTTGTAACTGGATCATGGATCTCGGATACAACTTTCAGAATCATGTTTTCTGGAAGTGCGCTCATCTTTGGCCAGTCTTTGATATTTGGTCCGAACTTAATCTCTACAGATGGATCTGCCACTCCTTTGCTGTCAAATACACGATTTGCGTAAATGCTGCTGTCAAAGTGATATTTTCTTCCTGTATATTCTACATCAAGGTCTGTTGCTGGCGTAAGGTATCCTTTATTGGCTGCGGTTGCTGCGATAGAGCGGGCATCCATTAATGCTACGGAAGCAATCTGACCATTTTGTAACTTAGAACCTTCTCTGTTCGGGAAGTTTCTTGTGGAATGACGGATACTTAAGCTATTGTTAGATGGCGTATCTCCCGCACCAAAACATGGACCACAGAATGCTGTTTTTACGATAGCACCACTTTCCATAAGGGCTGCTGCTGCACCATTCTTTACTAATTCCATGTAGATTGGTGTACTTGCAGGATAAACACTTAATGTAAATTCATCCGCTCCAATAGATTTTCCTTTGATAATATCTGCTGCTGCGCATAAGTTTTCAAATCCACCACCGGCACATCCTGCGATGATTCCCTGATCCACATATAACTGTCCGTTCACAATCTTATCCTGCAGAGAATAATTAACTGCTCCATCCAGGCTTACGAGAGCTTTCTGCTCTACATCGTGAAGCACGTCTTTCAGATTCTTACGTACGTCGTCGATTGTATATACATTTGACGGATGGAACGGCATTGCGATCATTGGTTTGATCTCACTGAGGTCGATCTCTACACAGCCGTCATAGTATGCAACGTTGCCCGGTTTCAGTTCTTTGTAATCCTCCGGTCTTCCGTGGATCGCATAGAATTCCTCGATCTTCGCATCTGTCTGCCAGATGGAGGAAAGACATGTGGTTTCTGTTGTCATAACATCAACACCGATACGGAAATCTGCGCTTAAGCTGGCAACGCCTGGTCCAACGAACTCCATAACCTTATTCTTCACATAGCCGTTGGCAAATACTTCACCGATAATCGCCAATGCCACGTCCTGAGGACCTACACCCTTCATCGGTTCGCCCGTCAGATAAATGCCGACTACCCCAGGCATATTGATATCATACGTTCTGCAAAGCAGCTGTTTGGCCAATTCACCGCCGCCTTCGCCGATAGCCATTGTACCAAGGGCATCGTCTACCAGAATATCGTCTTTGCACTGGCCATCAAGGCGGCCTGCCTGCTGCTGGGCGCGCTGGGCATCGCCAATATGTGGGCCGCCATCTTCGCGGACGTCGGCGTTATGGTCCTCGCTGTTCTGAACGCCACCCGCGCCCTCTACACGAAGGACCTCGTGAAGAAGGATAAGCTGGACTAAGGGCCGCATCCTATCGCAAAAAGAAAGCATCCGCAGAGGGTGTTTCTCCGAAAAAAGCTCGGAGAGCCGCCTCTGCGGATGCTTTTTGTCTGTCAGCAGGGGGAAACTCCTCTCTTGCAATGTACTATAAACCTGTTATAATACTAGAATGGAGGGTTGAAGCCAATGCAAGAACAAAACGAAATAAAATTGAACCGTGCGCCGGTGTGGCGCGCGTTCCGGGCCGCAGCGCCCCAGACGCTGCCGGTGTTTGCCGGATATTTGGTGCTGGGCCTCGGCTACGGCATCTATGTGCAGTCGTTGGGTCTGCCGGTCTGGCTGCCGCCCCTGATGGGCACGGTGGTGTATGGCGGCTCGCTGGAATTTGTGCTGGCGTCGCTGCTGCTGGGCAGCTTTGCGCCAGTGTCGGCCTTTCTGATGGCCCTGATGATCCAGGCGCGGCACCTCTTTTACGGCCTGACCATGCTGCAGCGCTACCGGGGCTACGGCCTGCGCAGCGCCTACATGATCTTCGCCATGAGCGATGAGACGTTCTCCATCACCTGCTCAGCAGAGCCGCCGGAGGGGGTGGACCGGGGCTGGTTCATGTTCTTCATCACCCTGCTGGACCAGTTCTACTGGGTCGCCAGCGCGGCCATGGGGGCGGCTCTCGGCGCAGTCCTGCCCTTCAGCACCGAGGGCGTCGATTTTGTCATGACGGCCATGTTTGTGGTCATCTTCCTCAACCAGTGGGAGAAGGAAAAGCAGCACGCCAGCGCCGTCATCGGCCTCGCTGCGCCGCTGGTCTGCCTGCGCATCTTTGGCGCGGGCAGCTTCCTCATCCCCTCGATGGTCTGCATCCTCGCGGCCCTGCTCCTGCTCCGCCGCCCCATCGAGGCCAAGGAAAGCGAGGCGGTACGATGAGTGATCTCCAATTCATCCTGACCATCGCCGTCTGTGCGGCGGCGACCATGCTCACCCGGTTTCTGCCTTTTCTGGTGTTCAACTCCCGGGGCGGCAGGGTGCCCGAGGTGGTGGAATATCTGGGCCATGTGCTGCCCGCCGCCATCTTCGGGATGCTCATCGTCTACTGCCTCAAGGGCGTCAGCTTTGCCACAGGCAGCCACGGCATCCCCGAGGCCATCGCCATCGGCGTGACCGTCGCGCTCCATAAGTGGAAGCATCAGACGCTCGTCTCCATCGCAGGAGGCACGCTGTGCTATGTGCTGCTGGTGCAGCTTGTATTTTAACGTTTGTACCGCAAAAAGGACACGGCGCGCTGCCGTGTCCTTTTTTGCTGCCAACCTATCAATGATAAAATGTATCAAAATTGATCTGACGGTAGAACCGCTGCTGCAGCTGGTCAAAGCTTTCACAGTTCTGCGCCAGCAGCCACATACTTTTGGTCACCACCGCCTCGATGGTCATATCGTGGGCTTCCAAGAAGCGGAAGCGGTTGCGCACCCGCTTGCCCACCTCGTATACGCCCACGTCGCTGCCCTCGTAGGTGACTTGCGTGGTCATGATGAGCACCTTGTGGGTGGTCTCGTAATCGCCCAGCCCGGCGGCAAAGGCGTCCATCAGCTGCTGTGGGATGCCGCCCACGCCAAAGCTCTCCACGATGACGCAGTCGTACAGGTGGAAGATCTCCGGGATGAGCGCCGGGGACATGCCCGGGGTCAGCTTGAGCAGGAACACCCGGCTGTCCAGCGTGCGGCTGAACTCCACCGGGCCGGTGGGCCACGGCGAGGGGACATAGCGCACCAGCCGGTCGCCCTGCACCAGTGCCAGCTCCGGGAAGTTGACCGACGCAAAGGCATCGTAGCTGATGGTC
>OLOU01001648.1_pt1 | contig 14752 bp, 11 predicted proteins | sample 1672101 | NCBI WGS metagenome assembly OLOU01 (sample SAMEA3136645, study PRJEB25190) | human gut metagenome | biome: human gut; feature: human-associated habitat; material: faeces | place: Austria | collected 2013
TCCCCGCATGTGCGGGGAGCACTTGGCTATGATGGCAAGGTTTTCGTCCGTTGGGGGATCATCCCCGCATGTGCGGGGAGCACTGGCCCTGTTTGCCGTATTCCTTCAGCGCGGCGGGATCATCCCCGCATGTGCGGGGAGCACCGCAACCTCGCGCCGCGCGGCAAGACCGGCAGGGGATCATCCCCGCATGTGCGGGGAGCACAAGATGGCAAGTCTGCCTAAAGGCGCGGTGTTGGGATCATCCCCGCATGTGCGGGGAGCACGTGGAGCTCGAAGTGATACTGTTTTGCAGCTCGGGATCATCCCCGCATGTGCGGGGAGCACTATGGTGGCCTCGCATTCCGGTTTTGGCAGTGGGGATCATCCCCGCATGTGCGGGGAGCACCCGAAGATCACCGCCTCCGCGCTCGGCTCGCCGGGATCATCCCCGCATGTGCGGGGAGCACAAGAGGGTTATTTCGTTCGCTGACAGTCCAGCGGGATCATCCCCGCATGTGCGGGGAGCACGGCGTGTAGGCATGGACGCCTCCGTATTTCGCGGGATCATCCCCGCATGTGCGGGGAGCACAGCCCTGGAATCATGAGGTCATCGGCCAGCACGGGATCATCCCCGCATGTGCGGGGAGCACGGCACCTCGGCCGTGGAAGGCGTCGCCGTGCCGGGATCATCCCCGCATGTGCGGGGAGCACCAGTCCGGTGACACGCGGATACAGGTTCGCTAGGGATCATCCCCGCATGTGCGGGGAGCACTCCGACACTAAGGCGGACAATTCCAGCATGACGTGGATCATCCCCGCATGTGCGGGGAGCACACGGAAGGCACGTCCAAAACCGCACGCTGGCAGGGATCATCCCCGCATGTGCGGGGAGCACGCATCAAAATGCGGTGTCTGTGTGCATTACGAGGGATCATCCCCGCATGTGCGGGGAGCACAGTGCTCATTGTTTTTCCTTTGCTTGTTGCAAGGGATCATCCCCGCATGTGCGGGGAGCACTCCTTGGCCCACGTTGGCAGTGAGTTGTGCAGGGGATCATCCCCGCATGTGCGGGGAGCACGGCACGCGGCAGTGTGACCCGACGCGAATGGAGGGATCATCCCCGCATGTGCGGGGAGCACCTAGCATGGTGCTTGATGTCGGCACGAATATTGGGATCATCCCCGCATGTGCGGGGAGCACTGGACGTGAAGGCCGAGCAGGAGGGCTTCAGCGGGATCATCCCCGCATGTGCGGGGAGCACAGTGTCGGCGGTGCTGGCGGGTTGAGTGTCGGGGGATCATCCCCGCATGTGCGGGGAGCACGACTATCCGGCTATTACCTATCATGGCGATCAGGGATCATCCCCGCATGTGCGGGGAGCACCAAGCCGACGCCTACGTGATGAACCCGCTTGACGGATCATCCCCGCATGTGCGGGGAGCACCAAGACCGAGATAATGCACGGTAAGCTGGTAGGGGATCATCCCCGCATGTGCGGGGAGCACTCAGCCTTCGTGCCACCATAGCCGAGCTTCAAGGGATCATCCCCGCATGTGCGGGGAGCACCCAATCGTATCACGTACACTGCTAGGAATGGCGGGATCATCCCCGCATGTGCGGGGAGCACAGCGTCGAACAGATCAAACGCATCCTCGCCGTGGGATCATCCCCGCATGTGCGGGGAGCACTCCATCGAAGAGAATCCCGACGACGGCAAGGAGGGATCATCCCCGCATGTGCGGGGAGCACGAGTCGAGGGCCGCGATGTCCTTGGTGGAGTCGGGATCATCCCCGCATGTGCGGGGAGCACCCGTCGCACCAGTGATGGTAAGCGGCGTGGTCGGGATCATCCCCGCATGTGCGGGGAGCACCAGACCACCCCGCCGGCCGAGCTGGGCGGAGAGGGATCATCCCCGCATGTGCGGGGAGCACGCACTGGTGAAGCTCAAGGATACCGGTGACCGGGGATCATCCCCGCATGTGCGGGGAGCACGGAGAGGCTGATAAGCCATGCGTCGCCGGAGGGGGATCATCCCCGCATGTGCGGGGAGCACGTGGTGAGCGTATCCGGTAGGGTCACGGACTCGGGATCATCCCCGCATGTGCGGGGAGCACTCACTATCCTGCGGTATCTGCGCGATCAGCGTGGGATCATCCCCGCATGTGCGGGGAGCACCGCGTGCGCGACGTATCGGCGCGCCGCCGCGAGGGATCATCCCCGCATGTGCGGGGAGCACAATCTCATCAAAAGCTTCGTGGATGGCAAGACGGGATCATCCCCGCATGTGCGGGGAGCACGCTTTCTTGGTGCGAGCCGCCTTCGTCACGTCGGGATCATCCCCGCATGTGCGGGGAGCACACTTCGAAAATAGCATAATTCCAAGGAAAAGAAAGGACAACTGGCTGTTTTTCATTCAGTTTCGTTTTGAAAATTTCCTTGCCTTTCGGTATTTGCTCGCATTACTCCATCCTTTTCTAGGAGTGCCAACAAAGGATCCTTCTTTTGCTTCCTTAGGACGTTTGATCAATTGCAATCCATCGCAATCGACCGGTGACCAGTCAGCCCCATACACCTTAAAAGCCATATGCTGCTCATTTCTGGCCGAATAAACCATTACGGCACGACCATCCCTGAGCAAATCAATGATTCTCTCCCATAACCTATCTCGAATTCGAGCATCGATATGTCCCACAAAAACTCCTGGGGCTATCTCAAGCAACCAACGAGTGAGATCACCCCGCAATCCCACAGGACAAGCAGTCAGCACAATCACTACCATGTCCCACCATCCCATTCGTCATTATCCGAGTAGGACTTGCCTGCAGAAACCTCGCCCTGCTTATCATCCCAAAGCCCAACATGATCTGATTCAAAAACATCATCCTCGAGTTCTGAAGTCCCCAACAAGTATCTAATGTCTTTCGTCATCCGCTTCATCAAGCTAAGGTCATAAATCGCATCTCGAATATTGTGCCGTACAGCGGAACCGATATCTTCAGGTTTTGCAGCCACCGTTTCGAACGCAACCGGAATCGATAGTTCAGCCTTGTACAAATCAGCAATGTCGTACACAAAAGAACGCTCATGTCCGACATGTACAAAACCCAAACCTGGAGAACATCCCAAAGCAACAATCGCAGCATGTGCCAAACCGTACAGACACGTGTTGGCAGCGGACAATGCTTTGTTAATCTCGGAACCAGCATCGAAATCATCATGGTCATATGTCCGCTTATCCCATTCCACACCGGTCCGTTCGGAACATTCACGATAAACTCGTCTGATACGAGCACCTTCCCGACCTCGTAACTGCTGCATCGTCAATCCGCTCACATCCTCACCCGGGAATCGCATCTGATACATCATGCGAGCAACAGATAATCTTTTACGCGTGTTAGAGACCAATTCAGCTTGTTTCTGCAATAACGCAGATGAATGCGTCAACGGCTTGCCAAAAGCATACATACGAACGCCTCGTTCCCCCACCCAAATTACCGTCGCGCCATTTTCACCGATGACGGTCATTGCCTGATGAGTCACCCGAGCCCCAGGACCAAGCATCAGCACGCTTAACGCCGCTGCCGGCACATGTATAACACCAGTGACATCAGTCACCGTAATCGCATTATCATCACGTCCAATAGTGCAATGCTCGAAATACGCAAAGGACAGCCTATCCTCCACCCGAACAAGATCCTGAATTTCCGGTGGAGGCGTGCCAAGAGTGGAACGGCGCCTTTCCGAGATTTTCGCGTCTGACGTTTTCCTCGCAGCTTCTTCCGAAGACATTTCAGAAGGAGCCATCTCAAAATCGGCGCCGTCCTCCCCCAGCTCATCATTCATTCAGCATTACTCCTTGTTTCCGGCGCGATGGTCAGCAATCCGCATCCAAAACCTTTCGCCCTTCCAATCCCTTCGCACAAAGCGTCACGGAACAGTTTCGTGTCGATCACTTCCAGACGTCCTTCGAAAACAGCTGTGACCAAGGTAACCGTCGCGCCACCACGCTTGAACTGTTCCTTATGCCGCTCTTTGACCACCACATTGGGCTGCCCATATTCGTCTTCAAGAATTCTGAAGCCGTGAACCACGGAACGATCAACCAGCCACTGCAGTTGTTGGCTGGCTGTGACATGACCTTGCACTTTACCCACAATGCCATCCGAACGATGACGACGTCCCTTGTCTACACCCGCCTTTCGAGCCGGATTCGCACGAAGTTTGAAATGCCACTGCTGGCCTTTGGTGACACGGTCAAGCAATGCATCGTAGTTCTTGGTTTCCCACTCTGCATGCATGGGCCACCCCGCCTGCTCAACGATATGTGTAAAATCCGGCTTTTGAGGGCTTACCACATACAACCAGACGCCACCGTCTTGCCCTAAAGAGTCCAATCGCCACAGAATTCGTCCATCATCCGTTCTGCGAACGGCATCAGGAGGAAAAGCAGCTTCCACTGCGGCATGCAGCTTATATGGAGAACCGATAAGTTGACGAGCGCCATATCGCACTTTATTTAAAGGAATTCTCGAGATAAACATCGTCGTCCCCTCTAGATGAAACTCATAGGATCAGCTTCCCCCGTAGAATCGAAGGAAGGTGGTTTCTCTGTATTGTCACCGACATTTTCAGATGCGTCCGGATTGGGGATACGGTACCGATAAACAGCGCGATCCGCATATTTGCGGCCGGTCGAGCTAAAGCTCAGTGGAAGGTCGGATTGCACGGATGTGTCCTCCCCTTCCATTGCATCACATACAATCTCCAAATCGGGCTGCCGATAACGTCGGCGATACCATTTTGCAGCATGCCAAGGTTCAGAGTCTAATGCCTGACGAACATCCGCATACTCATCGTGGATACCCAGCGATAACGGATAGTCAGGAGGACATGATCGTCTTCCCAGAAACAGTGGCCATTTAGGCGTATGAATCGCCTGGTCTAGGGTTTCCAACAATTCTCGTTTCGCACCTAGTGCCACCAGAAAACGCGCATCTGATAGGTAATATCGGTAGGTCAGCGGCATCTCCTTGTCGAATCGATTGGAATTTCGTTTCCGTGTCATGGATTTCTCCGTCTGCAGATCTCGAATTATTCTGCCGCGTTGCTCGATACGTACGCCAAACGACAATCCCAACAAATCCTCTATGGAATCTTCTCGGTTACGCCCCTGGGCTGAGGCCAACATGCCAATCACGCCACTTTTGGTCGGCTCATTACGAGTCTCACGGCGGACGAAGCGCGAGGAATCCCCCCATGACTGCAATGGCCCAGCCAATTGCAATAATAGAACGCTCATAACATTCTCCTTCCGAATATCATGCGGAATATGCGGCGTTCAGCGTTTCCTTCAAGCTCTGCTCGAGGTCCGGCAATGAAACCTGCTCACACCATTCATTCAAAGAGGACACCGCCCCACCAGTTGCAACATACCAAGCTTTCACCGGCTCTTCGCCATAATTCACGCGGATATCGTTCAGACGCTCTCCCAAACGCTCCACACCTTGACGGGAAACGGAGATACCGTCCTTACGCCTCACTGGATCTTCAAATGCGTCGGCGGCGCTAATTGGCTGAGATTCCCGAAGCGTCACCACGACATCCTCAGGCAGGGTATGGTTTGCAAACGTGTTCTGCTTGCCGGACGGCATGGATTTGACGAAAGCCTCGACAAAAGCAACCACGCCTTCCACCGTAGCGGAATCGTCCTGCAACTGATCGCGCAACGCATCAATGTTCACCGTTGCATATCGGTACAACGTCGAGGAGTTGAATCCGACGGTGTCAATCATGGCAGCACCGGCATTGTCTTCCGATGCACAATCATCGACCGCCGTGAAATAGTCATATTCTGGCGTAATCTGATCGATAGAGAAGGCATGGGCAACCTGCGCCGAAGCATCAGTATTCAAATCCGGAGCATCAGCCAACATGCGTCCAAACAGAGCGATATCGACAGCTTGGGGACCATGGAAGATCGCAGAAACTTCCTTCTTCATCTTGGAAACGTCCTCACCCTCATCAAAAGCAGCAATCGCCAAATCAGCAAGCTTATCGATCTCATTGTTTGCGATGAAAATCAGATAGTCGGTCGCCAGAGAGCCCTTATCTGCGCCCGCACGATCCGAAGCCTTGACTTTGAAACCTGCCGCAGCCATCACCTTCTGTGCCAGCCCCTCGGCGGACTCCGCCAAATCAGGACGCTTCGACGTAATGGAATCAGCAATCAACGTCACAACACCTTTGGTGCGCTTGCCTAACTTACTGCTATCCAACATATCTCCGAAGACGCCGCGCATAGCACGTTTCCAAGCTTGGCTGGAGACTCGCGACCTTAACGCGCCTCCGACATATGCGGTCTTCGGACTACCGGTATCATCTCGGTTGATGTTGCTCGGCGGAACCTGCTGAATGCAATGAATGTCCATGAACATAATGATTTCCCTCATTTCTTAGTTGATTAAAAACGATTGTCTTGAAAGTATTTTTATTAATCGGAATCATTCACCGATTGTTGTTGGAAGATTGTTTCGAATAGTAGTAATCACGACCCCAACTTTGAAATACTTTTCCCCGCTGGCTGGGCAGCTGAATCAGATATAGGTCGCGCGCCAGAGAACCGTAGTCGATTTGAACATCGGCACCGCGCATCAACATGATGAGTGTCCGAACGCCACGGACAACCCCATTGAAATCGGACGCACTTTCCACAACCCGGAGTCGGCGTAAAACACCTTTTGCCTGTTCCGGATCGGGAGTAATTCTTCTGCATGCGCGACCAAACGTCATTCGGGAACTAGGGTCAGTTTGATACTTTTGAGCGACCCCCTGCCCTTTTGACTGCTGATGCACCGCATACAATTCCAATACGACCTTGACCGCATTGACCTGACGATCGAATTCCGGCGAATCGTCCGCCGGAGCTTCAAGCTCCTGCGGCCACTGAGCGAACAGTTCTTCACCAATTGACATCCAGGTTGGAGCGGTTCCATCCAAGTCCCGGCGCAATCGGGCCAACCTGGCACGACTCCTCGCGTTACTGCCACTTTCTGCGGTGTATTCACGCTGCAAATCGAAAATCAATTTAGCTGCATATTTGCCTACCGCATTCGCTCTGTCAAATACAGATGGCGTCATCTTCACATACCTCCTTTGTTCGGACGAGATGCGTCTTTCTCCTCAAGGAATCCAAGTTCCTTGTTCAGTTTGGATTGGAACAGCAATTGTGCACGGGATGCCCCCATCACACCCACGACACCCGATTCATGCTCACCGAAAACGGGCACGGAAGATTGATCCAAATATTCCCACCCCATTTGCAACAACCGGCGATGGATTTCGTCTTTCCAAGCATTTGCATACTCAATTGGGTCCTGTGTCTCATCGAAAGCCGCCAATTCATCACGAAACAGCCCATCAAGATCCGCATATGCCCATTCTCGAACTTGTTCCGCTGTTTCCGTGGACTTTCCCTTATCCCCTGAAGCCGCACGAAGGTTCCGAACGAATTGAGACAAAGCCAGAACCGCGCCATCGGTGCATTTGACCACATCCAACACTGATGCGATGCCGGAATAATCGTGACGGAACATCACGGAATTCAAGGAAAGCGTATCGTCAATTCCCGTTTCGATTATCAGAAAACTGCCGAACTCATCCCCGCATCAGCGGGGAACACTATGCATCCCGATATTTTCATGGGATCATCCCGAAATGAGGACATTTCAATTATCCTCTTTTCTGGAATATGTCAATCCGGTATCACGCGAATACCTTATTTCATAACCGCATAATTCATCGGACACGAAACCATCTGCATCCCCATGCAGGAACAATGCGAGTTTTCCCGCAAGCCATGGCGAGTCCTGCCAACAAGCCACATCGTCAGCGCATGCTTCCTCCAATGAAGCAATCAGCGCATCGACCCTATCCGGCATGCACAGTCCCATTGGCAATCTCACCGCGCACTGCACTGCGATTTTTGCTACCGTATCATCAGGAATGACAGTCGTCGGGACGATAGACCCCTTCTCCACATCAGCATGCTCATCCCCCACCCAAGGAAGCAAATGAATCCCATCATCGCATTTGCGCAGCAGCAGAACCTCTACCGTATCCTGTGTGTCACGTACCGCACGCTGCCCTTCGTCCTCATTGACTTCATCGACTTGCGGCAAGAACCAATTAACCAGAGAACGCCTCTGATTCATCGATCCCACTGACTGCAACAAATACGTGCCGGCTTTCTGCTGCTTCTGCACACGTTTTAAATCACGCTTCTCACAGGCATCATCATATTGCGGCAGCCACATGTGAGGCAGGAAACCGTGCGGATCGTTCCCATATGCACTTCGTACAGTACGCGCAATGTCTTGGGGCAGCTGTTGCGCACAGGAAGCCCCTGCGGCAGTTAAATCCAAAACCGCAAGCGACTCCATCAAAGCCGCGGCATCATATACGGAGTCCGCGCCTCTGGAGAATTTTGGACCTTCATTATTCCATGCCTCAACACCACGGATATAGCACGTTGCAGTTTGCAACGATACAGGGCGATCGCATTCGCCATCACCTCGACGATGACGATGAACTCTTCCCAGACGTTGCATGATCAAATCGACTGGTGCGATATCGGTTACCAATGCATCGAAATCGATATCCAAGGACTGCTCCAGCACCTGCGTACCCACCACGACGAGTTTCCCAGGACGTTTTCCATTTCCGATTGTGGCATCGGGCCCTAATAAATCACGAAGTTCTCGTTCGTTGGACATGCGATCAATATCCATGAAACGGGAATGAGTCAGCCTCACACAATCGCGACCGCAGTGATTTCCCAACAATTCAGCCGCATGCTGCGCTCGACCAACCGTATCGCAAATCACGCCGATACAACCGCCATCCACAAGCAAAGCATCCATCAAATCAAGCAAAGCCGTATCATCGTCATCGACGAGTCTGCATTGGACTTTCATCGACCTTCCTGATGGCTTTACATCCGCATGTTTGGTCTCATGCCCGTCTGTGTACGTCAACAGCGGATATGCATTTGAAATTAGCCGCAGCTTTTCTGCAGTTCCTTTTTCACACGACATTTCAGAATTAGCAGTATGGTTTATGTGATGCGTATTCGAAGCATTCCTGGCACGTAACTGTTCCAAAATACTTACCTTAGAAGCTTTCCTAGGTTCAGTATCGCACCATCCCTTCAGATACGCCTCAACCATTGCGTTGCGCTGACATTCCGGCAATGTTGCGGATAACAAAATGACCGGAGTCCGATATCCGCCAAGCCATTCCAATGCCATCTTGAGATACTCCTGCATATAGGCGTCATAGGCGTGGCACTCATCGATAATGACTACTTTGTTAGCCATCGCAAGCTGGCGTAACACCACATGCTTCATCTGCAAGGCACTCATCAATACCTGATCAACAGTGCAAACCAAGAAGTTAGCGAGCGCACCTTTCTTACGCCCCCAAAGCCAGTCGGATACAACAGTTTCCGGAGGCACATCGATTTGCTTCTTCTTTCGATTCTGCGACGACTCTTGTTTGACGTCATCCTGGTCAACAGAGGAAAAACGGCGATGCGAAGCGGCAATAATACCACGGAAATCATTGTTCAGCTGTGCTTTGCCATGCGCCAACCACACCGTTTTCTCATTGTCAAAATCGCAGGACGGCAACGCTTCCAACCAGCGATGCACTCGAGTAAACATAGCGTCCGTGGTAGCCATCGTTGGCAATGCCACGCATACACCACCACGTCCGGTACGTTGTGCCAGTATTTCAGCGGCCGCGAGCGCCGCTTCCGTTTTTCCTTCGCCCATGGGTGCCTCAATCACCATGAGTCCCGGCTGCCTTGTGTCGCGTGCGATTCGGACGGCTTCTTCTTGGACAGGACGAACCTTCGCACCTTCAGGAAGGGCGAACCGTGTCGCAAAAAGGTCTTGGCAGGATGAAGGAATGCCTTCCGGCACCCACGCATGCGGTAGCTGCACACATGACCATGCCCTGTCCGCGCGGATGCGGAGGCCCGACCACGATTGGATATCGTCTTCTTCCCCACTCTCCGAGAAGAAAAAGTCTTCATCTTCATCCGCCCATGGCTCGGTTCTTACCAGGGGAAACATGTCTTCATCGCTGTTACTGGCAATCCAGTCGGCCATAATGACCAGTCCTGTCATCAGCACGGCGGACTGGACGCTGAATCTTCTTTCAGAAAGATCTTCCCATTCTTTTTCTTCAATGCCAGCAATATTTGCAACAAAATCTATGAGCTCATCCTGAGTACTCACCCACGCTTCAGAATCCAATCCAACATTGGTTTTCCTATTTTTCTCTTCGTCAATTTTACTTTTGTCTGGTGGGGTGCCATGATGCCCTCCAACCACGCAGGCATACTGACGTGCAGCTTTTCTCTCCCAACCTCGGACTCGCAGGAGATATCCCTCAAGAATGATCTCTCCTGCGATGGGATGTGTGGGATGATTGGTACCTCGCAAGCCAGCTATCATAGGCAATCCGGCCCGTTCGGCTTTCCAAGCGAAACTTCCCGCTTCCGGACCGAAAGTAATGGGTTTTGCTTGGAATACCGGCGTGGCTTTGCCTATGTCATGTATGCCTGCCATGAAAATCATGAGTTTTCGAGCAAGAACCTCATCGTTTCCAAGGTCTCCAACTATTACCGCTTTCGTGCCCTGCGGAACCCACGTATCCCATATTTTTGACGCCATTGCCGCGGAATCAACCATATGCACATACAGCGGCAACCATTCAGAGTCATCAATACGATTTGTTTTGCCCCATAACGCTTTCGCGCCATCAGACAAAGCAACGCGGTCATCACGCACAGAAGAGTTCATGCCCGATTCGGCACCCATCAGTGCCACCTTTCCCATATCCGAAGCGACATCGCCCCTGCATCATATGTTCTTCGCTGTATGTCGACACGTAATCGCAACCCCCATCAATCACAACAACGCACCTGAAACTGATTATAAATCACCCTAGCCAACTCCTATGTAACAGTCGCCATACTTTCGAAACAAAAAGTCGCTCCGCGGAATGCAACATCTGTTCAATGGTTAAGTGGTTTTTCATACCGTGAAGCATCGCTTTAAACAGCAGCGTTACCGTTCATTCCCCTTCGAAGATAAAAAAGCCGGGAACGGGAACGACGGTTGAAACCGACGAACCCGACTCCCGGCATCGCGACTGCTTCTCAAAGATGTGCGCTTGACTCACATGGATGGTACTGAGAACCATTCGCTTGCGATCTGCTTCCGCGCACGTGCCAGCGCAACGTAAATACGTCGCAGGCACACGGCAGACACAAATCAAGTCTGTATAAATCTTCCAGCCGGTGTAAAAGCCAGCCGAAAAGCCACAGGCTACTCTAGTCGCACGGTCGAATAATCACAAATCGATCGCAAAACCATGGAACAGCATACGCATCCATGTTTTGTTACCCGGACATGGGGTTTACGGTAACAAAACACGGAAACGTAAGCCAAAAAGCCAAGATATAAACCGCGGAATAGCATAGTCATCCGCATTTTGTCACTCAGACAAGAAGTTTACGGTAACAAAATGAGGAAAGGTAAGCCAAAAACTAAGCCAGCCAACACGAAACAGCTTAGACATCCGTGTTTTGTTACCCGGACATGGAGATTACGGTAACAAAATGCGGAAAAGCGAGCCAGAAGCCGAAGGTTAGGACTGAAGGAATACAGACTGAAGGAATACAGACTGAATGATATAGGGTGGGACAACGACGTGAAAGGGGTCCTGCCGTTTAAACGGCAGGACCCCTTCTCATCAAGACGAAATCAGCCCAATCAAGCCAAATCCGCACAACCCGGTCAATTCAGCCAAACCAACCCAATCCCAACCGGATCGCACCAACCAATTCGGCCAATCCGGTCGACTTAGTTGAATTGACCAAGCGGAATCAGCCCAACTGATTCACCCCAACCAAAATCAGGCCTTGGCAACCTCGACGGCAAGTTCGGAGCCTTCGGCGCCGGCGGTAACGTCAAGCGAGTCGGCGAGCGTGTCGGCGGACACGAGATCGCGGAACTGCTCGACCTTCGCCACGTCGCCGGCCGGAACGGTCAGCTTCAGCGCGATATGGTCGGAAACCTCGAGACCGGCGGCCTTACGGGCGTCCTGCACGGAGCGGATCACGTCGCGGGCGTAGCCTTCGGCAACCAGATCGTCGTTCAGCTCGGTGTCGAGGATCACGAAACCGCCGGTCGGCAGGGCCGCGGACACGGAGTTGGCGGCCTCTTCGGCGTTCTGCTCCTCCACGCTGTTGATCAGCTCGTACTCGCCCTCTTCCAGCGTAATGTCGCCGTTCGGGGTCTCGCACACCGGAGCGCCGGAAGCGTCCACATGCCATGCGCCGGACTTGGAGGCCTTGATGGCGAACTGCACGTCCTTGCGCAGGCGCTTGCCTGCAACGCGGGCGTTCACGCGCAGCTCGTGGATGATCTTCAGGCCCTGGGAGCCCGCATCCTCAAGCGTGCACAGCTCCACGTCCTTGACGTTGAGCTCGGACTTCAGAATCTCGTCGTACGCGGCCACGGCGGCGGTATCCTCCACCACCACGGTGAGCTTGCTCAGCGGCTGACGCACGCGGATCTGCTTCGCCTTACGCATGGACAGGGTGCTGGAGACGACCTCGCGCACCTTCTCCATCGCATCGACCAGAGCCGGATCGTCGACGAGCACGCGGCCAAGTTCGGTGGCTTCGCCGGTCTTCTCGTCGGCCAGGAACGGCCAATCCGCCAGATGCACGGATTCGCCTCCGGTCAGGCCGCGCCACACGGACTCGGCCTCCATCGGGGCAAGCGGCGCAAGGACGCGCATGAACACCTCAAGCACGGTGTACAGGGTGTTGAACGCGTTGGCGTCCTCGTTCCAGAAGCGGTCACGGTTGTTGCGGATGTACCAGTTAGTGAGCATGTCGATGAAGTCGGATGCCGCATCGCAGGCGTCGGAGATCAGGAAGTTGTCCAACGCATGCTGGGTCTTCTCGACCAAGCGGCGGGTGCGGGCCAGCAGATAACGGTCCATCTCCGGCAGCGAGGCCACTTCGTCGGCGTTGAGCTGGCGGGCGTCGTAGCCGGCGCCCTTGTTCGCCGCGTTCGCATACAGCGTGAAGAAGTAGTAGGAGCTCCACACCGGCAGCATCACCTGGCGGACGGTGTCGCGGATGCCATCGGCGGTGACGATGAGGTTGCCGCCGCGCAGGATCGGCGAGCTCATCAGGAACCAACGCATGGCGTCGGAGCCGAAGTCGTTGAACACGCCGTTCACGTCCGGGTAGTTGCGCAGGTGCTTCGACATCTTCTGTCCGTCGGAGCCGAGCACGATGCCGTGGCAGATCACGTTCTTGAACGCCGGCCTGTCGAACAGGGCGGTCGCCATGACGTGCTGCACATAGAACCAGCCACGGGTCTGGCCGATGTATTCCACGATGTAGTCGCACGGGAAGTGCTGTTCGAAGGTTTCCTTGTTTTCGAACGGATAGTGGTACTGGGCGAAGCTCATCGAACCGGATTCGAACCAGCAGTCCATCACGTCGCTGATGCGGTGCATGTGGCTCTTGCCGGTCGGATCGTCCGGGTTGACGCGGGTCAGCTCGTCGATGTACGGGCGGTGCATGTTGATATTGCCCTCATGATCGCGCGGGTAATCGCCGAAATCGGCCTTCAGCTCGTCAAGTGAGCCGTACACGTCCACGCGCGGGTACTTCGGATCGTCGGAGACCCACACCGGAATCGGGGAACCCCAGAAACGGTTGCGGGAGATCGACCAATCGCGTGCGTTCGCCAGCCACTTGCCGAACTGGCCGTCCTTCACATTGTTCGGAATCCAGTTGATCTGCTGGTTGAGTTCGAGCAGACGATCCTTGATCTTGGTCACGGCCACGAACCAGGAGCTCACCGGCTTGTAGATCAGCGGGGTGGCGCAACGCCAGCAGTGTGGATAGGAGTGCACGTAGCTCTTCTCCTGGAAGAGGATGGCGCGCTGCTCCTCAGGAATGCGGGCCAGCGGGCCGTCACCGGCGCGCAGGTTGCGCAGGATCGGCTTGTTGGCGTCGAACACGTACAGGCCTTCGTAATCCGGGCACAGCGACGTGAACTTGCAGCCCGCGTCGAGCACGTCGATGCTCTTGATGCCCTTGGCGTTGAGCGTGTTCATATCGTCTTCGCCGTACGGTGCCTGGTGCACGAGGCCGGTACCTTCAACGGTGTCGACGTAGTCGGCGGTGAAGATCTGGTAGCCTTCCGGCCCCGGCACCTTGCCTTCGACGGCGTTCTCGTCGCCCGCGAAGTACGGGAAGACCGGATAGTAGCGCCAGCCTTCCATTTCGGCGCCCTTGAGCTCGCGCACGATCTCGTAGTTCTCGCCGAGTTCCTTCTCGTAGGAGCCGAGCAGCGGCTTGCCGAGGTAGAACTTCTTGCCCGCGAACTTGCCTTCGGTCGGACGCACCTCGACATAGTCGATGTCGGCACCGACCACGATGGCGAAGTTGGTCGGAACGGTCCACGGAGTGGTGGTCCAGAAGACGGCGTAGGCATCCTCCTCGTCGCGCAGCTTCACGGCCACGGACACAGTGGTGTCCTGACGATCCTGGTACACGTCCGCATCCATGCGCAGCTCGTGCGCGCTCAGCGGGGTCTGGTCCTTCGGGCAGTATGGCAACACGCGGTAGCCCTGGTATGCCAGGCCCTTGTCGTACAGCTGCTTGAACGCCCA
>OLOU01001650.1_pt1 | contig 14748 bp, 9 predicted proteins | sample 1672101 | NCBI WGS metagenome assembly OLOU01 (sample SAMEA3136645, study PRJEB25190) | human gut metagenome | biome: human gut; feature: human-associated habitat; material: faeces | place: Austria | collected 2013
CCACAAGGGTTCGCTATGGATTTTTAAGTGTTCAACTTAATTATACAATCCGCCTACTTATTTCTTTTAATCATATATAATCGTTATAGATGAGAGCAACGGCAGGCCCGGGGAGAGGCCTCAAAAAAATACCCGGCCCCTGCCAATGCTGCAAGCCATCTCGCATAGATGAATCCATAAGAGCTCCGGGATGAAAACCCGTTCGAAGCGCTGAGAATCTCCAACCGCCCGGGAGGAGAGACTCCAAGATTCAATATAGTTGTGTATTGCATTGTGCAGAATATCTGAGGCGGAAAGCCTGAAGGACGACATCCATTTCCATGGATGGGCTGTGATTCTTTATGGGTTGTGTCACAGCAACGAGCTAGCTCCTTTGGGCTTTTTGTCGTGGAATGAATATGCCGTTGATTCCCAATCGTTAAAACTGCAAATGTATCAAATATACGATAGCATGGCTGTGGCCTGCGACCAGGGCTGTGTCTAACGACAGGGCTCTGCCTGGCGGCATGGCTATGGCGTACGCCAATGCTCAAGGTAGAATTTTATATTCCAGCTTCCGCCATACCACTGGCTACGGACTTTGACAAGGGCTATATCTGACGACAGGGCTCTGCCTGATGGCTCTGTTGTTTAAAGTCCCTAAAGCTTAGAGGAGTGGAGAAATCTTTTTTGCAGTTGAGAAAACAGGGCTTTGGGAAGTGAAGAACGAAGAGAAAAGAGGGAGGAGAACAGCAGCCGCGAAGCGGCGGGACCTCAACTCTCTTCACTCAAATCTCAAATCTGCTTTTTAGAGAAATCATTCTTACGTTCGGGAATACAGCCTTTACCCTGGCATTGGAGTTGTAAAAACGTTATAGACGATAATCAGGGAGATCTACTACAATGGAATACGGTTAGGAGATGTCCAGCTAGCAGCTCTTAACTACCTTGTTGTTGAAGCTGTACAATAGAGATGCAATGGATGGACTGGAGAGATCTGGAACATTACCGTTCGTTCGAGAGCCCGTCTTCCAGCATCCTGGTACAGCGTCCGTTTTAAGCAGGCGGATCTGGTCGTCTTATGATCAAGTTCGTGTACCTTAGTAGATAGGATAAGCATCAGGGAATTGCTGGAGTCTGTACATTGTTCTTTTGTAGTAAAGAGGCGCATTGTAATGGAATTATCTAAATGTAATGAAACTGTGAAAGTGTCTGTAGGTATCGATGTTTCAAAAGGACATAGCACGGTTTCTTTTTTTCGTACAGGAGACAAGTCTCCGTCGAAACCGTTTACGATTAATCATGACATACCGGATCTGAAGTCTTTGGAGAGAAAGCTCGACAGGTACAAGGCTAATGGCACATTGAGAATCTACATGGAATGTACCGGTCGATACCACCTCGGCCTTGCGAATGGTCTTTACAAGGACGGATATACTGTGTATGCGGTGAATCCGAAGCTTCTTGCCGACTTCCATGACGATTCCCTTCGTAAACCGAAGACAGACCCGGTAGATGCGCAGAAAATTGCAAGCTATGGAATTCAATACTGGAATAAGGATAGAAGGCCCTTTAATCAGATGGATTCTAAAAGGGAATGCCTCAAAGAATGTGAGCGGCAGTACAAACTATATACTGATGAATGTGTGACATTTACTAATAATCTGCTGTCTCTTACCGACCTCACTTGCCCAGGAGTGAACAGGCTGTTTTCAAGTAATACCAATCAGAATGGGCACTTGAAATGGGTAGATTTTGTGAATACCTGGTGGCATGTTGACTGCATCAGAAAAATGTCTATGAATGCATTTTCTAACCGGTATTGTAAATGGTGTCAGAAACATGGTTATGAATTCAGTGAAGATAAAGCTGAGGACATCATGGACTGGGCCAAAAAAGCACTGGTTGCAATGCCCAAGAGCACATATATAAAGAAAACTATACAGATAGCAGTCAATGCGATTAATGACCTCTTGGAGACTATCCAAAATACCAAGAAGCATATGAACCAGCTGGCATCACAGCTCCCGGAATATCCGGTAGTCATGAAGATGGATGGTGTCGGTGAGGTGACGGGTCCCATCATCATGGGGGAATTGGGAGATGTTACCAGATTCAACAAGCGCAGCCAGATAACTGCGTTCGCCGGTGTTGACCCCAAAAAGCATGAATCCGGCGACGACAAGCCGAAAAGCTCTCGAGCCACTAAAATCGGGTCACCTGAGCTCCGACGGGCATTATATCTGGTTATGACCTCAAAGCTGGCCAGAAAACCACAGGGAGACCGGGTATATGACTTTATAGTGAAAAAACGCAGTGAAGGCAAGAAATACCTTGTCTATATGACAGCTGGTGCAAATAAATTTCTGAGAATTTATTACGGTACAGTACGTGATTATATGCAAAATAAACAGAATCCATCGTTTATTCAGGATAAGGCACCAGCAGGCCAGGCAAATGTATCCCAAACTGCGTAAAAAAACATACAGCCCGGATTGGGTGAATCATGTAATCTAAATCAGGTCAGGGCAGTTTTCCATGCCTTTATCTGATTTAGTCTCACATGGCCCAATGTAGTCCAAGATGGAGTAAGAGCCAGTTTAGCGGCATTAGGATGAATTACTGTAGAAATTAATATAAGCTAAATTATCCCCACCTGAAATGGTGGGCTTTTGGCGTGTAGCAAACAGAGCCAAAAAAAATTTACAAAAAAAGGCTTGACATTATGTTAGCAGGCTCTCGACTCATCGAAGCTGTAGCTATTCTTAAGCGCTGAGTCATTACGACGCTAACCACCGCTCGAGATGACGTGGAGTGGACAGTGTCATTTCTACTGAAATGAAGTCTCATTAAAAATTCTTCCCCGAGCCCCCAGCAGCCAAACTATTGCTTGGGCCGTAGGCCCTGAATACATATTTTCTTCCTTAAGCCCAGGCGGCAGCCTTAGCCTTGACGCAGTCACAGCCCTGTCCGCAGGACAACGCCCCGGCCGGCAGGCCGATGCCCGGGCCGCAGGCCCAATACACAAATTTCCTTCCCTGAGCCCTGGCACCAGTCACCGTCCTTTCGAATACATAGCCTTGCCGCAGGCATAGCCCTGGCGAAGCCTCCAAAAACTACATGACGGCGCCGCCATGTTCTATTATAATAAATAGAGCAATTAGACATTATATCCACAGTCAATAGATAAAGGAATTCACCCAATGAAAACTGCAGTCATTATTGGTGCCGGCCCGGCAGGGCTAACGGCAGCCTATGAATTATTGGTACATACAGATATTCATCCGATTATTCTGGAAAAGGACAGTATCGTAGGCGGCCTGTCCCGCACCGTCAATTTTGATGGCAACCGCATGGATATCGGGGGCCATCGTTTTTTCACCAAGAGCCGGGAGGTCCAGGAGCTATGGGACTCCATCATGCCCAAAGCCTCTGCCCCTGCCCTGGACGACCGCCTGCTGGGAAGGACTCCGGACCTGGACCCCGCCGGAAGGGATCCGGAAACGGAAGACATCGTATTTCTGAACCGCCAGCGGGTATCCCGGATTCTTTACCTTCACAAATTCTTCGATTACCCCGTATCTCTGAACCCCACCACCATCCGGAACCTAGGGCTTTTCCGCATGACCTCCATGGGACTCTCCTACCTTCACGCCTGCTTCCACAAAAGACCGGAAAAGACGTTGGAAGACTTCATGGTGAACCGGTTTGGGGAAAAGCTGTACCAGACCTTTTTCGAGGGATACACAGAAAAGGTGTGGGGAAAGTCCCCCAAGAACCTCTCCGCCGACTGGGGCAGCCAGCGAATCAAAGGCATCTCCATCGGTGCGGTGCTGAAAGATTTCTTCCAGCGGGCCCTTCACCTGCAGCAGAAAAAAGTGGAAACCTCCCTCATCGAAAGATTCTCCTACCCCAAGTACGGCCCCGGTGAGTTTTACGAATGCCTCCGGGATGAGGTCCTGGGGCTGGGCGGTGAAATCCGAATGAATGCAGACACCATCGGCTTCACCGGTGGAGAGGATAAAAATATAACAGCCGTACTGTACAGGGATGGCAAGGGCAAGACTCAAAAGGTAAAAGCAGACTACGTTCTTTCCAGCATGGCTGTCAAAGACCTGGCAGCAGCCCTGCCGGAAGGATGGCTTGACGAGAAAGATAAAGAAACCGCCCAGACTCTTCCCTACCGTGATTTCATGACAGCCGGTCTTCTGGTGGACCGGCTGGAACTACAGAACCACACCCATCACAGGACACTGAATAATATAGTGCCAGACTGCTGGATCTATATTCAGGAGCCGGAAGTCAAAATCGGACGCCTCCAGATTTTCAATAACTGGTCTCCCTACATGGTGAAGGATTCCCTACACACCGTCTGGATCGGCCTTGAATACTTCTGCCAGGAAGGGGATGACCTCTGGTCCATGAAAGACGAGGATTTTCTCCGCTTTGCAGAACAGGAACTTGTAAAAATTCACGTTCTCCGCAAGGGGCCGTGAAAGAGGGCCATGTGGTGCACATGAAGAAGGCATACCCTGCCTACTACGGAAGCTACAAGGATTTTCCAAGGCTCCAGCAGTCTCTGGATACCATTTCCAACCTGTACTGCATCGGCCGGAATGGCCAGCACCGCTACAACAACATGGACCATTCCATGCTTACCGCCATCCGGGCAGTGGAACTGATACAGAATCAGAGTACCGATAAATCTTCCCTGTGGAACGTGAATACGGAGTCCGACTACCAGGAAATCAAAGAGGAGGATCGGAACAGTGAGAAATAAATTATCTACTATCCTGTTTTTCCTAACCGTAATTTGTATTCTCTTCGCTTTTACATCCCGCTTTGACAATGATGGCTGGTTCCTCCTGAATTCAGGACGATACATAGAAAATTACGGCATTCCCCACACAGAGCCTTTTACAATCCATGAGAATTTTCACTTCGTCATGCAACAGTGGCTTTTCGATGTAATACTGTGGAAAATATATACTTTGGCCCATATGAATGGGATGCTGGCATTCAGTTGGATTTGTGGCGGAATCATTCTCTTTATTTACTATCATTTGCTCCAACTGACGGATCATAAAAATATAAAAGTATCCAGACTACTTACTATTGCCACAGGTATTCTGATGGCTCCCTTCTTCTGTCAACGTCCCCAAACGTTGTCCAGCCTCATCTTCCTCAGTGAAATTTATGTATTGGAACGTTTCAAAGGTAAAGATAGGCCACCCCTCCTTTTATATGTTCTCTTCTTTGCGTTTTCTGTAATCCTCATCAATGCCCATGCTGCCATGTGGCCCATGTTCTCTGTATTTCTCCTGCCCTATCTGGCAGAAGCGCTGCTGGGGAATCGACTCCCCTGGTTTACCCATACCTTCCACTGGCATTGGAAATACGTATTAGCTCTCTTTGTGCCAATTATCGCCGCCGGCTTCATCAATCCCTATGGCACGGAAGCCATGACCTATGCTTTCCATTCCTATGGATATAGGGATATTAATAATTTAGTGATTGAGATGCATCCTCTTGTCATCGATCTGCAATCTTTTACCTCAGTCATAGTACCGGTTATCATTCTTCTTACCATCGTATATGCCAGACATCCCCTTCCTCTCCGGCATATACTGCTATTTGCCGGTACAGGGCTCATGGCTATGATGGCTATCCGAAGTATCTTCCTCTTCCTCATTGCAGGCATTTTTCCCCTGGCTTCTATCCTGCGTACAAAAGATACTTCCTCTAATGCCTCTAACCGCACCTGGAAACGAACCTGGCCTCCCATGCTCCTTATGGGAATGGCCACATGTATTGGGGTCATAGGCATATTTGCCAGGAATACAATACCTTCCGGTAAGGCCATTCCGGTTTATATCATCGTCACCATACTGGTCTTCTTTTCCCTGGCCTGTGCTTTCATTTTATGGAAGCAGCGTTCTGATGCCATGTCTCTGTATACCAACAGCCGAAGCTTGTTTGCTTCTTTTGTCATTCTTCTTCTTTTCCCTATCTTCTTTATTTATTTCAATACAGCCATGGTGGATCCGGCCTTGAAAAAGAGCGTGGATATCATTGAAGAAGACAGTGCCGGAAAGCCCATCCAGCTATGGACGGGCTACAACGATGGTCCCTATGCAGAATTCCGCGGCATCCCCTGCTACATGGATACAAGGGCCGAAGTATTTATCCCAAAGCTGAACCATCAGAAAAATGTATTCCACGAATACGTAAGCCTCCTGTACGGCCGGCTGGATTACAGGGACTTCCTCGCTTCCTATCACTTCACCCATCTTCTCACTTCCGACATAGATCCCCTCTATACGTACCTTTTAAAAGATCCGAACTATACTCTCCTCTATGACTCCGATACAGACGAAACACTGGAAAAACAGAATGGGGAGAACGTAGAAAAACATTACCGGATATATAAATATAATCAGAGGTAAAAAGAAGCACACATCACTTTAATACTAAATGATGTGTGCTTTTTACTATGGGAGAGACTCGTATTGACTGTCTCCATCAGAATGTAAAGTTATTGATCCGGTTCCACCGGTATTACCGGACGATGAATTATCTCCAGCAAAATCGAATCGATCCCATTTGATATTATATCCTGATCCTTGATGTACCATAACTTGTTTAGCTACCATACTTCCTTCAAAGTTTGTATCAGTCTTCAAATCAATATATCCATTAGGTGCATAAAACAGTCCCTTTACAAGTTTATGAGGGGGGTAACCATCAATTGTTATATTTCCATGAAGTGAAACTACAGTAAGATGGTCATTGGAGCTAAGATTTTCAAACGTATTATTTATTATATGGATATTCCCGTATGCAATTATGGTCTTATATGTGCGCCAATCTCCAAAATTATAGCTCCAATCGGGGCTGGAATTATCAATAGCAATATACACTCCATCGTTTTTCGAGCGGTCTGCCGTAATTCCGTGATCGCCCATATTCCCCGCCGTAATAACTCCATGATTTTTCTTTTGTTCTTGAATAAAATCATAAATATTCTTTGTTTTTGGGTTATCCTTAGAGAGGGTAATATCAATAGGATCAACATAATGGCCATTCGCCGTTATGTCATTACCATTCTGGTCATGTAAGCGCCATTTCAGCGTATAGTTTTTCCTTAGCTCAGGATCCCATTCATTATTTCCAAATGGCCAAAGAACATTATCATCTTTCTGTGAAGTACTAAATTGGGACCCATCTTTAATAATAACTCCATTATCTTTGCCATAGAGAGCAAAATTTTCTCTTGCATAAATTTTTCCATCAATATGTGTGCCATTCGTACTGAACTGAACAGAATAGCGATTCCACTCATTAAAACGTCTTATCTCATCAGATGTACCTGTCCCCATGATTGCATAGCCAAAAACATCATCACTATTACTTGGAGTAGATTTGACAATCTTGGCCGTAGAATAAACACCCACATGAAGAGTATTGACATCAAACATTGCCAAAAAACTGGTCGGCACTTCTGCACTGGCATGTAAAGTCAATAGGATCCCTTTGGATTGGTCACCATCTTTAGGTTCCCGGTAAAAAATACCATTCCTCTGATCTCTATTTTTATCATAGCTATAAGTAAGCCCGCCACTATTTTGGGATAAATAGGTTCGAATCAACTTCTCTACATTGCCCTGATCATTACTAGAATACTGATAAGCCCCAGCCAAGACGGCAGCATCTGCTGCATTTTGAAGTTTAGCTCTAACGGCCCAGGCTTTTCCAAAGTCGGCTGCAAAGCCAGCACATATGAAAATAAAAGGGATAATGACAGCGGCTAAAACAAGGAATGCACCTCGCTGTCCGTTTTTCTTTTTCATCATTTTCCCCTCCTTGTCTGACTCATAACAATCTTTATTTTATTATACCCATTTCATAGTATATATTGTATTAGAAAGCAGTGCTATACCCATATTATATCAAACTTCAGGCACATCATCTAAAAAGCAGATAGGTCTACCGGCATCACCAATAAAACCTATCTGCTTTTTCATTTTTATTCACTCAGGCGTCTGTATAGCTGCTGTCATCGTCTTTATAGAGGGTCACGCCTCCTTCTGAGCCGCTGCCGCCGGAGGATCCGGAGCCCCCGCTGAAGCCGAAGTCCTTCCAGGTCACATCGGACTGGGCCAGAACCGACTGGGCCACAATGCTTCCTACGAGCCCTGCCCCCGCATAGAGGGTCACATCCCCCTGGGGTGCATAGACAAGGGCCCGGAGCGGTTTATCATGCGAAGGTGCAATAGTCACATTGCCATGGAGGGAAACGATGATCATGTAATCGGAATCGGACTGGCTCTGGTAATTATTGGGGTTAATAGCAATATCGCCATCCACGATGATTACCTTATATTCCCGGTAATCATTAAAACCGTCACCTCCGCGATTCGTATCACTGTAATGACCGTCAGTCCGCACATAAACGGACTCATCGCTGCTGTTCCTGTACTTTTCTACCAGTTTATATATGCCACTGGTATTGGAATTGCTGGGACTTAAGGAAATATCCTTGGCACCGGACTGGCTCACATAGTTTTCCGAAGCCACTACGTCCCGTCCCGCCGCTGTGCCATCGTCAAACCCAAGACGCATATAATGGCGCCAGGTATACTGACCCTGGGCCCAGCTGTAAGGAGATTGGATCCAGTCATCGTGGGTATAAAGGCCTTTTCCCTCGGTCTCATTGACGTGATCCCAATAGTTATCTGAAAAATTAGACCACAGATCCCGGTCATTGGCTATGGAGGTCGTGAAGTTTCCGGGATCAATCATAAAAGCCCGGCGCCCATTGATTACATTATTCGTCAGATAAATGGGACCATCGACATGGACTTTTCCCTTGATATGAAGATAGGGATGGTTGAAGTACAGAGCATTTTGGTCCCAGGGATAGGAATTGTCCCAGGCCATATTATGGGGTTTACCTTTATGGCCCCCATAAATGGCATAGTCGAAAATACCGCTGCTCCCCTTCTCATCGGGAGTGACCTTTGCTGTGGAAACCACGGACACATGCATGGAATCCCGGCCGATGATACGGATAAAGTTGGTAGGAACCTCGGCGCTGGCATAGAGGGAAATAAGGGTCCCTTTGGTAGGATCCCCCTCTTTATAGCGGTACCGGATCCGGTCAATCTTATAACCGTCCCTGCCCATATTGGAATTCATATACTCTTCCATACGGGTGCGGGTATTTCCCTGGTCCTGGTTCACTTTATACACATAGGCCCCTGCCAGCACAGCAGCATCGGTCCCGTTCTGGAGCTTGGACTGATAGGCCCAGCCTTTGCCCAGGTCTGCCGCCAGGCAGGTAAAAAGAAATATGACAGGAACAAGAATGGCTGTCAGAACAAGAAAAGCGCCCTTCTGTCCCCTAAAAATCCTGCTAAACATCGGAACGTCCTCTTTTCAGTATGCAATTAAATGATAAACTTATAATCCCCGAACCAAAAACAGCGCAATTGTGGTCAATGCAAAATAGGGTCCATAGGCAAAGGCGGACTTCCGTTTCTTCTTCCCCGTCAGAAGAAGCAGGAGCGCCACCAGGCCGCCCAGAATAATCCCAATCATAGATACCACGAATAGGGCATCGGTCCCAAGCCAGAGACCGAGAGAGGCAATGAGCTTGATATCCCCGCCACCCAGAGCTCCCCGGGAAATGAGGCCAATCACCAGAAAGATCACGCCCCCCGCCGCTGCCGCCATGGCATGGTCCCAAAAGAAGGGCCGATACCATGCACAGAGCGCCATACCTCCCAAGGCCAGGGGAATGATCATGTCATTAAAAATGCAGTACTGTTCAAAATCGGTTACAATGATCAAAAGCAGCAATCCGCAAAGTGCAAGCGACAAGACTAAAATAATTCCCTGTGAAACGAAGAAGAGTCTGATGCCGGTCAGGAAAAACAGCAGCGTCAGCAGCTTTACTCTGTACCTGGCCCTGCTTCCTACTGCATCAGGAAATGATAAAATCGAATGATTTTTGAGGTATAACCTATCAATCCACAGGGATCCATACTTTCCAAAGAAAAAGGACAGCGCCAGCAAAAGCGCTCCATAAGCAATTAAGAAATAATCCATGACCGTCTCCCAATAAACAAAACTTTGTTACAATATTTTTTATTATACAACGAAAACTTATCAGAATAACAAATATCAGTGAAGTATTCCGTAAATAAGAAAAGGCCCCGATTGACGCTGCCAATCCAGGACCTTCTCTTATTTAATAAACTGTATTTCTGAAACCATCTGATTAATCTTCTGTATCGAAGATGAAAAGTTTATGTTTTTTATCAGAAACCAGTTTTGTAAATCTATCATATTGTCTCAATATATCAACAATAATCTCATCTTTCTTCATATAGCGGACAGGATACCCGGTTCTGCCATCCTCAAAATAACTCATGGGAACATAAACAACTTCACTATCAACTTGAGGCATGGAGTCATTTTTGATGGCAAAATCAGAAACATTATGGATTTCGCAATCAATACCATACTTGAAATTTCTAATAGAATCCTGCTTAATAATAAACTCCGCTTTAGGAAGCAGCGATTCAGAATCATACTCAACCGTAGCTTCTACTCCATACTTTTTCATCTCATCTGCCAGTTCTTCAAAAGCCGGTACAGCCACTTCCCTGATAAACTTTCTGGCATTCACGAGATCTGGTTTTCTAGACATAGAATGAAGCCTTTCCTTCCACAAGGAGCCCGTCCAGTAGGAAGTACAAACAGAAAGCCCGCGGCTGAAATATCCGTTATCGACTAAAAGGCCGTCCCACAAGCAGAAGCAAAGAACAATCATGACAACCAGGAACGGAAGCGCCATAACCATCGTCATTGCCTGCAGTGCCCCAAGACCGCCGGAATATAAAAGGACAATAGCCAGAAGAGCTAAAGATGCGCCCCAGAAAATACTCTGCCATTTAGGGAATCCGGATTTGCCATAGGAAGCAATGGTATTGATAACAAAAATACCAGAGTCAGCCGAAGTTACAAAAAATAATGCAATGATGACAACAGAAATGAAAGATGTCACACTACCCAGCGGAAGATGATTCAGGAAAGCGAAGAGCAAAGCTTCTGTCTCGCCTGAAATTGCAGAAAGAGAGCCATTGGTCTGCAAATCCACCCAGATGGCACTATTCCCAAAAATAGTCATCCAAAGCAGATTGAACAAAGTCGGAACGAACAAGACCCCAAGGACAAACTCACGAATCGTACGCCCTCTGGAAATCTTTGCAATGAACATGCCGACAAATGGCGCCCAGGCAATCCACCATGCCCAGTAAACGACCGTCCAGGAAGTGAACCATCCTTCATTTTCAGGATCATAGGCAAATGTCCTGAAACTCAAAGGAATAATATTATGGATATACTCGCCAAGATTCTGCGTGAAATCACTCATAATCATCATGGAAGGCCCCGCAAGCAGGACAAAAAGCAGCAGTCCAAGTGCTAAAAGCAGATTAATTTCACTTAAATGGCGAACACCCTTACCAACTCCTGATATCGCAGATAAAATCGAAAACGATATCGAAACAGTTATGATGACAATCAGCTGGGGCATATCAATATGAGAAATGAAGCCAATCTGCTTCAATCCTGCTCCAAGCTGCAGAGCGCCGAATCCCAATGTTGTTGTAATACCGAAAATCGTACAGCAAAGTGCAGTTATATCAATAATACGGCCGAGAGCACCATCCAGACGATTCTTAAGCAGTGGATAAAAACCACTTCTTACGGTCAGCGGCAAATGATAGCGGAAACCAAAATACGCCAATGCCAGTCCAAGTACACCATAGATTGCCCAAGCGTGTATCCCCCAATGGAAAAATGTATTGAGCATGGCAGTTTCAGCACGAGCCCCCTGAGACAGGTTAGGATCAAGAGGAAGGGCATAGTGAGAAATTGGTTCGGCTACGCCAAAGTACATAAGTCCGATTCCCATTCCGGCAGCGAAGAGCATTGCAATCCAGGATAAAAACGGATACTCAGGTTCTTCATCATCATCTCCCAGACGTATATCCCCTAATTTGCTGACGCAGAGGAGAAGGAGAAAAATAACAAAGCAGGATACGCCAAGAATAAAGAGCCAGCCCCAAGATTTGGTAATCCATTGTTTTGCTTCATTGAGATAGTAACCTGAAGATCCCGGGAAAGCAGCACATGCAATCACAACTGCCAATATCACTATAATTCCGGGTATCGTGACCCATGAATTAAAAGTGGAACGGAATGGGAATTTACGAGAATCATCCAATGGAACCGCCTCCAGTCAAAAAACAATAATTTATAATAACTGCACTTCATCAATCCATTCTGATTAATAAACACAGCAAAAGAGAGATTAAGCCTAGTTGAGCTGTTCTCCCTAAACTCGTTATAGATAAATCTATAGCGATATATTAATATCTTTTATTATACCATAAGTCACTTATGTATCCAAATTATAAAATCTTAATAATGTTCGATAAGTGGCGAATCCGGAAGAAAACAAAAGAAAAGTTATATAATCTGAATGAGTTTAGTAAAATACGGTTACCCTTCTATTTTTTATCGAAAAGCAGTATTCGATAACGTATAAATGGAAAATGAAAAAGACGTTGACTTGTAATCAGCCAACGCCTTGTACTTCTTAATCTTTCAAAAATTCTCACACATTGAGAATACATTGATTTCATTAAGATTTTAATATACCTTCACTTAGGATTCTATTCTCCTCTCACCATGCATTGTCAAAGAATTATCCTTTGTTCTGTCATATGCAATATTCCCGAGGGTAAGATTCGATTCTTCCATAGGTGCACCCTAAATACCCATAATCTCTACCATAAAGTTGTACAGAAGATCATTAGTCCAATATTCTCTCCTTTGATCGATCAAAGGAGAGAATAAATAAGAGTGATTTTCCCTATATCTTTCTGAAAAATGAGCAATGAGAGGAATACGTGTCATTTGATTGGAAAACTTAGTCGGTTCATGAGCCGTCCCATCATCAGGTTCTTCCCCATGATCAGAAAAATATATAAATCCCTGGAAATTAGGATTGTCCTTGACAAGGTCATACAGCCTGCTCACCACATAGTCCGTATAAAGTATAGCATTATCATATTCGCTGGTTTTGCTAACCTTACGATCAAACTTTTGATACTTAAAGGGATAACGTTCTGTATATAACTGATGACAGCCCATAAGATGGTATACAATCAGAGCATTGTCTGCATTTTTGAGGTCTGGAGTCTGATCTGCCAACTCCTCATCATAATAATTTGAGCGTATATATTCACCAACATCGCCATTCAACCAAATCTGATGATTGGCCATAGATGCGATTTCAGCTATAGGTGTATCAAAAATACCATAGCGCTCCTGATTACTGATCCAGTAAGTATCAAATCCCGCCGCGGCAGCAACTTCTATCAATGAATAGGCCTGTGCCATAGATACAGAATTATACTGATTCTTATCCGTCAATGCATAGGTCAAGACGGGAACCGTAGTCACATAATTTGAATATGCTTTTTTAAAACAGATGGTGCCTGGCCCTTTAACAAATTGAGACATCCAGGGCGTCGTATCAAAACGATATCCATAAACGGACATATGATCTCTTGCTGTTGACTCACCAATGACAAGTACATAGATCCCTTTATGCTCTGGAAGCACTGAGAGTGTACCTAAGTTATATAAATACTGCATCCTTTCCTGTCGGTTTTTAGCGAAAGAGGTATATCTTTTAACCGAATTCTTGAAGGAATCCATAATACGCACGGGTTCGTACCCGACAAATGAATATGTTACCTTCACACCTAAAAACAAAAGAAAAATTGTAAGAATTAACGACCCCCATAGATACCGGCGCGAAGCAAATTCAATACGTTTTCGCATGCTGATACAGATTATACGCACTACGTAACCAATAAAAATCCTAGAAAAGCAAAGAGCAGGCTAAATATATTTTGAGTCAATAAATAGTCTATAGCTTCTTTTAAATTTGTCTGATAGACCGCTAAAATAATATCGGAACGTAAATAATGATGGCTGACAATATAATATATCCAAAACAGCAAATTAGATAAAGCAAAAGGTATAAGGCTGAAAATAATCCACAGACCAGCAATTACACGCCCTACGCTGCATTTTCACAAAATAGCTGCAATATTATTAATGCAGAAGCCTATAAGGAGGATAGATATCCAGATTATACTCGCTAGAGAAATGTTTACAAAAATATCTAACGCCATTACGATAATATGATCAAATAATTTAATTAGAATTCCGCTGCAGAGAAAAAACATCATCCCGAGATATGCAATAAGAAAATTCCGTCTAAATCCGCAGATCCACCATGCAAAAGCAAAAAGAAGTGCAGAATATAAGACTCCAATATTAAATCCATAAGAATAAAAATGATCAGTCAGGATATACGCTAAAAATGTGATCATATATATATACAAAAAGATAACTAAAAACATCTTTTCAAGATTAACTTTATTCTTTGCTAAAAATTAATTCATAAAAGCTCTCCCAGATGCACGCTGACAAAATGATCACTGTCCGAGTGCAGTACAAAGTAGAAAGTGTCCTAAAGCAGATAAAAACAACTGCACTCCTATGTCTATATATAATAATTATCATTTAGCTTATATAATAAAGCAACCTAAAAGACAATCATTCAAGGGTGTGTCAAGAGTTTTGTGTAAATCGATTCAATAAGCAACATCGTATTGCTGC
>OLOU01001660.1_pt1 | contig 14701 bp, 11 predicted proteins | sample 1672101 | NCBI WGS metagenome assembly OLOU01 (sample SAMEA3136645, study PRJEB25190) | human gut metagenome | biome: human gut; feature: human-associated habitat; material: faeces | place: Austria | collected 2013
CTAAGTCTACACCTAAAAGACCGCCCGCCCCGTATATCCATAAGGTCGGAAATCAGCCCGGAAAACTCTCTATTTCCACGCTCTCGGAATTGTGGTAGAATGATAAGTACAAAGTGATAAAGCGAAATTTTATAAGGAAAGAAGATGGCTCGTATCCCATGAAAATGTGGAAACAGAAAACATGGCAGCATGAAATAACTGGCATCGATGGAAACACAATTCTATTTGGTGTCAATATATTTGATTATCAATGGAAAACAACAGGGCAAAGAGTAAAAGTTCGTGATCCCCTCTATAGCCAAGAATACAAGTTCCCGGTTTACACAGTTGTCATCAATGGGGAAGAGCATGAGTTCGTAGCGGGCGAATTTAGTAATTGTGTATGGGGATTTTTCCTCTTGAAATATTAGTCCCTATCGTGAAGAGTATTTTTTTCTCAAATAGTTCTCATTTATCGAGCGGACAAGGAGGGGAGAGCATGGAACTATCCATACAAGAACGATTGAAAGACCTGCGTGTGGAGCGTGGGCTGACGCTGGAACAGCTTGCGGAGCAGACGCACCTCTCCAAGTCTGCGTTGGGCAGTTATGAGGGGGATAATTTCAAGGACATCAGCCATTATGCCCTTATTGAGTTGGCAAAGTTTTATGAAGTGACTGTTGATTATCTGCTGGGGCTATCCCAAACAAGAAATCACCCAAATGCCGATCTTGCAGACCTGCATTTGAGTGATGATATGATTGAACTGCTGAAAAGCGGGCGGGTGGATAATTCTCTCTTGTGTGAGCTGGCGGCACACCCGGATTTCCCCCAGCTCATGGCTGACCTTGAAATCTATGTAAACGGTATCGCTGGCAAACAGGTACAGAGTGCAAACGCCATAGTGGACGCTGTGAGTGCAACCATTATGAAGCAGCACAATCCCGGCTTGACCGACCCGCAGCTACGGCAGCTTGTCACCGCCCATATTGACGATGACAGCTTTTGCCGCTATGTGATACAGCAGGACATAAACAAGATAGCTCTTGACCTGCGAGAAGCACATAAGGACGATTTTTTCAGCGTCCCGGAGGACAATCCTCTGGAAGATTTTTTGCAGACCGTCGAGGAAACCGCCAGCCCAGACAGCGATCCGGAGCAAGCAGCTTTGGCGTTTATCTGTAAGCGGCTCAAATTGAATTTGAAGAAGCTGTCCGAAGAAGAAAAGAAGTGGCTGAAAAAGATTGCACAGAAGTCGGACTTGCTGAAAAATCCAAACCCACAGAGGGGGAGGAAATAAGAGAGCGATAAATTGGAATGAACTGAGAGGAATTTTGTCTATGAAAATAAATCTATCTAATTTTGAAACATCAGATGTATCTTTGTTTGATGTTTCAATCGTGCAAAGAGATGTTGGAGGCGGGAAAACGGAGAAAGAGGACATAGATTGTTTAGAGGAATATCCAACAGCAAAATCGTTGATTATATCGGGACTAAATCAGGAATGTTTTGAATATTTAATCAAACATTATGGTAGTCAGTTTGAAGCTATTTCCTTTTGGAAAAATAAATCAGTCAGCGACTTGTCACCATTAGAGGATTTAACAAATGTAAAATTCATTCATTTTTTCTTTAATCAAAAAGCTACGGATTTGTGGAATATGGAGCGTAATGAGAAGTTAAGTGGCTTGTCCATTTATGATTTTTCCAAATTACATTCGGTTGTAAAAGTTGCTACCGCACCATATTTGAATTATTTTTCCATAGGAAATCGTGTCTGGCCCAAAATGGAAATAGAGAGCCTAAAGCCTTTAATTCATAGTCAAATTACACACTTTGGATGGTGGGGAGCAAAAATTTTGGATAATGATTATCTGTGTTTAGCGGATAGTCGTATTAAAAAATTAGATATGTTTATTAGGCATTTTACGATAGATGAACTGGCTCGACTGGTTGCTAACATTCCAGATTTAACAGGAGAAATAACGAAACCTTACAAGGAGTGTAGCATTATTGAAAGCGGGGAAAAAACGACCTATTATCTTCTCTGCAAAGGGAAACGAAAACTAATAAAGGGAAAAGATGATGATAAATTAAAAAAGTATTTAGAGGATTACAATAGCTTAGTTGAGAAGTACAAAATAGAATATACATAACATCGGGGAGATAGCAAAGCCAGCCGAGCCAGTCAACGGTCAAGATGAACGGTGCATATAAATGCACCGCCGTTGACAGCCCCGCCCGTCTTTGCTAAAGGGTAATCAAGGCGGGAAAGCCCTAAAATGGCTTCCCGCCCATTTCAATTTTGAGAGAAAAATCTGTCTGCTTTTTCGTGAGTGTGTCCACAAGTTCGGGACATTTTGTCCCGAAGTCCGGCGTAGGACGAGGGACGGGACTTTCATATACGCCCTGTCTGCTGATGAAACCAGTCCTGCGCTTGCGGCTCCACGCCACGCAATCACAGCCCTGTTTTCCTGCCGTTTCAAATGCCCTTGCCCTCCCCGGCGGCAACGGCATTTTTACGGCAACGCCGACAGAGCGTATAACACACTACACTTTGCAAGCAAAGTCGTGTGCCAAGGGGCAAGCCCCTTTGGAAACCCCGGACAACAAAACAGGCTGAATATCTCGCACTTTCCCGGTGCTTGATACTCAGCCTTTATTTGTTGTCAGCAGCCCCCGTTTCGTGGTCTGCCTTTTGTGTCCTTGTCCATAATGTTTCCGTATACATTCCCACTTGGAGATAGTTTCGCCCTAATCTCGACATATCCTTGACAATGACCGTTCCGACTTTCCCGGCTTCAATATCCGCAAGCATGGCTTGAAAACCGGGTCTTTGGAAGTTCGCACCGGAGTACCCATCGTCCGTGTACCATTGGAGATTGGTAAAGCCGTTCTGCTTTGCATAGCTTTCCAAAATACGCTTCTGGTTGGAGATGGAATTACTCTCGCCCTGCAATTCATCTTCATGGGATAATCTCGGATAAAGGGCAGTAATGAGGTTTTGGGTTGTCTGTCTAATCATGGTTTCCTCCATTTCCGACAGCCAGCCCCGCTATTCCGTAAGGAAATTATATCACACGGGGCGGCTGTCTGTATAGCTGGTAAATGTGAATTTTGCTTCTTTATCGCCCGTCATTATGACGATTTTTTGGAATTAGGCTTGTCATGCAGTATAACTTGGCTTGTGTGTAGCTGCGGTTTCCGCTTCAAGCACTTTCATCATCTTGTCGGCTGCGGTGGCTGTGGTATCTTTCTTGAAAAAGCCGGACACAACAAGCACGGTGTTACCCATGCGGATCTCCGTCACGCAGTCCGGGCGGCGGTCGGTGCGGTCATTGTTATTCTGTTTGTTTTCTGTCATAGGCAACTCCTTTCACTTCAACAGTTCTTTTAGTCCATTGAGCTTGGCTTGTGCCGTTTCCTTTCGGAAGTTCTCGCCTGTAAAGAGGATAGGCAGACACATTTCAAGCACTCGGTCATAGATACGGGCGTGGGCGGTGTCCTGTGGATTTTGCAGTTCCGTAAGGCTTAGATTGGTGGTGACAATCAGCGGCTTTCGGCTGCGGTATCGGCTGTCAATTACATTGTAGACCTGTTCCAAACCGTACTCTGTGCCACGCTCCATACCAAAATCATCAAGTATCAGCAGAGGGAAACGGCAAAGACGCTCGATATATTCGTTTCGCCCCTCAAAGCTGGCAGTTAAATCATTCAGTATCGCAGAAAAGTTTGTCATGCGGACGGAGATTTCCTGTTCCATAAGGGCATTGGCAATGCACCCGGCAAAATAGCTTTTTCCTGTGCCTACCTTGCCCCACAAGAGCAGACCATAGTTGTTTTCTCTCATCTGCTCCCAATGCTCCACATATAAATGTGCCTTGCTCATCTGCGGGCATTTGCCGTTGTCATGTGCAAAAGTCCATTCCTGCATGGTGAGGTCGGTAAAGCCCCGGCGTTTCAGTTCCATAACGGTGTCAAGGTGTCGTCTGCGTTCCTCGGCGGATTCACATTCCAAACGCTTCTCCCGTTGGCAGTCACATTCTGTCGGGTGCTTGTCATGCCCCAACCATGCGGCGGTTTCTTTGGGAAAGTAGGCTTCTTTCGCCGTGCGGCACTTGCCGCAGTAAAGCAGACCGTCCTCGCCCGTGTAGTCCTCCGGCTCTGCGGTAGTAGTCATCATATTCAAAACGGTATCGGTAAAAAGTTCAGTCATAAACTCTCGCCCTCCTTAAAGGTGTAATCGGGTATGCCTTTTTTCGGCGGTTTCTTGGCTTCGTCCTCCTGCGCCCACTTGTATATCGTGGCTGCATGGCTGCGGTATTTCGTTCCTTTGGACGCTATATGAGTAGATAAGCGGTCAATATAATACTCCCATTTGTCGGGCAGTTCCGCTTTCAGCTCGTCCAGTTCCGTATCGGAAAGAAAAACATTGTTGTATCTGCCATAGCTGCGGGCAGGGGCTTGTCCCGTTTCTAACTCTCTCTCTTTTTCTATCTCTATATCTATCTCTTTCTTTATCTCTATCTCTGGTGGACGAATGTCGGACAAATGTCCGCCGTTTGTCCGGGGTGGTGGCAAAGCCTTGTTTGCAAGCCTTGCCGCCCGTTTTCGTTCCGCTTCGGTAGAGGATTGCCCTATCATCAGTTCAATATCGGTCATGTAGAGCAAGCCGCCGTGTAGCTGCTCCACAAGCCCCAACTGCTGAAAAATCCCTAACGCCCGTTCCACCGTGCCTACCTGCTGACGGGTAAGAGTGGCGATCATCTGTGCTGTGTAAGGGATATTCTCGTCAAGCTGCAACTTGCCGCCGTTTTTCAGCGATTTTAAGTACAGCTTCAAGAGAATGTTGGAATAGAGAATACCGTCCGGCATACTCTCCAACAGCACGATAGCGTCATCATCAAAATAGCTTTCTTTCAGTTTGAGGTAGTAATATTTGCGGTTATCTGCCATAGGCGGTGTCCTCCTTTGGTTTCCAACGCTTGGAGTAATACCGGTGGCAGAGGATAATCACGGTTCGGAAACTCTGCTTGCAATCGTGGGTGCAGCCCCGGCAAAGGTCGTTATAGGTAATTCGGTTTCGGTGGTTGAGGAAAAAGCTCCATTCAAGCCGCCGTTTGTTGCTCATGCGTGGCATTGGTACGCTCCTTTCTGCCGTTTCCGTGGGTATCACGGATAGGGCGGGAAAACTGTATCTTCTCGGTATCATTTTCGGGGATTTTTTGCCCTGTACGCCCTGTTTTGAGGTCGGGGAGTATTGCGGATAGGGGTAAGGGCATATCCCTGTTTTTGTTTGGTTTCGGTATCATTTCGGGGCGGTTTTTAACGCTCCTGTTCATGCTTTTTCTGTCGGCTCGGCTCGCCGTGGTGCATTTGGGAAAGATTGCTTTTCATGGTCTGCAACTCCCGGACACGCTCTTTATTTGCCCGGTACTCGTTGTAAAGGGCGTTCTTCTCGGCGGTAAGCTGCTCGATTTCAGCTTGCAACGATTTATAGGTGGGCAGCTTGGTAATGCCTTTTTGCCGAAAATATCTTACGGCTGCGTCTGCTATGATAAAGTCGCTTTCATGCTTTTCCCGGTAGGCTTTGCGTGCCTTATCGGTTTTCTGCTTTTTCAATCCGTCACGCACATCTCTTGTCTTGGCATAGGCAAGCACCTGTTTCTGCAAGTCCTTTTTCTCACGGATAGCCGTTTCAATGGGCTTCAGCTTGGCGGTGCTGCTGTGTAAATCCGCATTGGCAGACACAAGGGCTGCGTCCAGTTCATCCGGGGTAAAGCCGTATTGCTCCATAGCGGCAACGGTAGCCGCCATCTGTTTGAGATTGTGGACAGCCGCCCAACGGTCATAGCCGATACCTTTTCCCTCGGCTCGCTTCGCCGCACGGTCAACCATTCTCTGAATGTTGCCTGTCGGGGCGATTTTCTGCGTTTTTCCTCGCTCTGTGCGGTTTGTTTCAGCGGTATGGTATTCGGGTATGGGTACGGTCTTTTCGGCGGCTCTGTGGGCGTTCTGCTCCAAAAGAGTAAGAACAGCAGCACGGTCAAAATCATCTCCCAGTTTTCGGGCGGTAATGGGTTTCGTTCTGTCCGGGGTAAGGTAGGACAATCGCCCTCGGCTCTCTTTGACGGTCACGCCCTGTTGCAGAAGTAAAGCGGAAAACTCGTCAAAGGTGGTCGCTTCGCTCATGGCATTCCGTATGGTCTGCCGCAACTTCGCCTTGTCGGTTTCAAACTTGGTCTGCTTTACAGGCTTCCCCTCGGCTGCAAGGGCGGCATTTTCCTTGTCAAGTTTGGCTTGTCCTTTTTTATGCGCCCAATACTCACGCTCGGTAATGCGGTTTTTGCTGCCATGCAATAGGTCAATCTGATAGAGATTTTCCCGGTGGCACATCTCCATGACCTCGGCTTTGAAGTATTCCATAGCAGCGTCCGTACAGCGGTGCTTGCACCCGGCACGGGTATCTGCCGGTCTGTCCATGTAGGGCAGTAAGGGTACTTCCTCGATACGCAGAGAATTGATAACAATGTGAACATGGATATTGCCGCTGTGGTTGTGTCCGTCCGGGTGGGTACAGACAATGGCTTGGTGTCCTGGGAAATGCTCGGCACAAAATTCCTCGCCCAATGCTTGCGCCCGGTCTACGGTCAAGCCGTTGTCCGCTGCGTCCCGTGGGTCAAAGGAAATGATATAGTGGTGGCTTTTCACATCTTCCCGTTTTTGGTTCTTGCCGTATCGGAGATTTGCCCGCATACAGGCAACGGCAAAATCTTCCTCGCCGCAGTTCAGCGTGGCTATTCGGTAATCCTCCCGGAGTATGAGCCGCCCGGCTTCGTCAAGGGTGGGCTTCATGGTAAACTCGTCATGCTCAAAGGTTAGATACTGCTCGGCTGCACCGTAGTCCGCATTTTTAGAGCTGATATGCTTGAATGTTGCCAACAGCGTCACCTACCTTTCGCAAGACTTCAAACTTCAAGGCGGCAAGGTCGGAAATGGCGGCTCGCACTTCAACGGACAGCGTATTGTAGGGCGTTCCGTATTCGTTGAGGGCACGGGCGATCTGATTAAGGTTGCCGCCGATTTTTCCGTATTCGGCTATCAACTTTCCAACAGCGGACAGCAGTTCATCATTGACCGGGGAAACGGTAACAATGGGGCGAATGGTCGCCCTTGTAATGGCTTGTCGGATAAACTCGGCTTGGCTCATGTCATAATTCTTTAGCCGTTCCGTGAAGTCGGCATATTCTTCTTCGGTCATGCGTGTCTTGACTACATGGCTTCGGTGGGGCGTATTGTATCGCTTTCCTATGGGTATCAACTCCTTTCGCTTACCGCCGTTTTGTGGGCGATTTTTTAAGTATTTTTTGGTGGGATTTTCAAGCGGCACAAGCCGCATAGCAGGGTTTGGGGAAGGCACTCCCCAACAAGATTCCGATGGGGCAGAATGAGCGAACGGCGAATTATGGCACCTCGGTAGAATCTTGCTCTGACAGCTCACACTCTGCTCCTGCCGTAAAACTGCGTATTTCTCCCTCTGCTGCCTACAACGACAGGAAAGGCATTTTGCCAAAGAATGTGGATAATTTTTTTGAAAAAATGGGCGTGAAAAAACGGCTTGCCATGCAAACCGCTCAAAAAACATATACTTGATTTATGAGAAATCAACCTGAGATTAGGGAGGGCAGGCGCAGTTTGTGCTTGCCCTCCTTGTCTGCCGAAAAGCGAAACAGGTTGCGGCTGTCAATGGCGCGTAAGCGTTTATCTCGACCGTTGACGGGTGCAGCCTGTTTTGCTATCTTTCGTCATGAATGAACTTATGGGAGACAATGCTCATAAGGGCAATTCGCACCGTTCCCCTTTACCATTTTCAAAGTGCCTCTCACAGCCGCCCGTTCATGGAAAATTTACAAATAGATTGCTGCCGCCATATTGAAAAAGATGGTCATTATATGGTAGACTTATTATGCGGATAGAATACCTATCTGACAAACTATGATTGGAGGTAACGCCATGTATCGTCCCAATGATGCCCGGTTCGGCTCTGCGTGTTGGTGGTATTGGTGCGGCTCCCGATTATGGAGAGGTCGTATCAAAATCGTTTCTGTTGGCGCATAGGCCGGACTGGTTATTAGTCGGCTTGTGCGCTTTTTTGTAGTTCCTAAAAATCGAAAAATTAGAGAAATATATGGTTCAGAAAGGAGTTGTCATCGTATGCATAGGAAGAATACCAAAGCACTGAAATCATTATACACATTCATTTTGATATGCGTTATCTCTTTCAGCATCCCAATAACCGTTGCTTATGCCGCTGGACATACAAGTCATTACGCTTTGAACCCTCTGGTTTCAATGGGTAGTACGAGAACAAATGTTCATTGGTGGTATTCACAAGAAGGAAGCCGTTTTTATGGTTATAGAATTACCCGTGGAGCAAATGCATGGGAAGATGCATCAGGTCTTGATGCTGGATTTACGGAGGTTTCAACCAAAAGTGATGCAGAGATTCGTGTTTATAGTGACGATTATGGTAATACTAATTGGATTGGTTACCATACACCCTTAATTGGTTACGGCAATATCAAATTAAACGAGTATTATCATGACAGTAATGGAGGATATACGAGATACGAAGAAGTCTTTGCTCACGAGATGGGGCATGCATTCGGCTTGTCCCACTACGACTGTGATAATGAGTTAATGCAAGCCAAAGGCTATATTTATACACCGGATCCGCAGGAAGGCGATATTGCTGGATATAAAGCGAAGTACGGATTGTAATTATTGGGAGGTGATATAAATGCTTAAAATGATTAAACAAAAAAGGGCATATGTTTTTGCTGCTGTCATTTCGCTGTCACTCGCTGTCGCACTTCTGTTTTTTATGGCGAGTCGGGGCGCTACAAAGCCAAGTCTCAAAATAGCAGAAGGTTTTGGAACTTATAATGATTTGATTGACCATTCGCCCATTGTCATAACGGCGACTGTTACTTCGGAGAACAAAGAGTTTGACTATGCTGAAATGACTTTTGCGATTACAGCGGTCGAACCTATTGACATTGTGCGAGGCGATGTGAATGCAAAAACATTGCGAATCATGCAGACATATTCAGAAGAAGATCCTTATTTGAAAAAGGGTACTCAAGTTTTATTATTCCTTTCGGAATATGATGGACCTATTGCACAGGATGTTTTTGTGATTAACGGCTTATATAATGGTCAGTATGTAATAGACGATGGTACATTATTTTCCGTAAAGCCAGGGAATGTAAAAACAACGGTATTAACAAACACAGATTTGGAAAAAGTTGTTTTGGATGTCAAAAATACTGAGTACACGGCAGTGACACAGCAAGCACCTTCACTTGAGGGTGTTGAACAAGCCAATGAATTAGAGAAAGAGATGAAATCTCAAGAAAACGCGAACAGAAGTAAGACAAACTAGTGAGTCCTTTCTCTCACTCCGTTGGTAAGTCAAAGCTTTCGTTGTTTATGTCTAAACATCAGCCACTCATTGATGATTGTGGAAGCGTGCTTGTCTCTTCAATATAGCATGATGAGGATGCAAGATACTAACGGTATCTTGCATCCTTTTGCTATTTTTGAGGTGCAGAATAGCGGGGCGGCTGTCTTTGTATGTGTCGTTTGCATTGTGCTTCTTTATTAGCTATGAGCATTTTGTTATGGTTGGGTTAGGGCGGTCAAGCAGTTTATAGCTTGGCCGCCTTTCCTGTTTTGCTATCGCTCTGGCGTTCTTTCCACAGGAGCGCCGTTTTTCGCTCATTTTCTCCGGCTCTTGACTTGGGAAAAAGACAGATTTTCAAACAGAAAACGCCCCGGCGATACATTCCTCGTCCGGGGCGTTCCTGTTGGCTGTATTCGGTTTTTATTGGCTCTTGACCGCTTTTGCGTGTTACGGAATCGCAGGGCGGCTGTCCTTGTCATATTCTGCGGTTTTTTTCGGTAGCCGCTACCGAAAACTTCTCTTTGCTTCTTTATTAACCGTGCGCATTTGCACCGGGGTTGTCGTTGCCGTAACCTTCCAAAAGGTTAATGACGCCCCAGATACCGAGACCGGCACCGAGCGCGATAACGAGGGTCTGAAGAACGGTGATTGCCTGTTCAAAAAATGCCATATAGTTTGTTAGCCGGAATCTGATTAAAAAATAGGTTTGTCATGTTTCATAGGCATACAAAAGCCGGAACAATCTGCCGCCCGGTTTCCGGGGGCATGATTCCGGCTGTCCTCCTTTTTCATTATTTTTTCTTGCGATTGTCCGCTTTGTACGCCAATGCCCCGTAGAGGGCAGGTGCGACGAATAGATAAGATCACTCCCTTCTAAAGCGGAACGAAATTAAGCGCCCTTTGTGTCTACTTCATATACATCGCAGACCTCATTGGGCTTGAGTTTCAGCCTTGCGGACAAGAATGCTTCAATGTCAAAAGCGTTCTTGTCATCCGCGTCGGCAGTGTACTTGAAATTGGGGTGCTTGGTGATGTCGTACTTATCCGAAAGGAAAGGGCGCACACCGCGCAGCTGCAAGATACACTTGCCGCCATCCATAACAGCAAGCTCATCCTGGCTCATCAGCTCTTTCCCCAATTTTTGATAGTTGAGAGAGTGGGAGGTTTCCCGGCCACGGCTCTCTCCGGTGTTGTAGTGGAGTAGGGAGGCACCGCCTTGCCATATTACTATGGTAGGTTCGCACCACCCTCTCCGGGAACCGGACTTACATCTCTCAATGTATCCGGCTCTGTTATCGTTCGGTCAGCAGTTACTCACTGGTTGTGGATTGCAACATGGCATTTTTTGCACACAACCAGCGTTTTACGCCGTTTTGCAATCATTGCAACCTCCCATGCCTGCTTGCCCTTAAGGTTTTTGAGCTTGTTGACATGGTGAACTTCGTAACAATCGCTCTCGGTCGTACCGCATAGCTCACAGACCTTTGCTTTCAATCTCTGCTCCAAGGCTGTTCGGGAATATCCGTACTCCACCGCAGCATTGCATACGATGTCCGTCGGATTGGCCTTATCCTTGCAATCGGAGTATTTTGCAAAATAGCATCGTTTTTGCCCCGTTTTGGTTTCGTAGGGGATTCCCCATTCTCCGTAGTGGTCTTTGAATTTCTCAACCACCTTGGCTATGGTGCATTTATGCTTACTTGCGAGGGTTTTGAGGCAACTGTATTCCATGAGATAGGAAAAGTAGCACAGTTTATAAAAATTGCTGGCAATTCCATAGTAGTTGCAGATTCCCCGCAGTTCCGCATTGTAGGCAGAAACGATTTCCAAATCTGTGAGTCGCAAAAGAGATTTACGGCGGACAGGCATGAGTTTCCCATCCGGTTTCTGTATCGCAATTTCCTTGGCGAAAATGAAGCTGTGAATCTTATCATCGAATGGGATAGACAGTTCACAGGAATTGTTGAGGGTGCGTTTTGTCTTTTTGCCTGGCCCACCATGCTTGATAATGCTGCTTCTGCGAACACGAACATCATACCCCAAAAATCTTGCCCTTTCGCTGCTATGAGTGATGAGTGTTTTTTCTTCGCTGAGTTCCATCTTTAAGGTTTCACGGATAAACTCAGAAAGTTTACTCTTTATCCACTGGCAGTCCTCTTGACTTCCTTTCACACCGAGAATAAAGTCATCCGCATAGCGGATATACTTGATGCACTTTTTTGTCTGAGCTGTACAGGGCATTTTCAGCATGAGCTTCCGCTTTTCGTTGTATTCGGAAAGCAGTTGTTCTCTTTCTGCCCCGGTGCGTCTGCCGATGTGATAGGAAAGTTTCTGGAGGTCATTGCTTAGGAGGCGATATTCTGTCCTGACAGGTTCTTGCCCATGGGTATCAAATTCGCTTTTCAGCTTCATTACAAATTTGTCCAGCTCATGCAGATAGATGTTAGCAAGGAGCGGAGAAATGATACCGCCCTGTGGAGTACCACTGTAGGTTTTGTGATATTTCCAATCCTCCAAATATCCAGCCTTTAGAAATTTGTAAATCAGCTTTATCAACCGGGCATCCTTGATTTTACTATGAATCAAGCCTACAAGAACGCTGTGGTCGATATTGTCAAAGCACCCTTTGATGTCACCCTCCACGAACCAACGCATACCATTGAACTCCATTTTTAAGGATTTCAGTGCGGTATGGCAGCTCCTTTTGGGTCTGAATCCATGAGAAACTGGCAAGAAAACAGGCTCATACACCGCTTCGAGAACCATCCGCAGAACTTCCTGTACCAGCTTATCTGTGAATGTCGGGATTCCCAGAGGTCGCTTTTTCTTGGGATTGTTCTTCTTCTGGATATAGGTTCTTCTGGCGGGTGTGGGCTGGTAGGTTTCATCAGCGAGCCTTTGGATGATATTTGCGATTTTGGCTTCGCTGAATCCATCTGCCGTGTCATCGTTTGCACCCTTAGTTGCGGCACCACTGTTGGCATACAGATTTTTATATGCCAGAAAATACAGGTCTGGCCTCAGCATATAGCGATGCAGTCTGGTAAAAATTTCATCTTTATTTGCGAGTGAGTTTCTACTGATTCTTGCTAAAATTTCGGTTGTTGGTTGCATTTTGAGGTTTTCCTCCCTAATCAACTTTTCTTTTAGTACACAATAACTACGCCCCTTCGCCATGTGAGGGTCATTACCCCTCTCGGACTACTACGGGCGTTCCGTGCCCATGCAGGATTTTCAGGCTCTACAGCCATAGCCGAATTTTCACCTCCTTCGGTTGGCGTTCCTGTTTAGGGCATCCCCAGTTAGCGTTGAGCATAGGCAAATGTGGATTGTCGGTCTCCGCTTTCGTTTCCTTGCCATAGGTTCTCCTACAGATTGCACACCGTTTTTGATAACCGATTGATTGACACCTATAACCAATCGCCAGTGTGCCAGAGGTTACAGATACTTTCCTCCGCCTGACCGATAACAGAAATTAGAAACTTGCGTTCAGTAAACCCAACTTAAGCCTCATATCCACTTAACATTGCAGTTCAGTCGCACCAAGTTATCTTTAGGTGACTTACTGCTTTCCTGCCGTGCTGTGTTCCCGTTTCAGCTTTCGCCTTTCGGTTAGGCAGGTTGTTTCCCGTGTTATCTTACGGGGTAGTGCCTTACACTACTTTGCTCAACGCCCTATCTGGGCGCACGGTGTCGATGGTTTCCTTGCCCAGCACGGCAGCCAGCTCCTTGAGGGTGGTTGGCTCCTTACCGCCCAGGAAGATGGAAGTATCCATGTTGCCGATGATGGTATCTGCGTTATCCTTATAGATCGCCTTGAGCTGACTCTGCGCCTGCAACACCAGACAGGCGGAGATCTCACGGCTTCGGATGGTGGCCACCAGCTTTTCCAGACGAGGAATCTGCCCGATATTGGCGGCTTCATCAATGAGACAGCGCACATGGACTGGGAGCCTGCCGCCATACACATCGTCGGCTTTTTCGCAGAGCAGGTTGAAAAGTTGGGTATAGCACATGGAGATCAGGAAGTTAAAGCTATCGTCAGTATCACTCATGATGAGGAACAGGGCAGTTTTCCGGTCTCCCAAAGTGTCCAGTTCCAGCTCATCATAGGCCGTGACTTCACGCAGCTCTGCGATGTCGAATACAGCAAGGCGCGCACCACAGGAAATCAGGATCGACTTGGCTGTTTTTCCGGCAGCCAGCTTGTACTTCTTGTACTGACGGACGGCGAAGTGGTTGGGCTTCTCGGCTTCCAGTGCATCAAACATCAGGTCTACCGGGTTTTTGAACTCCTCGTCATCCTCCCGGACTTCCATGGCGTTGATGAACTCGATAAGGGTAGAGAAATTCTGCTCCTCCACTGGAGCCTCATAGTGGATATACCCAATCAGCGCGCAATACAGCAAGGTCTCTGCTTTGACCCAAAAATCGTCCCCGGCCTTGCCTTCGCCTTTGGTATTGGCGATCAGCGTTGTAACCAGCTTCAAGATGTCCTTTTCGCTATGGATATAGGCGAAAGGGTTATAGTGCATGGACTTCTTGAAGTTGATGGTATTGAGGACCTTGATGCGGTAAGGCTCATAAATGACCTTGCCGTGTTTATCCTTCATGGGCTTTCCGTCCTTCCCCAATTTGGGTGCGCCCCTTTGGAGCATTTTTCCGCACTCCACCAAAATGGTTCCCTTCGGGTCTGTGACCACATAAGAACTGTGCATCTGCATCAGATTCGGTTTGAGCCAGAAGCGGGTCTTACCGGAACCGGAGCCGCCGATCACCAGCACATTTTTGTTTCTGGCGGTCTTGGGGTCCTTGGGGCGGCTGTTCATGGTCAGGCTCTCGGTTTTGGTCAGAATCACATTGTTCTGGAACACCGGGTCGATGTAGGGTGCAATATCCTCACGGGTTCCCCAACGGGCAGAGCCATACTCCATACCGTGACGGTACTTCTTGGCGTTTTTACTTTTGAGGTACACCGCCAGACGCAGGCCAGCACCGCAGCACAGCCCTACCAGCAGATCCAACGGGTGCAGGCTGGGCCAGAAACTTTGCAGCGCCCCAGGCAGGACAGCAAACAGGGAAAGGAATTTCTCTGAAGCATTTGCCCCCTGAGCCAGTCGCCATGCCTCCCCGAAGTTAGTAGCAAACAGCCCCATCAGGAGATAGGGCAGGTTCAGCAAAACGAGCTTTTTGATGTCAAACTGCTTTTTCATCGTTCCAGCTCCTTTCGCTTGGTGCGGTCCACCACGGCATTTT